>WNEQ01000561.1_pt1 | contig 19512 bp, 16 predicted proteins | sample 5399971 | NCBI WGS metagenome assembly WNEQ01 (sample SAMN13153330, study PRJNA577476) | soil metagenome | isolation source: 20 cm grassland meadow soil 2 days after 1st rain plot 5 | place: USA:California | collected 2015-09-18
CTCCTGGGGCGCGACGAACACGGTGACCTGGCTCCTGGACGACTTTGGGTGCGCGCCATCCCCCGGCTGCACGGGACCTAACAAGCCGGGCCCGATGACGGCGGCGCCCACGGTGAGCATGGATCAATCCCTCAATGTCTGGGTCTTCATCGGTTCCGGCCGTTTCTACTCCTCCGCCGACAAGAGCAACACCGACACCCAGTACTTCGTCGGGGTGAAGGACAATGTGATCAACGGCACCTGCACGCAGGGGAGTGATAAAGACTGCCAGGTGAAGGACCTTGTGAATGTCAGCGCCGCCGTTGTCTGCTCGACCTGCGCGAGCGGCACCAACCAGGTGACCGACCCAAATAACACCGGCGTGACGACGCTGACGGGCACGGCCACGACCACGCTCCAGGGCCTGGTCGCGAGCAAGCAAGGCTGGTACACGACCTTGCCCACGTCGGGTGAACGGGCGTTGTACAGCCCGACGCTGCTCGGTGGGATTGTGTTCTTCCCCACCTTTGTGCCCGCTGTGGGCAATGTCTGCGGCGGCGGGACCGGGACCAGTTCCCTCTATGCCCTGTTCTACCTGACCGGCAGCGCCTACAAGACATCCGTCGTCGGGACAGACACGGTGGGTGGAAATACGAATGTGAAGCGCTCCACCTCGTTGGGGGCCGGCGTGGCCTCGCAGATCGGGATTCACATGGGCGCGCAGGGGACAGATACGGCCACCGGCATCACCAGCCGGTCGAAAGCCTGCAGCCAGATGAGCACCGGTGCGCTGACCTGCATCCAGACCCAACCGGCGCTGGTCGCCTGGAGCCGCTACCTCTCGTGGATCAATCTGCGGCTCTGAGTCAGGATCGTTGACGATGGGGAATGGGCAAGCGGCGAGAGGGATCTTCGCCGTCATGGGTAAGGGGTGATGGGGCTACGCTGCTCATCGCTCCTTACCTCTCAAGGCTCACCAGGCGAGAGCCTCTAGGTCGTGCGACGCTTGACGTTACACCTTCTCACCACGGCGCTCATGGCGCCGGCATTTTTCTTCGGGTGCACCTCTGAATCTCCACAGACCGGCGGGACGGAGCAGACCGCCTCGCCCTCCGCGCCTTCCGTTCCTTCCGCCCCCTCGGGATCTCCTCACACCAATCGCCCGCCCATTGTGCGATCAGCCAGGATCGTGCCTGTTCCGGTGCTTCTCAACGGGTCAGCTATGGTCCAGGTAGAGGCGGAAGACCCGGACGGCGATCCAGTGGCGATCCGCCGCCAATGGCTGGTGAACGGCCACCCGATCGAAGGGGAAACCGGTCCCTCCCTGGTACCCCGCCACCTCAAACGCGGCGATCTGCTGTCCGTGGAGGTGACCCCGCTGGACAATCTTGCGGCAGGGGCACCGTACCAGACCGACCCGGTCCCGGTGAGCAATACGCCGCCGGAGGTGACACGAGTCGTCCTGGACCCGACTCCGGTGCGGGTCGGAGATCCTCTTCACGCGAAGGCGGAAGGACTAGATCCCGACGGGGACTCCATCCGGTATTCGTTCAAGTGGTGGCGGAACAACCTGCCGCTGTCAGAAGGGGAGGAGGGCACGCTGCAGACGGCGGGGTTCGCGCGGGGCGATACGATCGTGGCCCTGGCCACTCCTCACGACGCCGCCGGCCCCGGGAAACCCAAGTACTCCGAGGAGATCACGATTTCGAACAGCCCTCCCACCATCACCTCTGTCCCTCCCACGGCGATCAATGAGGGGCGATACAACTATGCCGTCATCGCGGTCGATCAGGACGGCGACCCGCTGACCTATCTGCTCCAGACCGCCCCGCCCGGCATGACGATTGATGCGGCCAGCGGCCGGATCGAGTGGCAGATCACGGCCCAGACCACGGGCACACAGCGGGTGCGGATCGGCGTGGAGGACGGGCATGAGGGCCGCGCCTTCCAGGAGTTTGACCTGACGCCGTCCGCACCCCCGCCTCCCCGCCGCGGAGCAACCGGGCGCTCTCCCGGCTAGACCGACGGGCGCAACGGAGAGCGCCGGTTCCTTGTCAGCCGTTTCGGCCTTCTGCTAGAATGGCGACACCAATGCCGCTAGTAGCAGGTAGCGAATAGCCAATAGCGAGTAGCTCTGAGCTATTAGCTACAAGCTGTCCGCTACTAGCTAACGAAGCTATTCGCTATTTGCTACTAGCTTCCTGCTGAGTTAAGTCCGGAGGGCTCTTCCAGAGCGAGCGTGCGCAAGATCAAGCTCCGAGAAGGCACGAACACGGCGACCCTGTTCGGCCATCACGATCTCCACCTCAAGATGATCGAAGATGATCTCGGGGTGCGGATGTCGGCGCGCGGGGACGAGCTGGCGCTGGAAGGCACGGCTGAGGCCGTCCGGAGGGCCGAGCAGATTCTGACCGAGCTGGCGGCCTTGACGGCCGAGGGCTACGAGCTGAAGCCCGAGGACGTGACCTTCGCGCTCAAGGTCTCGCGCGGACAGCACGATACCCCCCTCAAAGATCTTCTCCTCAGCACGGTTCCCGTCGCCACCAAGAAACGGTTCGTCGTCCCCAAGTCGGCCACGCAGAAAGCCTACATCGAGGCGATCCAGAAATTCGACATCGTGATTGGGATAGGCCCGGCTGGGACGGGCAAATGCATCGCCACAGGGAGTCTCGTTTTTACGAGCGACGGCCTGCTGCCGATCGATGCGCTGTCCGGTGGAACGGCGGCGGGTGACTACGTTCCTCTCAACGTGGCGGTAGCCGGCTTGGATGGATCGGAGCAGGCCAGCCATTTCTACGATGGAGGAGTCTCGCCAACGAAGCGGATTCTGGCCCGTTTTGGCTACGAAATTGAAGTGACTTTCGAGCACCCGCTCCTGCGGCTAACCCCCGAAGGGACGATCCAGTGGACACGGGCGGATGAACTGCGGGTCGGCGATTTCGTGGCGATTCAGCGTGGACAGAATATGTTTGGGTCGGCTACGAAGATCCATTTTGACTATCAACGGAACACTCGTCATGACCATGCGAAACGGATCCATTTGGATGAGCTGGATGAAGAGTTTGCCTATTTCATGGGTGTCCTGACCGGCGATGGATGCCTCACCTTCCGGAATCGTGTCATTCTGAGCAGCTCGGACGCACCGATATTGGATTGTTTCTACCGGACGGCCGCCAGGCTGGGCCTGCATGTATTTCACAACGGGAGCGGCCGGCCCTATGACCGTATTATAGCCAGCTCTCAACTGTACCAGTTGTTGCAGCACTTGGGCATGTCTGCAACGCTGGCGGCTGAGAAATGCGTCCCCCGCTCCATTCTGCGGGCGCCGCGTGAGATTGTCGCCGCGTACTTACGCGGACTGTTCGACGCAGATGGGACAGTGAGCCGTCGGGATGGGTACCCTGTTCTCTATTCTGCGTCCAAACGGCTCCTCGATGAGGTCCAAATCATGCTCTTGAACTTCGGTATCCTTGCGCGGAAACGTCCGAAGTGGACCCTCTACCGCGGGGAGAGGCGACTTTCCTATCTGCTGGAAGCCGCTGGAGCGGACTCCGATCTCTTCCACCATGAGATCGGCACAGCATTACCTCGAAAACAGACCTTGTTCCAGGAGCGGACGAGAAATACCAACGCTGACGTGGTGCCTTTCCTCAGCCGATTGATTCGTGAGGGAACGGCCGGAGGCCGCTTCTCGCGCCATGTGCATAAACGCCTGGAGGATTACAAGACCGGCCGGCGGGCTCCCAGCTACCCGAAACTCGGTGAGATTCTTGATCTGTTGGGTGAGAAATCGTCCGCCGCGAGCGCCCTCGCGACGCTTGAAGAACATCAGGACCGACGATTCTTCTGGGCCGAAATCGAACATATCGAGGATGGGGTCTCGCGTGTCTACGATCTGACCGTTCCAGGCACGCATTCCTTCTGCGCGAACGGCTTTGTCAACCACAACACGTATCTGGCCATGGCCATGGCGGTCGCCGCCCTGACCAGGAAGGAAGTCAGCCGCATCATCCTGGCCCGGCCGGCTGTCGAGGCGGGAGAGAGGCTCGGGTTCCTGCCGGGCGACATGTACGCCAAGGTCAATCCCTACCTCAGGCCCCTCTACGATGCCCTCTACGACATGATGGAGATGGAGCGGGCGAACCGTCTGGTGGAGCGTGGCGAGATCGAGATCGCGCCCCTGGCGTTCATGCGCGGCCGGACCCTCAACGATTCGTTCGTCATTCTGGACGAAGCGCAGAACGCGACCGCCGAACAGATGAAGATGTTCCTGACTCGGCTGGGGTTCAACTCCAAAGCGGTGGTCACCGGCGATATCACCCAGGTGGATCTGCCGTCGGATCGCGTCTCGGGGCTGATTCAAGTTCGCGAGATCCTGCGAGAGATTCCCGGCATCCAGTTCGTGTACTTCGATGAGCGGGATGTGGTGCGGCATCGGCTAGTCCAGGACATCATCAAGGCCTACGACCGTCACGGCAAGGCCGGCCCCGCGGAGCCTGCGCAACGCCCGGGAGGCCGGCCCCCTGTCAGGTTCCCCAAGCCTCGATCCGGCGGGCCCAAAACGGGGGCCCGTGAGGGAGGGGAGGGGCATGGAGGAGGGGGGGAGCACGGGAGCCAGCCGCATTGATGCCGGTGGTTCGGCTTCGCTCACCACAGGTCTTCGTGCGAAGTCGGCTTCGTCGTGCGTCCTTCCTCCAGCCCGCGATCAAGGCCGTGGCCCGGAAGATCCTGGCGGCGGCGGGAGAGCCCGGCGCCGAGTTGAGCCTGGACCTGGTCGGGGATCGCCGGATGCGGCGATTGAACCGGGAGTACCGGGGCCGGGACCTTCCCACCGACGTGCTGGCCTTCCCGATGCGTGAGGCGTCCAGACGCGTCACGCCCGACCTCCTGGGCGACGTGGTGATCTCTCTCCACACGGCCGCCCGTCACGCTGCGGCCGACGGCCGCGCCGTGGACCACGAACTGGCCAAGCTCTTGATCCACGGAATCCTCCACCTGGTCGGGTATGATCACGAGCGGGGAGAGGGCGAAGCCCGCCGGATGCGGCGCAAGGAGCGGGCCATCTTGCAGGCGTTGATTCCGATTCCAAAGCTGGTAGCGAATAGAAAATAGCGAATAGCGGGTAGCAAGCAGTAACGTGAAGAGTATGAATAGAGGTACTTCGAGCTATTGGCTGTTAGCTATTAGCTACTTGCTTCACCTCTTCGCTGCTCGCTATTGGCTATTGGCTATTCGCTTGGAGCCGAGAGAATGAATTGGACGCAACGCCTGAGCGAAGGGATGACCAAGACCCGGGAGGCGATCCGTGGGTCTCTGGACCGCCTGTTGGGCCGCGGGCCTGACCCGATGGTGCTGGAGGAGCTGGAAGCGACGCTCATCGCGACGGACCTGGGGGTGCGTGCGGTGGGCCGGCTCATGGACCGGCTGCGGGAAGAGACGCGCGGCGGTGATCCGACGGCGCCGGCCCAGACCGAGCGCTTGCTGCGCGTGTTGAAAGAAGCGATCCTGGCCACGCTGGGCGCGTGCGAGGGCCAGCCGCTCGACCGCCTGGTGGCCGAGGGGCCACGCCCATTTGTGCTGCTCGCGGTGGGCGTGAACGGTGTCGGCAAGACCACCACCCTCGCCAAGCTGGCGCAGCGCCTGCGTGGAAGCGGGAAGACGCCGCTGCTGGTGGCCGCGGACACCTTTCGCGCGGCCGCGATCGAGCAGCTCGGCGTCTGGGCGCGCCGCGTGGGGGTCGAGGTGATCAGGCACCGGCCGGGGGCGGATCCCTCAGCGGTGGTGTTCGACGGGCTGGCGGCGGCGAAGGCTCGGGGCGCCGATGTCGTGCTGATCGACACGGCAGGCCGTCTCCACACGAAGACGAATCTCATGGACGAGCTGCGAAAGATGAAGCGGGTCCTCGCCCGTGAACTGCCCGGAGCGCCGCATGAGGTGCTGCTCGTGCTCGACGCGACCACGGGCCAGAACGCGCTCTCCCAGGCGAGACAGTTCCACGAGGCGGTCGGCGTGACCGGCCTCGCGTTGACGAAGCTGGACGGGACCGCCCGCGGCGGTATCGTGGTGGCGATCGCGGAAGAGTTGAAGATCCCCGTCCGCCTCATCGGCGTCGGCGAGGCGGCCGAGGATCTGCAGGACTTCCAGGCGCGGGCATTCGTGGACGCCCTGTTCGAGGGAAAGGCCAAAGCGTGAGGCTGCGAGTGCTGCAGGTGTGGCGGCGGTCGCGTTCACTGCCGCGAAAAGCTTGACGATTTCAGGATAGAGCATAGAATACTGACGTGCCTTTCTCAATTCCTCAACTCAATCTGGGCGGCCGTCTTGCCAGGGGGTCGGCCATCACCGATGCCGTGCTCGAGTCGGACGTCCTGTCCCCGCGTTCTCCTCACGCGTCGACCGGTCCGGACGGGCTCGGACCATACCGGCTGGTGCTGCTGCAGGCCCTCGTCTCGATCGTCCTTTCGTATCAGCTTCTCTTCAGCCCGGCTCCTCTCCTCCCCCGAGGGCTCCAAGACCTGATCATCCTGGGACTGCTGATGATGGTGGCAGGGTTGATGGCCCTTCCGGCCCGCCTGCTTGAGCACGGGTTGTTTGTGGGCGGGTTGTTAGTGGTGGATACGGTGTTGACGTCCGCGATCATTTATCTCTCGGGCGAGGCCGGATCCGATCTCTACCTGACCTATTTCATGATCATTCTTCTATCTGCGGCCGCCCGCACGCTCAAGCAGAAGATCGGCTTCGTGATTCTCCTCTGCGCCATCTATGGCGTGGCCTTGTTTCTCACGGAAGGGACGACCGGCCTGATACTGGAAGGGCAGCTCATCCGGATCCCTATTCTCTTGATCATGGGTATTTTTTGCGGGGCGCTGACCGAGATGGTGAAGGAGGAGCGTGAGGAAAAAACCGAGCTCATGGATTACATCGCTCGGAGTAAAGAGGTGGAGCGGCAGCTCCGGCAGGCCGATCGTCTGGCCGCGTTAGGGAGGCTGTTGGACGGGGTGGCGCATGAGCTGAACAACCCCCTCTTCGTCATCAGTGGCTACGCGCAACTGGCCATCGAGAAAATTGACCGGGGTCATTCGGAGGGCCTCACGACCGACCTCACGGCGGTGCTCGAGGCCACCCAGCGGGCAACGGACGTCATCAAGCGATTCATGGGCCTGGCCCGGTCAGCCCCCGGACGCTATGAACCCTGCGAGGTGACCTCCGTGGTGCAACGCACCCTCGAGCTGATGGCCAATGACTTCAAAATTCACGACATCGAGGTCCGCACCGCGTTCCAGCCGGATTTGCCTTCGCTCCTGGCGGACCCGCAGGAGCTGACCCAAGTCTTCTTAAATCTGCTCACGAACGCCAAGCAGGCCATGGCGGGGAATGGGCGCGGCACCCTGACGGTGACGACCGCCTTGGTCCCGACTCGGCATGGACCTGGGGTGGAGGTTCGCGTCGCCGACAATGGTCCCGGAATTCCCCCGGAGAATCTCTCGCGGGTCTTTGACCCCTTTTTCACGACCGCCCCGGTGGGCGTGGGAACGGGGCTGGGCTTAACCATCACGCATCGGATCGTGACCGGGCTGGGAGGCACGCTGACCTGCGAGAGCCGACCGGGGCAAGGGGCCACGTTCATCACCCGCCTCCCCGCAATGTCGGCCAAGAGCCTTTCCCAAGGACAAGAGACAGAACCGAAGGAGACTTGAGATGGCCACGATTCTGGTCGTCGATGATGAGCGGATCATCTGCGATCTATTGCGGCAGATCCTGCGGCCCACTTACGAAGTCCTCACGGCGTATCGTGGCCGGGAGGGGGTGGCGCTGTTCAAGCAGCACCGTCCCCAGATCACGCTGCTGGACCTCGTCATGCCGGAGATGGATGGCATCGAGGTGCTGCGCCAGATCCGGACGATCGACCCGCAGGCCTCCGTGATCATCCTCACCGGGAGAGCAGCGCAGGCGTCGGAGCAGGAGGCGCGGGCCCTGGGGGTGACTGACTTTCTTCTGAAGGGGGGCCTGACGTCCGAAGATTTGCTCAGGGTCATCAGCCGAGTGAGGCAGCAGGCGGAGCAAGCCCCTTCCGCGGGGGGGCAGCCCAAGGAATCGATCCTCGTGGTTGATGATAAGCCGATGGTCCGCACCCGGCTGTCGGAATTCCTGACCCTGCGGGGCTACCGGGTTCGCGCGGCGCCGGATGGTCGCGAGGCGCTGGCCGCCGTGAAGCAGGAACCGCCCCAAGTGATCGTGCTGGACCTTTACTTGCCGGGCGTGAACGGGGTGGACGTGCTGCGCCGATTACGAGGCCAGGGGTATAAGGGCTGGGTGATCGCGGTGACCGCCAGCCAGGATGAGAAATTGCTGCAGGAGATCTTGGAACTGGGGCCGGTGGACGTCATCGGCAAGCCGGTGGATCTCGAGCGGCTCGGGCTGATGATCCAGGTCGGCCTGGCCATCACGAGCTAGGGAGTCCGTCATCCCAATCACGCGCCGGAGCCGTGTCATCGTCCTGCGAGGTGGTTCGGAGCTCGGTTCAGGTGCATGGCGTGGATGGGAGAGTTGCCTGGCTGTTCGCGATCCTCTGGCTTCCCCTTGCCGCCGCTGCTGACACGTCCCCGGGATCTCCCTCAACCGGACCCTCCGATGGCCGCGCGGTCGAGTTGCTGAGCCACGAACTCGCGGTCACCCTGATTCCCGCCCGTCACCAGCTTCTCGCCACTGATCGGATCACCCTCAAGGCGCTCTCCCCTCAGTTCCAACAGGTCTCGTTCTCTCTCAACCGCGCGCTGCGCGTGACCCGTATCCAGCAACGTCGCGGCGCTGACCTGCTCCCTCTGGCCTTCACGGTTCAGGCTCCAGGGACGAGGCCTGAAGGGATGGCCGAGAGAGAAGCCAGCCTGAGCGGCGGGGAGGAACAGGCCCAGTGGGTGACGGTGCGAGTGGACGCTCCGGCGGGATCGGATCGGAGCCTGACCATGGAATGGAGCTATGAGGGCGTGATCCACGATCCTCCACGTGAACCGCGCCATCTCCGCTTTGTGACGCCGAGCGAGACCGCGGGACACATCGGCAGCGAGGGTGTCTATCTCAGCGGGGAGACCCATTGGTATCCGGACGTCCCGGGGGCGCATCCGAGCTACCGGGTCCGTGTCACCACTCCGGAGGGGTGGGAGGCGGTCACCCAGGGACAGCAACGCCACAAGCAGGTATCCGGCACCTCCGGGGACAGGTCTGTCACGGCCGATTGGGAGGTGACCGTTCGGACAGAAGCGCTGACGTTGGTGGCGAACCGCTTTGTCAAAGCCTCGCGGGAGTGGCATCCCCCTTCAGGCGACAAGATCGAGGTGGCCGCCTATCTGTTCCCGGATGACGCGCAACTGGCCGACGAGTATCTGGATGCGTCGATCCAGTACCTGGAGGCCTACACGAAGCTGTTGGGCCCCTATCCCTTCCCGAAGTTCGCCGTGGTGGAGAATTTTTTCGCCAGCGGGCTGGGGATGCCGTCGTTCACGCTGCTGGGGAGCGGGGTCGTGAAGCGGCATTACGTCCAACCCTTCGCCCTCGGCCACGAGATCGTGCATTCGTGGCTCGGGAACTGGGTGTTCAACGACCCGGGGACGGGCAACTGGGTGGAGGGGCTGACCACCTACCTGGCCAACTATTACTATGACGAGCTGACCGGAAAAGCCGAACAAGCGCGCGAGCAGCGCCGGATGATGCTGCTGGGGTATGCGGTCTACGTGCGTCCGGACACGGACTACCCGGTCGGACGGTTCCGGCGGAAATCCGACCAGAAGGACAACGCCATCGGCTACCAAAAAGCAGCGATGGTCTTCCACATGCTGCGGCGCGAGATCGGGGACGAGGCGTTTTGGGCCGGTGTCCGCAAGTTGGTGGCCGACTACGGAAGTTCCTCCGCAGCGTGGGGGGATCTGGAGCGTGTGTTTGCAGAGACTGCAAGGCGGGACCTCCGATGGTTCTTCGCGCAGTGGGTGGAGGGTGCGGGGGCCCCCAGCCTGAGCATCGCCGAGGCCGTGACCTCCGGCGACGGGGTGCCCGGCGGTATGATCACTCTGAGGGTTCGGCTCACGCTAGTCGGGGCGGCGTACCGGCTTCGTCTCCCGCTGGCAGTGAAGGTGGAAGGCGGAACGGTCCATGCGACGATGGTCGCCATGGACTCGGCCGACCAGGTGTTCACGCTGTCGGTCCCGGCCAGGCCGCTCAGTCTCCAAGTCGATCCAGACTTTGAGACGTTCCGCCGTCTGGCCAGAGAGCAACTCCCGCCCATGCTGAACCTGTTCGTCACTGACCAGGAGCGGTCCATGGTGCCGCCTGCCGGCGGGACGGAGGCCGAGCGTGCGCCCTACCAGGACCTGGTGGCCCGCCTGGCGTCGGAGAAAGGCGGGCAGGAAGCCGGGCAAAAGCCGGTGCGTGCCCACGCCACCGATCAGGACGCCGCCGTGGCGCGCGGATCGGTGTTGATCCTGGGCGGGCCCGGCGTCAACCGCGCGGCGGACTGGGCCGCCCGTGGCTGCGGGAGCGGAGTCAGTCTCGGGCGGGATCGGTTTACGGTCGATGGGCACACGTACGAGGGACCGGGCATGGCGCTCCTTCTCTCCTGCCGACATGTTGATCGCCCCGATCGGGTGGTGACCCTCTTCTACGGGCTGACGCCTCCCGCCGCGGCCACGGTGGCGCGCCTGCTGTTCTTCTATGGATGGCAGAGTTACCTGGTGTTCCGCGACGGGACCGTGGTGGCGCGAGGGGACTTTTCCTCGCCTAGCGAACGACTTGAGGTTCTTTTTGGGGAAGGTTCAGGTTGAGGCTAAGGTTGAGGTGATGCCCCTGAAGACTAAGGTTGAGGTTGAGGCTAAGGTTAAGGATCGCTTTCTACTTGTCCAGCTTGTGCTGATTGGACTGCTGGCAGTACCTGCCGGGTTCCTATCTCAGGCTGAACCTCAGCCTCAACCTTCTCCCCCTCCGGTGGAGCGCCATCTGGCCAATATCCGCCAGCTGACCTCGGGTCGCCAGAACGCGGAGGCCTATTTTTCGTTCGATGGGACCAAACTGATCTTCCAGTCCACAAATAACTGGACCACGGGGAGTTCGGGGGCAGCGCAACCGGCCAGCGGCCCCGGGCTGGGCTGCTACCAGATGTACGTGATGGACCTGGATGGTGCCAATGTCCGGCTGGTCAGCACCGGCACCGGCGCCACCACGTGCGGCTACTTTTTCCCCGGTGATCGGCGGGTACTGTATGCCTCGACGTACCTCGGTGGACCGAATTGCCCCCCGAAGCCCCAGAGAGAAGGCCGGTACCGATGGGCGCTGGACGACTACGACATTTTTTCGGTCAGGCTGGACGGCCAGCAACTCCAGCGACTCACCGCCACGCCAGGGTATGACGCCGAGGCGACGATCTCGCCGGACGGCAAGACGATCGTCTTCACCTCGGTGCGGGACGGCGATCTGGATCTCTATGCGATGAACCTGGATGGGACTCACGTCCGCCGCCTGACGCAGGAGGTCGGCTACGATGGAGGCGCGTTCTTCTCGCCCGACAGCCGGCGGATCGTCTATCGAGCCTCTCATCCGCGCGACGCGGCGACAGTGGAGCAATACCAGGCCCTGCTGGCTCAGAAACTGGTGGAGCCCGGCCAGCTCGAGATCTTTGTGATGCATGCGGACGGGACCGGCAAGCGGCAGGTCACTGCCAATGGAGCCTCAAATTTCGCGCCGTTTTTTCATTCCGACGGTCGGCGAATCATCTTCTCATCGAACGTGCACGACGCAGGTGGTTCCCCCCCGACGTTTCACCTCTACCTGATCAACGACGACGGCACCGGCCTGGAGCGCGTCACGTTCTCCGGCCGATTCAACAGCTTTCCGATGTTCTCGCCGGACGGCAAGACACTGGTGTGGGTGTCGGACCGGAACACGCCCGCGCGTGGCGAGTTCAACATCTTTCTCGCCGATTGGGTGCCGTGAGGACGTTAGGCGCCCGGCGTGAGGCGTAAGGAGACCTGCCTTGACTGATCAGGATGTACCCCTCACGCCTCACGCCTCACGCCTCACGGCCTTGGCCCTCTCCTGCGTCGTGCTCGTGGCCGTCTTCTGGGGCGTGCTGCAACTCGACCTGCCGCTGGCCCGATTCCTCCGGTCCGTGCATCTTCCCTGGCTGGAGCTGGCTGGCGATGTCGGGAGCCGTCTCGGGAGCGGAGCGGTCCTGGCGGGGATCAGCGGCGCGCTGCTGGCCATCGGCCTGGTCTCCAAACAGCCCGTGTTCCGTCGAGCTGGCCTCGAAAGCCTGATTGCCCATGCGGCGGCCGCCCTGACCGCCCAGGCGCTCAAGCACCTGATCGGGCGGCCGCGGCCGCGCATGACCCACGGCGGCGGGTTCCAGTTCGGGCCGTCCTGGGATACCGGGCTGGACTCCTTTCCGTCGGGACACGCCGCCGCCTCGTTTGCGGTCGCGGCAGTGCTGGCCAGGCGCTTCCCGAGAGCCGGGTGGCTGCTCTATGGCGCGGCGTCTTTTGTCGCGCTCAGTCGGGTCGCGCGGGGATCACATTTTCCAACCGATGTGCTTGCGGGGGTGGGTCTGGGTCTCGTGGCGGGATATGTGATTGCGAATCCGATCCGCGCCTGGCGCTCGTCCCTGGCCGATGCCTTGACCGGTCTGGCGCCTTATCTGATTGGAGCCTTCGCACTCCTCTGGACCGCCGTCCACACCGCTCCCGATGGGTGGCCCAACGCGATCATGTTCTCGGTCGGCGCGTCTGGCGTGGCGATTGGCGTGGGGATCCGGCTGTATTGGACCAGCAAGGGGCGAGGAGATAGAGCAACCCAGTTCCTTGTCTCTCGCGTTCTGATTGCGATCGGCCTTGCGCTGACGACGGCGTCGTGGCTGGTCACGACCTTGACGGTGCTGCTGGTCATTGCTCGATGGCTGCAAGACCGTGCGTCCGGTCAGTCACCTGGCGAGCAGCAACCAATGCAGCCGCTTGCTGAATTGACCTTGGCGGCCGGGCTCCTGATGGCGCTCGTGGCGATCCAGGGTGTGAAGGGTGTACTCCCCCTCCTGTAGCAAAGCTAGTAGCCTGTAGCTAGCAGCTGGCAGCTCAGAGCTATTCGCCGCTGACTACTTGCTATTCGCTTATTTCACCATCGGTTCGCTCGCCAGCAAGGCATAGCCATAACGTTCGAGAATCAGGGGAAAGCCGGCCGCCTCGGCCGGAAGTTGAGGCCGCAGTCGGGATGGCAGGAGAATGAACGTCCGGCCTGGCTGAGTGAGGTAGGGACGCATGGCTTCCCCCTCACCGCGCCCGACCATGATGACCTTGCGCTTCGCATAAAAGACCAGGGAGGGCCGGCTGGGCCCATAGGCAATGAGACGGTCGTTCGGCTCTAGATTCAACCCCGCGGCGTAGGCCAACTCCTGTGGCGGGGCAATGAAGTATTTGCTGAAGCGCGGGACCGCGATCTGGATGGCGAGAAGCAGGACCAGGGAGATCATCGCCCCCCCCGCCCAGAAAGCGCCAGGGCGCCGATCCTCGGAAAGTCCGAAATACCCCACGATAGCGGTGCCAAGAATCACGACCACCCCGGCCAGGATCGGGCTCAGGCCAGGATCGACCTGCGCCGCCGCAGGGAATTCTCTGGCGATCTGCTCGACGAATGTTGCGTAGAGAGAAGGCAGGGCGGTCAGGGTCGCTCCCAGGAGGTAGCCGAGCCCCATCAGCGTGTGAAAGGAGGCGCGAATCCCTGGGGTGGCTGGATCGGTGAGACAGCGGGTCCAGTACGAGGCAGCCAAGATGGCGGCAGCCGGGTACAACGGCCCGATATAGTGAGGCAACCGCGTCGCCGACGCGGTAAAGAACAGAAAGACCGCCACCAGCCACAGGGCGGCAAACAACTCCAGCTCGCCGCCAGACCGTGAGGCGTCGCACGACCCAGAGGCTCTCGACGGGTGAGGCGTGAGGCGTAAGGAGACGTCCGAGGACGCCTCGCGAGCTGCGCGCCAGCCGCGCAACGCGGTATACAGCGCGACCGGCAGGAAGCCGCTCCAGGGAAAGAAGCCGAAGAACAACACGGGGAAATAGAAGAAGATCGTAAACCCATGGCCCTCCATCGAGTTCAGAAACCGACCGACCGTATGAGCTTGCGCCGACGCTGTATAGTCGGAACCGTGGATCGCCAGCATCGCGGCGTACCAGGGGAGCGCCAGCAGGAGAAAAAGCAGCGCACCGCTGAGCGGGAAGCCGCGCTGCCAAAACTGGCCCCAGCGCCGCGTCACCGTGAGGTACGGCACCGCGGCCAGCAACGGCACCACCACGCCGACCGGTCCTTTGGTCAGGGTCGCGAGCGCCATCCCGAGGTAGAAGAGCCAGAAAAAATGGCGCCCCCTGCCTTCCGCGCCTGTGGTGAGCCCTTCGACCGGGCTCAGGGCTGGCCCAGCCTGCGGTGAGCTTTGTCGAACCGTCGAACCATGGAGCCCCAGCCAAAAGCCGAACAGCGCCAGGGTGGTGAAAAAGATCAGCACGCTGTCGGTCAGAGCCATGCGCCCGATCGCGACCATCTCGATATTGAGCAGCAGCATCAGCCCGCCGAACAGGCCCAGGAGCGGGCCGCGCACGCGAGTCAGGAACAGGTACTGGAGCAGGATGAGGGCCACGCCGAACAGCGCAGAGGGCAGGCGGGCGGCGAATTCGCTCACGCCGAACAGGCGGTAGGACAGGCTCATCAGCCAGTACAGAAAGACCGGCTTCGCGTAGCGGGGTTCGTAGTTGAAGGTCGGGCTTATCCAGTCGCCGGTTTCGAACATCTCGCGCCCGGCTTCGGCGTTCCGGCCCTCGTCCCGATCAGTCAGGCCCAGAGACCCGAGCCCGAGGAACAGCAGCAGGATCGCGAGCGCGAGCAGAATGGCGAGGTGGGGTGTATGGGGCCTAGGCAAACCGCTCGCTATCCGCCATTTGCTATTGGCTGTTTGCGATGGATCAGCACGAGGTTTCTGAGGTAGATGAGGGCACCGACGCTCTGCCCGAGTATGAGCACCGGATCCTTCCGGTAAATGACGTAAGCCAACGTAATCAAGCCTCCGATGAGGCTCAGATACCAAAAAGCGATGGGCACGTGGCTCACGGCGTTCCGCTCCGAGGCGACCCACTGGACCACCCACCGCATGAAGAAGAGGCCCTGACCGAAGAACCCGATGCTCAGCCAGATGATTTCGGTTCTGGTCATAGGGAAGAGGTCACTCGTCACGCATTATGCGGCTCGTGATCTTGTAACGGAGGACCCGGCCCATCATCCATCGCACCGCCACGAGGTCATACAGCCCCTTAAAGAGCCGGTTGCCGATCCCGTACTTGGAGCGGCCGTGCACGCGCGGAAAGTGTCGCACCGGCGCTTCGGTCACCCTGAAGCCGTGCATTCGGGCCAGCGCCGGGAAAAAGCGGTGCATGCCGTCGAACAGGTGCAGCCGTTCCACGACCGCCCGGCGAAAGACTTTCAACGAGCAGCCGGTGTCATGAATGCGGTCGCCGGTGACAGAGGTTCGAGCCAGATACGCGATGCGCGATGAGAGCTTTCGCGTCAGACTATCGTGCCGGTCCTTCCGCCAGCCGCACACCAAATCGTACTGGGCGGCGAGTGGGATCAGCATCGGGATATCGGCCGGGTCATACTGCAAGTCGGCGTCCATCGTGACCACCAACTCGCCTTGAGCCTGCCGGAATCCGGCATCAAAGGCCGAGGTCTGCCCATAGTTGCGATCGAAATGCAGCACGCGGACTTCTGCATGCTGGGCCGCCAGTTTATCCAGCAGCGGGCCGCTGCCGTCGGTGCTCCCGTCGTCGATGTACCAGATCTCAAACGGCGCGGTCCGGGACTCTTCCTGCGAGCCTAAGACTTTGAGTAATTGCTCGGTGAGCGGGGTCAGGTTGTCCCGTTCGTCCTTGACCGGGATCACCACCGACACCCACGGGCGGGACGAGGTTGTCATAAAAGTTCGTCTGTTTGGTCTGTTCAGTCTGTTAAGTCTATTCTGTCTTTTCAACAGAGTCTGACCGAATGAACCAGACAGACCAAACAGACCAAATAGACGGAATAGACCGGATAGACCGCGCCATGCGCTGCATTCTACAGAATGCCTGGGGAAGGGTCAAATAAGGTCTCGAAAAATCTAGGCTATTCCTTCCTCACATCCATTTAAGTACCTGGTCAACGGTACGGTGAGACCGGCGCCGCACACATCAGCACCTCCTCACTTCGGTTGAGGGACCGTCGCGGAGCTCGCATGGTTGGACGGCGCGACGGTGAAGCGCATCGTCCCGATGAGGCTGATCTCGTTGATCTTCCAGCCGATGTGGATTTCGACCTTATATTTGCCGGCTCTCCAGCCACCGGAAGGAGGGAACAACTTCAGGTAGCCGCTTTCGTCCTCGAGCGCCATGTACATCACGTCTTCAGCAATCACCCTTTTTGTATCGAGCCCTTCGACGTGCTCAGGGTAGCAGCGGCCGAAGATCTGATAGGATTCGTAATGTTGATGCGTCTGGAAGACGATGAACACGGCCGGGGAGTCCGGACGGAAGATATCGGTGGGACTGACAGGGACCATCTCGTGGGAGCGGCGGTACCCCAGCTCCTCATCGAAACCCTCGGCGAACTGGATCGAGCGGATCAGCCCTTGGGGGGGAGCATCGAAATTATACGGAGGAACCTCTGCGCGGTTTTGGAACTCCTCAATCGGGACGTCGCGCGTGAGCGGTACATCTTCGGCGAGTCCCTCCTCAAGGAGGACAAGACCGATGATCGCGGTAGCCAGGACGGACCAAGAGAGGACCCGGTTCATTCTGTATTGATACACAGGCAGCCGCCTCGCTGTCAATGCGAGTATCTTAAGCGAATAGCGAGTAGCTAGCAGCGAATAGCTCGGAGCAAATCGTTTCTTCTAGTTGCTCCCTCATCGCTTCTCGCTATTAGCTATTCGCTACTCGCTGATACGTCGGTTGCGGGGCCGGTGGTGTTTTGTTAGATTAGGCCACGGCGAATAGCGAACAGCGGGTAGCTAATAGCTTTCTGGAGCGAATAGCCAGCAGCTAATAGCTAATAGCACCGAGACTGTTCACTACTTGCTATTTGCTACTCGCTATTGGCTGTTTGCTATGATCACAAACCCAGACGCGCTGCCACAGCTCATCGGCGAGTTTCGGCCGGTCGATGAGTGGCAGATGCATATCAACCAGCTCTTTTACGGACTCCGCGGCAGCCGCCTCCGGGACTACTACCAGACCTTCGCGGCGGCAGACTACCGCCTCGCCCACGCGCTCGCAGCCGACTACTACGAACAGGTCAAGAAGCGTGAGAAGACGCGAGGTGCCAGGCGCGAGGCGCTAGCCAGGGTAGCGGGACAGCGGGATAGCGGGGTATCCCGTTACCCCGGTACCCCCATACCCCTGATTGTTCACGAGTGGGGCTGCGGCAACGGGAATCTGGCCGCCTGCTTCCTCAGTCATCTCAAACGGATGGACACGGGCGGCGCGATCTATCCCCGGCTGCGCTACGTCCTCGTGGACGACCGGGAGGCGGCACTGGAATCCGCGAGGGACCATCCGGACTTGGCCGAACACTTGCCGCGCGTGGAAACCCTCTGCGCAACCGTCACGGATCTTGCCTCGGTCAAGGACGCCTCGGTGGACCGCATCCTCTGCAATGAACTCTGGAATGACCTCCCGACCAAGCTCATGCTGAGGAAAGAGGGGGAGGTGGAAGAGGAATACCTTCGTCCGAATCTAGGCGAGTCCAAGCACGCGGCGATCTCGGACTGGTCCAGCTTCGTCCGGGCATTTGACGCGAAAGACCTCCGGGCCCTGGTGGGCTTCCCCCCGTTCCTCGAGGACATCATCTGGGAAAAGGACTACCGGAGGGCCGACTGGAAGGCGGTGCCCTACCGAAAGACCATCACCGACTTTCTCAAACAGATTGACGAACGGGTGCTGGTGCCGGTGAACCTGGGCGCCTGCGCGACGGTAAAAGAAGCCAGGCGGATCTTGGCCCAGGACGCGGTCGGGTTCAGCAGCTTCGATGCAGGCACGGTCGAGCTGAAGGTCCTCAACGATCCGGAGAAGCCTCTCTTTGGCCAGTTCGGCGGCCAGTACAGCTTCATGGTGAACTTTGCGCTGGTGGAGGCGGTCGCCAAGCATCTGGGGGTCCAGACCGTGGCCATCGAGCCGCAGAAGGAGATGGTCGGCCGGAGCCTGGGGACCAACGTGGTCAGCCTGATGGATCTGCTGGCGGTGCACCCGTCCACGAAACGCCTCAAACCCTGGGAGCAGGACAGGTTGATTCTTGAGACAATTCAATCACTTAACACGGTCTATCGCAGTCCATACCAGCGTCCGATCGAGTTTCCCTTTGGGTCTGACGTGCCCCCGGGTGAACTCGAGGCGCTGCAGGGCCTCCTGAACGGCCTCAAGCGTGATGGGGTGCCGGACACGATCGCCTATCTCACGGAGGACGAACTGTTCGCCTCGATCCGAGAGTTGGAAGCCCTTGGGTACGATCGGCACTCCATCCAGGCCGCGCTCGCCTCTCCACCCCAGCCTGTGGACTATTACCATCTTTTTTTCCGTCCTTAGCCCCGCCCCACGGAACCCCAAGAAATTTCTTGACACTTTTTGAAAATTTCTTTAGTTTTGCCGGCACCAGCGGGGGCGAATAGCCAACAGCTAATAGCTGGTAGCAAATAGCTAACAGCTAACGGCCTCTGAGCTACTCGCTACTTGCTGCTAGCTAAGAGGGAAGAATGTTCGGCTCATTCGGCTGGATGGAACTCTTGCTGATTCTGATCATCGTGCTGATCATCTTCGGCGCGGGCAAGATTCCCCAGCTTGGAGAGGGCTTGGGCAAAGCGATCAAGGGCTTCAAGAAATCGGTGAACGAGCCGGATGCGATTGACGTAACCGCGGCGCCAGCCGATCAGCCGGCGCAACCGGCGGCGCCGAGCCAGATCGCTCAGCCCACGCAAGCTCAGGCGGCGGGCCAGGCGCAGGCCAGCCAACCGGCTCAGCCTAAACACGGTCAGGGAGGCTAGAGGCGAGAGGCAATGGGCTATAGGGAAGGCATTAAGCGAGAGGCTTGAAGGAAGCCTACTAGGAAAAAAAGATGTTTGGCCTGGGCGCGGGCGAGATTCTGATCATCCTGATCATCGCCTTTCTGCTGTTCGGGCCGAAGCAACTGCCGGAGATCGGGCGCCAGGTCGGGAAGGCGGTAAAGGGTTTCAAGGAGACGGCGGACGATCTCAGGAAAACCGTGGAGCCCGAAGTCAATTTGATTCAACAAGAAGTCAAGATGGTCGAGCAGGATTTGGAGGCCTCCATGAAGGAGGCGGAAGAGGAGATCAACGCGGCCACGAAGCCGGACCAGGCTTCCGACCCATCAAGCAGCCCGAAACAGGCCTGACTCACCCCCACCCACCCCTCCCCCCTCAAGGGGGAGGGCGAGGGAGGGGGGAGAGTTCACAGCTAAAGTGAAGGGGGGTGACGCTAT
>WNEQ01000566.1_pt1 | contig 19435 bp, 18 predicted proteins | sample 5399971 | NCBI WGS metagenome assembly WNEQ01 (sample SAMN13153330, study PRJNA577476) | soil metagenome | isolation source: 20 cm grassland meadow soil 2 days after 1st rain plot 5 | place: USA:California | collected 2015-09-18
GCGATCCGCACGCGAAACACGCCGTCGCCCGCCGCGCCGAGGGCGCGCGCGGCGGCGTAGGAGACGTCGATGATGCGCTCCGCCACGGACGGGCCGCGATCGTTGATGCGCACCTCCACCGCGCGGCCGTTGCCGAGGTTCGTCACCAGCACCCGCGTGCCCAGCGGCAGGGTGCGATGCGCCGCCGTGAGGGCGTTCATGTCGAAGACCTCGCCGCTCGCCGTCTTCTTGCCGTGATGCGCCTGCCCGTACCAGGAGGCCGTGCCCGTCTGCACGACGTGCGGCTCCGCCGGCGCGGTCCGCACCGCTCCGACCACCCTGGCCGGCTCGCGGCGCAGCTGCGCGCACGACGCCGTCACGAGCGCGAGCAGGACTACCGCCGGAACCAGTCGCGGAAGCGGCTCCACCATTCCTCCACGCGGTCGCCGAGGCCGCCGTGCTCGCGACAGGCCTCGGGCTCGGTGCCGGCGAGAAAGACTTCCTTGCCCGTCTGCGGGCAGAACCGGTTCGCGGTCTTGCCGTTCGTGAGATCGATCTCGACGAAGGTCACGCCCGCCGGCACGCTGAAGTCGCGCGGGCCGACGCTGTCGAGCGCAGGCCGCATGAACTCCGCCCAGATCGGCAGGGCGCCTTCCGCGCCACTGAGGCCGTGCACGTCGTCGCTGTCATAGCCGACCCACACGGCCGCCAGGAGCCCGGGCCCGCCGCCCACGAACCACGCGTCGCGGCCGTCGTTGGTCGTGCCGGTCTTGCCCGCGACGGCGCCGGTCACGCCGAGCGCGCGCGCCGAGGCGCCCGTGCCCGCCTTGATCACGCCCTCGAGCAGCGACGTCATGAGATAGGCCTCGGCCGGTGACATCACCGACTTCTGCGCGTCGTCTTCGGCCTCCACGGCGCCGCCGCGATCTTGCAGCGCGCGCACGGCGTGCGCGGGCGCCGTGCGCTGGCCGCCGTTGAAGAACGGCAGGTAGGCGCGTGCCAGCTCGAGCGGCGTCACCTCGAATGCGCCCAGCGCCATCGCGGGGACGGGGTCCAGGCGGCTTTCGATCCCGAGCGCCCGCGCGCGCTCGACGATGGTCGACAGCCCCACGTCCTGCGCGAGCCGCACGGTGGCGGCGTTGAGCGATTGCTGCAGCGCCTCGCGCACGGTGACGCGGCCGAGATACCGGTCCTCGTAGTTGCGCGGCGACCAGGGCGCGCCGTCGACGGTCAGCGTGAGCGGCGAGTCGTCGAGGAACGTCGCCAGCGTGAAGCCGCGCCCGCCGGCGCTCGGCGCGGCCAGCGCCGCCGAATACACGAACGGCTTGAAGGCGGACCCGGGCTGCCGGTGCGCGAGCGTGGCGCGATTGAACTGGCTCGACTGGTAGCGCCGGCCGCCCACCATCGCGCGGACGTGGCCGGTGACCGGGTCGAGCGCGACGAGGGCCGCCTGCAGCCGATGGGCGTCGTCGGCGCCGCGCAGGCGCGGCCGCTGCGTCTCCAGGCGCGCGAGCCCGCGCTCCACCGCGCTCTCGGCCAGGCGCTGCAGCGTGAGATCCAGCGTGGTGAACACGCGCACGTCGCGCCCGTCGAGGGCCCCGCTGCCGAAGCGCGTCTCCAGCTCCTGGCGCACGTGGTCGGCGAAGTACGGCGCGGTCTGGGTGGTCGCGACGACGGTCTGGACGCGCACGGGCTCGCGGCGCGCCGCCTCGTAGTCGGCGTTCGACAGCCGGCCCAGCTCGCGCATGCGCGCGAGCACGACGTCGCGACGCTCGCGGGCGCGGATGGGGTTCACGCCGGGCGAGTAGGTGTTGGGCGCGCGGATCATGCCGGCCAGCAGCGCCGCCTCCGCCACCGTCACCTGGTGCACCTCCTTGCGGAAGTAGGCACGGCTCGCGGAGGAGACGCCGCGGATCGCGATCGACCCGCGCTGGCCGAGGTAGACCTCGTTGAGGTAGGCCTCGAGGATGCGCTCCTTGCTGTAGCGCCACTCGATGAGCGTGGCCAGCCACGCCTCGTCCAGCTTGCGCGCGAGGGTGCGCTTGGGATCGAGCAGCCGATTCTTCACCAGCTGCTGGGTGATCGTGCTGCCGCCCTGGGCGACGCGGCCGGATCGGAGATTGACCCACGCCGCGCGGAGCAGACCACGCAGATCGACGCCGCGATGGTCGAAGAAGCGGTGGTCTTCGGCCGCCAGGACGGCCTGCAACAGGCTGAAGGGGACGTCGCGCAGCCGTACCGGCCGGTGGTCCTCGCCGGGCCGGTCACCCGCGCTCGCGAGGATCTCGGGCTCGAGCGCGGCGGCGCCGATGTCGCGCCCGTCGCGCGTGACCTGCACGACGCGGTCGTCGCGCGTCTCGAGGCGCACGCGCTGCGCGTCGCTCAATCCCGCCAGCCCCCGCAGATGGATCTCCCACACCCCGCCGGCGCGCTGGAACTGCCCGGGCGTCTGGGGCTCGCCGTGCGTCTCCGTGTAGGACAGCCGGGCCAGGGTGCCGGCGAGGTCGGCGATCTTGACGTGCACGCCGGCCGCGAGGGGCTGGGGCATCGCGTAGATGAGCGCGGCGCGCCGTGCCTCGACCCGGTCGAAGCGCGCCAGCTCGACGGCCGAATAGATGACCAGGGCGAGCAGCGCCAGGCCGGCCACGCCGGCGAGACCGAGCAGGACGAGCGTGGCGCGGCGGCGCCGGCGCGCCCAGTCCGCCAACCCCGCCCCGTCGAGGCTGCGGAGGCGGGCGTAGAAGCGGGACCATGAGTCGCGGAAGGTCACGATCGATTATGCCCGCTGCGCGCGGGCCCGGACCCGAGGAAGGATTTTCCTATCGGCGCCCCGTGAGAGCGAGAGAGGAGAGAGATTTTCCGTGCCCGCTCGGCGGCCCGCGCTCCAAGTCCGCGGGTCGCAACGCGGCTGAGGCGAGGCACATCGGTTGCAATGTGCCGGTGAACAAGCAACGTCGGGAGGTTCCGATGCTCATCACCCGCTGCGCGTGGCACCCTCGCTACCACGGCTATCCGCTCGTGGAAGGCGTCGCGTCGTGGAGCGGATGGGGGCTGAAGTTCACCGACGGGATCTGCACCGACTGCGCCACGCGCTTGCGCGCCGAGTACCAGGCCTTCTTCGAGCGCCGGCGGCTCGAGGAGGCGCGTGAGGTTCAGCGCCACGTCGCCTGACGCCGGGCCCCCCACCTCGGAACGCTCCTCGCTCTAGAATCCGCGCCGCTCGAACCCGTCGGCGACAAACGCGCTGGTCGTTCGCGCGGGACTCATTCGGCGCCTCTCTGGCATCGCTGCCGCCTGGGCTCAAGGCGGGTGCCACCATGGCCGTCGCGCCTCGCGTCGTTTCTACAAAACGCGTCGATCCTTGCGACCCCGGCCCGCCCTCGGTATGCTCTGGGCGCGCGAACTCGCGCCTATCCCGCGAGAGTGGCGAAACTGGCAGACGCTCCGGACTTAGGATCCGGTGGGTGTAAAAACCCTTGGGGGTTCGACTCCCCCCTCTCGCACCACTTCGGAGTTTCAATGACGCTCGTGTGCGTGGTGCGTCCGTGAAGGTGGCGGTCGAGGAGCTGGAGGCCTGCAAACGGCGCCTGGCCGTCGAGGCACCCGCCGACGTCGTCCAGAAGGAATGGGAGCGCGCATACGGTCGCGTCCAGAAGCAGGCGCGGCTGCCCGGCTTCCGCAAGGGTCACGTCCCGCGCTCGCTCGTCAAGCTGCACTTCGCGGCCGACGTTCGCCGCGAGGTCGCCGAGCACCTGATCCCCGACGTCTATCGTCAGGCCCTCAGCGAAGCGCGCCTGGATCCCGTGAACGAGCCGGACCTGACGGAGGTCAAGCTCGAGGAGAACGCCCCGCTGTCCTTCGTGGCCGTGGTGGAGGTCAAGCCCGCGATCGCGCTCGGCGACTACAAGGGCGTCGAGGTGCAGCACGCGCCGAAGGCGGTGACCGACGACGAGGTGACCGCGGCCCTCGAGCAGATGCGCGAGCAGCAGGCGGAGTTCCGCGCGGTGGACCGCGCGGCCGCCCCCGGTGACCTCGCCGTGGTCGACTACACGCTGCGCCCCGACGACCACGACCCGACCACGGCGACCGGCTACCACTTCGTCCTCGGCAGCGGCGCGGTCATGCCGGAGATCGACGCGGCGGCCGCCGGCATGAAGGCCGGCGAGGAAAAAGACATCGCCCTCCGCTTTCCCGAGGATCACCGCATCGAGTCGCTGCGCGGCAAGGGCGGCACCGCGACGCTGAAGGCGAGCGAGGTCAAGGAAAAGATCCTGCCCGCGCTCGACGACGACTTCGCGAAATCGCTCGGCGAGTTCGAGACGGTCGACGCGCTGCGTGCCGAGGCGCGCCGGCAGCTCGAAGCCCGGCGCCAGGCCGAGCAGCGGCGCGAGCTGGAGGACAAGGTCGTGGGCGCCGTGCTGCAGCGCCACGAGTTCACGGTGCCCGATGCCCTGGTGATGCGGCAGATCGCGCACCAGGTCGAGCACGCGCGCGAGCGGCTGCGGCGGCAGGGCGTCAAACGCGCGCTGTTGCTGGAGGCGATCGCCGGCAAGGAAGGGCTGGCGACGGGCGACGACGAGGTGGAGGCCGAGGTGGAGAAGATCGCCCGCGCGAGCCGGCGCCCGGCACCCGCCGTGCGGCGTATGATGGAGAAGAGCGGCGACCTCGAGGCGCTCCGTCTGGGGCTCCGCGAACGCAAGGCGCTCGACTTCCTGATCGAACACGCAACCGTTCGTGCGTAACGTGGTTGTGCGGCCTTTAGGATTTCGTGGGGCTGGGGCCCCACCGTCCGAGGCGAGCCTATAAAAGGAGAGCAGCATGGCCCTGGTGCCGATGGTCATCGAGCAGACGCCCCGCGGCGAGCGCGCGTTCGACATCTTCTCGCGCCTGCTCAAGGAGCGGATCATCTTCCTGCCGACGTTCATCGAGGACGAGCTGGCCAACCTCGTCATCGCGCAGATGCTGTTCCTCGAGGCGGAGGACCCGGACAAGGACATCTATCTCTACATCAACTCGCCCGGCGGCTCCGTCACGGCCGGGATGGCCATCTACGACACGATGCAGTACGTGAAGCCCGCCATCTCCACCATCTGTATGGGGCAGGCCGCGTCGATGGGCGCGCTGCTGCTGTGCGCGGGGGCCCGGGGCAAGCGGTTCGCGCTGCCGCACGCGCGCATCATGATCCACCAGCCGCTCGGCGGCGTGCAGGGTCAGGCCACCGACATCGACATCCAGGCCAAGGAAATCCTGCGTATGCGCGAAGAGCTCAACCGCATCCTCGTGCATCACACGGGCCAGGGCATGGACAAGATCCAGAAGGACACCGACCGGGACTTTTTCATGACCGCGGAGCAAGCCAAGGACTATAGAATCGTCGACGAAGTCATCTCCTCCAAGCCCACGACACGGGCGATCAGCGAGGCGGCGGCGCTCGCGGCGCAAGTCCAGAAGTAAGGAGTCGGCGAGGATGGCGGGTCGGGCGCGCGAAGGCAACGGCACCCTGAAGTGCTCGTTCTGCGGCAAGAGTCAGAACGACGTGCGCAAGCTCATCGCGGGCCCGACCGTGTACATCTGCGACGAGTGCATCGAGCTCTGCAACGACATCATCGCCGAGGAGTGGGAAGAGGAGAAGTCGCGCGAGATCCGCTCGCTCCCCAAGCCCGCCGAGATCAAGACCGTCCTCGACCAGTACGTGGTCGGCCAGGAGCGCGCCAAGAAGGTCCTCTCCGTCGCCGTCCACAATCACTACAAGCGGATCGAGTCGGGCAACGACGCGGGCGACGTCGAGCTGCAGAAGTCCAACATCCTCCTCATCGGCCCCACCGGCTCCGGCAAGACGCTGCTCGCGCAGACGCTGGCCAAGATGCTGCGCGTGCCGTTCACGATCGCCGACGCGACGACGCTCACCGAGGCGGGCTACGTCGGCGAGGACGTCGAGAACATCATCTTGCGTCTGCTCCAGGCGGCGGACTACGACGTCGAGCGGGCGGAGCGCGGCATCGTGTACATCGACGAGATCGATAAAATCGCGCGCAAGTCCGAGAACCCGTCGATCACGCGCGACGTCTCGGGCGAGGGCGTGCAGCAGGCGCTGCTGAAGATTCTCGAGGGCACGATCGCGAACGTCCCGCCCCAGGGCGGCCGCAAGCACCCGCACCAGGAATTCATCCAGGTCGATACCTCCAACGTCCTGTTCATCTGCGGCGGGGCGTTCGTGGGCCTCGACAAGAACATCGAGTCCCGCGTGGGCCGATCGGGGATGGGCTTCGGCGCCGAGATCAAGAGCCATACGGACCGCCGCGTGGGCGATCTGCTGGCCATGATCCAGCCCGAGGACCTCCTGCGCTACGGGCTCATCCCGGAGTTCGTCGGCCGGCTGCCGGTCATCGCGACACTGCACGACCTCGATGACGCCGCGCTGGTCAGGATCCTCAAGGAGCCGAAGAACGCGATCATCAAGCAGTACCAGAAGTACTTCGACCTCGAGAAGGTCCGCCTCAAGTTCACCGACGACGCGGTGGCCTCCATCGCCAAGGAGGCGCTCAAGCGGGGCACGGGGGCGCGCGGCCTGCGCGCGATCCTGGAGGAGGTCATGCTCGAGATCATGTACGAGCTGCCATCCATCCAGGGCCTCAAGGAGTGCATCATCACGCGCGAGGTCATCCTGAACCACGAGCGTCCGGTGCTGGTCTCCGAGGCCCAGGAACAGTCCGCGTAGCCTGAGCGACCGCGGCACCCTCTTCGTCGTCGCCACCCCGATCGGCAATCTCGAGGACGTCTCCGCCCGCGCGCTGCGCGTGCTGCGCGAGGTCGAGCTGATCGCCTGCGAGGACACGCGGCGCACGCGCGCGCTGCTCTCGCACTTCGACATCCACACGCCGACGCTGTCCTACTTCGAGCACAACAAGCTCGCGCGCGGACCGCAGATCCTGCGTCGCCTGGCCGAGGGCGCCTCGGTCGCCCTCGTCACCGACGCGGGCACGCCGGGCATCTCCGATCCCGGCTTCCTGCTCGTGCGCGACGCGCGCGCCGCCGGCATCGGCGTCGTGCCCGTGCCCGGGCCGTCGGCCGTGGCCACCGCGCTCTCCGCGGCGGGGGTGCCGGCCGACCGCTTCGTGTTCGACGGGTTCCTGCCCGTGAAGCCGGGCAAGCGGCGGAATCGCCTGAAGGCGCTGCGCGAGCTCGAGACGACGCTCGTGCTCTACGAGTCGCCGCACCGCATCGTGGCGGCGCTGGAGGCCATCGGCGAGGTCTTCGGCGACGCCGACGTCGTCGTCGCGCGCGAGCTGACCAAGCAGTTCGAGGAGATCGTGCGCGCGCCCGCCGCCGCGCACCTCGAGCGCCTGCGATCGAGCCCGCCGCGCGGCGAATTCGTCCTGATCATTCCGCGCGCGTAAGCAGGGGGCGGTTCATCGAGGAGCGCCACGGCTTCGCCGGGGCGCTGCCGAGCGTCGGGGAGTATGAGGGGCCATGCCGGGGCCCGTCATCTCAAGTGGCGGCGTATACTGCATGGGTCTATGACCGTTTCGAAGGCCCTGACCATCGCCGGGTCGGACTCCGGCGGGGGCGCGGGCATCCAGGCCGACCTCAAGACGTTCTCGGCGTTCGAGGTGTTCGGGATGTCCGTCGTGACCGCCGTCACCGCGCAAAACTCCGTCGGCGTGCTCGGGGTGCTGGACCTGCCGCCGGACTTCGTCGCTCGCCAGATCGATGCCGTCCTCGACGACCTCGGCGCGGACGCCATCAAGACCGGCATGCTCGCGACCAAGGACATCGTCGGCGCGGTGGCGGGACGGCTGCGGGCGCACCGCGGCGTGCCGCTCGTCGTCGATCCCGTCATGATCGCGTCCTCGGGTGATCCACTGCTGCAGCCCGCCGCGCGCGACGTGCTCGTGCGCGAGCTGCTGCCGCTGGCGACGCTGGTGACGCCGAATCTGCACGAGGCGGCCGTGCTCGCCGACATGGCGGTGGACGTCGAGGCCGACATGATCGAGGCGGCGCGGCGCATCGCGGCCCTCGGCCCGCGCCACGTGCTCGTGAAGGGCGGCCACCTCAAGGACGCCGCCACCGACGTGCTGTGGGACGGCCGCACGCTGACCCGCTTTCCCGCCCCGCGCGTCGAGGGGCCCGCGACGCACGGCACCGGCTGCACGTACTCGGCGGCCATCGCGGCCGGGCTCGCGCGCGGGCGCGCGCTGATCGACGCGATCACCGAGGCGAAGACGTACGTGACCGCGGCCATCCGCGGCGCCTTCCAGGCCGGCCGCGGCGCCGCGGCGCTGCGACACGTTCCGGGATCCCGCTAGATGGCGCGCTCCGCCGACGACAAGATGCCGTTCATGGAGCACCTCGGGGAGCTTCGCGTTCGCATCATGCGCAGCCTCTTCTGGCTGCTCGGCGGCCTCCTCGTCGCGTTCCCGTTCAGCGAGCGCATCGTGGACTGGCTGGCGCGTCCGGTGACGAAGCTCGGCTACAAGCTCGTGTTCACGGCGCCGGCGGAGGCGTTCTGGGTCCAGATGAAAGTCGCGATGATCGTGGGATTGTTCATCGGCTCGCCCGGGATCCTGTGGCAGGTCTGGGCGTTCATCGTGCCGGGCCTGCACCCGCACGAGAAGAAGTACGCGGCCCCGTTCGTCATCATCGGCTCGCTGATGTTCATCGCGGGCGGCGCCTTCTCGCTGTTCGTGGTGACGCCGTATGCCATCGCGTTTCTCCTGTCCTACGCGCGCGAGACGCTGCAGCCGATGATCACGCTCGAGAACCACGTCGGCTTCCTGCTCAAGTTCACGCTGGCCTTCGGCCTCGTTTTCGAGCTGCCGCTCATGCTGACGATCCTCGCACGCATGGGTCTCGTCACCCCGCGCGCGCTGGCGCGGAACCGCAAGTACGCCATCCTCGGCGCCTTCATCGCGGGCGCGATCCTGACGCCGACGCCCGACGCCTTCAACCAGACGCTGATGGCCGGCCCCCTCATCCTCCTCTACGAGATCGGGATCGTATGCGCGCGGGTGTTCGGACGGCGCAAGCCCACGCCGGTGCCGCAGCCCTCGGAGGCGACCGGCGCGTGATGGAGTTCTCGACCCTCGACCTTCCCGCAGAGGTCATGAACGGCATCCGCGAGGCGGGCTTCGTGACCGCGACACCCATCCAGGAAGCGGCGCTGCCACTGGCCCTGCGCGGCAAGGACGTCGCCGGCCAGTCGCAGACGGGCACCGGCAAGACCGCGGCGTTTCTCATCGCGGCTTTTACGCGGCTGCTCCGCGAAGGCGAGCTGCGACCCGGGCACGGCTCGGAGCCGCGCGTGCTGATCATCGCGCCCACGCGCGAGCTGGTCGTGCAGATCGAGTCCGACGCGCGGCTGCTCGGCAAGCACACGCCGTTCCGCATCCTGGCCGTCTTCGGCGGCATCGACTACAACCGCCAGCGCGAGGCGCTGGCCGCCGGCTGCGACCTGCTCGTCGGCACGCCGGGCCGCCTGATCGACTACCTCAAGCAGCACATCTGGTCGCCGCGCCGGGTCGAGGTCCTCGTCATCGACGAGGCGGACCGCATGTTCGACATGGGTTTCATCGCGGATCTGCGCTTCATCCTGCGCCGCCTGCCGCCGCCCGAGCGCCGGCAGTCGTTCCTGTTCTCGGCGACGCTGTCGTTCCGCGTGCTCGAGCTGACGTGGGAGTTCATGAACAACCCCTCGCAGATCACGATCATGCCGCAGCAGAAGACGGCCGAGCGCGTCGAGCAGACGCTCTACCACGTCGGCCGCGAGGAAAAGTTCCCGCTGCTGCTGGGGCTCATGCGCCGCGAGGGCGACCGATTCCTGATCTTCTCCAACACGCGCGAGGAGGCGCGGCGGCTGGAGGACCGCCTGGTCCGTAACGGCTGGGACGCGCGCGCGCTGACCGGGGACGTGGACCAGAAGCGGCGGCTCAGGATCATCAACGATTTCAAGGAAGGCAACCTGCCGGTGCTCGTGGCCACCGACGTGGCCTCGCGCGGGCTACACATCGAAGCGGTCAGCCACGTGATCAACTGGGACCTGCCCCAGGACGCGGAGGACTATGTGCACCGCATCGGACGCACGGCGCGCGCGGGCGCCGCCGGCCGCGCCATCGGCCTCGTGGACGAAGCGAGCGCGCTGAACCTCGAGGCCATCGAGAAGTTCATCGGCCAGAAAATTCCCGTCGAGTGGGCGGAGGACGACCTGTTCGTCGCCGAGATCAAGCCGTCGGCCGAGGAGCGCCGGCGCTTCGCCGAGGAGCGTCGCGCGCGGCTGGACGCGCGCCGCGGCTTCGATCGCGGCGCTCGCCGCGGCGGCGGCGGCCGCCCGGTGCAGCACGCGCCGCACCATCCGCCGGCGGCCGCGCCTGCGCCCGCCGACGACCAGCGAAAACCGCGGCGCCGCCGGCGCGGCGGCAGCGGCGGCTGCCCGCGGCCCGAGGGAGGCATCTCATGAGGCGCATCGCGATCATCGACGACTGGGGCGGCATGGTGAGCGCGCAGGCGATCTGGCAGCGCCTCGAGGGCCGCGCGCGGATCGACGCGTTCCAGGACACGCCGGCGAGTGAGGACACGCTTGCTGAGCGGCTGGCGCCGTACGAGATCGTCGTCCCCACGCGCGAGCGGACGTTCTTCCGGGCCGGGCTCCTGGGGCGGCTGCCGGCGCTGCGCATGATCGCGATCGGCGGGCGCTTCACCGGCCAGGTGGATCTCGCCGCCGCCGCCGCGAAGGGCATCGTGATCACCGACACCGAGGGCTCGGGCGTCAACGCCTTCGAGCACACGGTGGCGCTGATGATGGCGCTGGTGCGGCGCGTGCCGCAGGAGGACCGCGCGACTCGCGAGGGCCGCTGGCAGACGCCGCCGATCGGCGTCGACATGTACGGCACGACGCTCGGCATCATCGGGCTGGGGCGCATCGGCGGCAAGATGGCCGCCTTCGGCCGCCTCCTCGGCATGCGCGTGCTCGCCACCGGCATCACGCTCACCGACCAGCGCGCGGCCGTCGCGGGCGCCACGCGCGTGGACCTCGACACGCTGCTGCGCGAGAGCGACGTGGTCAGCGTGCACTATCGCCTGTCGGACAAGACGCGCGGGCTCATCACCGCCCGCCACCTGGCCCTCATGAAGCCGGGCGCCTTCCTCGTCAACACGGCGCGCGGGCCGATCGTCGACGAGCGGGCCCTCGTCGAGGCGCTGCGCGCGCGCCGCATCGCGGGCGCCGCCCTCGACGTGTTCGACGTCGAGCCGCTGCCGAAGAACCACCCGCTGCTCGCGCTCGACAACGTGGTCCTGACGCCGCACCTCGGCTTCGTCACCGCGGAGGGCTACGGGATCTTCTTCGGTCAGGCCACCGAGTCGATCCTCGCGTATCTCGACGGCAAGACGCCGCCGCGCGTGGTGACCGCGTGCTAGTCGGAGGGGGCGTCTCACAGGCGCGCCTCCGGCGCGACGGCCCCCTCCGACGCCTCCCCCAGGACCGATTGCGCCGGCAAAGCCGGCGCTCGAACAGCGCGAGGCTCGTCCCGCCCCCGGCTTCAACGGATTAGCGCGGCGCAGGAGCCGCTGCTACACTGCCGGCCATGCCACGACTCCTCGCGCTGTGCCTCGTCCTCGCCGTGCTGATCCCCGCCGTGGGCGCGCTCGCCGCCGATCCGCCGCCGCCGGGCATCCTGCCACCGACCGCGCCGAGCGCCGACTTCAACCAGCCCGGCCAGTCCTCCGGGCTCGTCGCGGCCCTGCACATTCGCGGCCCCGAGAAGATCATCGGCACGGCCGTGGTGCTGCTGCTGCTGATCGCGCTCGTGATGTTCGTCGGCATGCTGCGCCACGTGTACGGCGGTCCGCGCGCGCAGCGCCGCTGAGCGCGCCCGTCCGGCTGTGAGCACCATCCGCCTCGCGATCGAGGGCCCGCTCGCGCGTATCACGCTCGACCGCCCCGACGTGCTCAACGCCGGCAACGCGGAGTGGGTGCGCGACCTCGGCGAGGTCGTCGCGCGTCTCGAGCGCGCCGCCGGCGTCCGCGTCGTCGTGCTCAGCGGCGCCGGCCGCGCCTTCTGCACGGGGGTCGATCTCGACGCGCTCGCCTCCGGCACGTTCGGTCTCGACGACTTCGTCGCGTGGGAAGACGCGATGATCGCCATCGAGCGGATGGATCGGCTCTTCGTCGCCGGCATCAACGGCCACTGCCTCGGCGGCGGCCTGCAGCTGGCGCTGGTCTGCGATTACCGGCTGGCCTCGGATGCCGCGCGGCTCGGGCTGCCGGCCGTGAAGGAATGCCTGATTCCGTCGATGGCTCTGTACCGCCTGCCGCGCCTCATCGGCGCGGCGCGGGCGCGCGAGCTGATCCTGCTCGGCGAGGCGATCGACGCGCCCACGGCCGAGCGCTATGGACTGGTGAGCCGCGTCGTGCCCGCCGCCGCCTTCGAGCGCGAGCTGCAGGCGGTCGTGCAGAAGCTCCTCGCGCTGCCGCCCGCCAGCGTCCGCGCCAGCAAGCTCCTCGCCGCGCGCGCCTTCGATCTGGACTTCGACGCCTTCCGCCGCGACATGCAGGCGCACTTCAAGGTCTGCCTGGACTCCGACGAGCACCGCCAGGCGATGCAGGCGATCAGAGAGAGGCGTCGCAGGTCGTCCGCGACAAGGAGCTCTCGCGGGTCGTCCGGCCGACCGTCGGGCGCCGGAGCCATGCGCAGGCGCCCCGACGCCAAATCTAAATAACCGTCGGGCCCGTCACTGCACGCAGTTTATATACGTCCAGCAACAGCGGAACGCCGGCCGCCCCCCGAACAGGGTGTCCATCGCGTGGCGGATCAGCGCGAGCCGATCGCTCACGGCCGTCGCGCCGGGCGGCTTGCCGTCCACTTTGGCCGAGCCGCCGACCCAGCCCAGCACGGCCTCGTGGTACGCGCTGAGGAACTCGAACCAGTCGTCGACGCTGGCGTCGATCGTCCGGGCGGTGACGGACTCGAGCGTGAAGCCGGCGGCCTCCAGGCCGCGCACGTAGTAGTCGAGCGGCCGCACGGGCAGGAAGACGCGGTCGCGATAGGCCAGGTGCGCCTGCATGCGCGCCTCGTCGTCGAGCAGCGGCCGATACGCGGCGTACTTCGGATCGTTGCGCACCAGCCCGGTGGCCACCTCGTGGATCGTCCACACGGTCTCGTCCAGGATCCACTCGCTCGGGCGCGCGCTGGGATTGCGGATGTTGCCGGACTGCACGAAGACGCGCCCGCCCGGCCGCAGCACGCGCGCCCACGAGGTGAGCGTCTGCGGCAGGTCGAGATAGAGGTGAATCGCGTTCGTGGACGCGATGGCGTCCACGCCGCGCGCGAGCAGCTCGGGCCCGAGGACCTCCTGCAGCAGCTCCAGGCGCTTGTCCTCTTTCAGCCAGCGCAGCAGGCGAAAGGCGACGCGCGCGTCGTCGGCGAACTTGTCGACGCCGACGCGCAGGAATTTGGGCGAGGAATCGGCGATCAGCATCCCGACCGGGCGGTCGAAGATTCTCAGGATGAGGCGATCGAGCAGGATGCCGGTGCCGCCGGAGTAGTCGACGAGGATGTGCCCTTCCTCGAGATACCGCGCCAGGTCCTCGACCGTCGGATCGAGGTTGCGATACCAGCCGTGCTGCTCCACGGTGTCGTAGCGCAGGCCGAACGTGTCGACGGGCTGCCGCGTCCAGTCCTCGTCGGGCACGCGCGCGAAGCCGTCCGGCCAGCGGAACGCGCGTCGCGGCGCGGCCGCGTCGAGCACGCCGCGGCTCAGCTCGCGGTGGATGCGCAGCAGGGCCGGCAGCGTCGCGGGCGCGCGGCGGCCCCAGCCGCACTCCGTCGCGATGCCGAACTCGGCGACGAAGCGCCGCGCCACCTCCATGCGGCGCGCCGAGCCCTCGACGCCGTCGGTCGCGTGGACCAGGCCGAGATAGAGCTCGGTCTCCGGCCGCAGGCGCAGCGCCGCGAGCGGCGCGTAGTAGGCGGGATCCGTGCGATCGCGCGGCACCGGCAGGTGCACCCAGTCCAGCGGCCGCCCGAGGCCGGCCGCGAGCGCGTTGGCGATCTCCACCAGCTTGGCCGCGTCGCGCGGCTCCTTGAAGTGGCGATGCCGCACGTCGCCGTAGCACAGGTGATAGCCGAGCTGGACGTCGGCCGGCACCTGCCGCGAGAGCCGGAGCAGCCGCTCGAGGATGCCGCCCTTGACGTCGTCGAACCACACCGGGAAAACGCCCTCCAGCATCCCGAACTCGAAGTTGGTGTCCCACTGGATCGCCAGCTGATCGTGCGGCACCTCCTGCAGGACCAGGCGCAGCTCGGCGAGCAGCCGCGCCTCGTAGGCCGGCTCGAGCGCGCCCTGGTGCTCGGGCACCACGAACGCGCTGATCGGCGCCAGCGGCGTCGGCAGCGAGACCTGGAAGCGGCAGGCGACGGGCACGCGGCCGTCGCGCTTGAGCCGCGCGAACACGCGATACGACGCGATGGCCGCGTCGGCGTAGCCCAGCGCCTCGAAGCGCACATCGTCCGCGCGCGCGCCGTCCTCGAGCCGCACGCGCGGCAGCGGCCGCCAGCCGTCCGGCGCGGGCGGCACGACCTCGAGGCGCGGCTGCGAGGTGAACACGGGCAATTGCCACACGATCCAGTCCGAGCGCGGGCCGGTCTCGCCGTCGGGCAGACGCCGCAGGCGGTCGCCCAGCTCGTCGGCGAGCGTGGTGAACACCGCCTCCGCGCTGGCCAGGGGAACGCTGCCGACGAGGTGCGTGCCGCGCGCCGTCACGGCGAGCCGTCCAGGATCGCGTTGCGATAGTGGCTCGGATAGACGATGGCCGCGCGCGCCGGGATGGCCGCGAGGTCCTGAGCGATCTGCCAGCCGAGCGCTTCGAGCGCCGGCCGCTGGCTGCGCTCGCGCGCGGCGAGCAGGCGCCAGGCCTCGTCTTCCGAGGCCGCGGCCGCGATGACCGGGCCGATGAAGTCGTCGTCGGTGATCCGCTCGAAGAAGTAGAGCGTCACGGCTCCTTGAGGTCGGGGCGCTTGAGCGCCGCCGCCGCCCAGTCGCTGCACGCCTTGCGCTTGAAGTCGATCGCCCGCTCCCATTCGTCCAGGGGATAGCAGTCGCGCTCGGCGATCACGCGGATCTCGGTGACGGTGCGCTCGTCCAGGCCAAGCTGCTCCGCGATCTCGCGATCGCTGAGCCCACGCCGGTCGATGCGCTGGAACGAGTTCGACAGCCTGAGAACGTCCTCCTTGTGGCGCGCGTAGACCCCGGGGTCGAGGCGGAAGAACGTCATCGCATCTCCTTGAGCCCGTGCGCGGCCGGGCACGCGCGCATGCACTCGAAGCATTGCGCGATGTTCGTGGAGGAATACGTGATGGCCCACAGCGTGCGGGTCATGAAGTCACCGTACACGAGCATCTTGCGGCGGTCGCGATCCGGCTCGTTGAGCGTCTCCTCGAGCACCTTCTGGAAGCCGCCCACCCAGTGCGTGTGCACGCGGGTGTTGCAGCGCGCGGCGTCGTAGCCCGTGCGGACGGCGCGGCCGCCGTCGAGCCGGCCCGCCAGACAGCCGCCCGCATCGAGCGGGCACACGCGCAGGCACGGTGTCGTCCCCTCGTCCTGCCACATCTCCCGGCACGCCGGGGCCGGGCAGGCCGCGACGGTCTCGGGACCGTCGACGTCGAACGGCGCCGTGGTCACCACCGCGCTCCAGTACATGAAGCCGTGCTCGCGATTGAGCACCGGACCGGCCAGGCTGCGTGTCCCGAGCCCCGCCAGCTCGGCCGCGAGCATCAGCGACAGGAACGGCGCGTCCCCCGCCGCCGTGCCCGGCGGCACGAAGAGCGCGTAGTAGCCGAGCTCGCTCTCGATCGCCTGCGCGACGCGGCGGCCGACGCCCTGGATGCGCTCCGTCGTCCCCATCGTCGACAGAAGCCACGGCGAGGTCGCCACCCAGTCGCCCGCGCGCGGCTGCGCGCCGCCGACCACGACGACCGTGCGCGCGCCCGGCAGCAGGTCGGCCGGACGGTGCTTCGCGGGCGCATGCGCGTCGAACGCGGCGGCGTCGGCGATGCCGACGACGGCGGCACCAGCCGTGAGTGCGATCGACTTCAGGCGCTGCGTCGCGTTTGTTGTAGCGGGGACCGCGAGGCCGCCTTTGGCCGTGGGTGGGCTGTTCGAGGTGCTGTTCGGCTCCGCCGGCCGTTCGTCCGTCATCGTCGTTACTTCAACTTTCTGTATTTCCTACCGACGGGGCAGACGCGCATGCACTCGAAGCACTGGGCGATCGAGTCGCGGAAGAATCCGAGCGACTGCACGGACTTGGCGAAGAAGTCGGAGTGGATCATCGCGTGGCGCCGGCCGGGATCGTCCTCGTCCACGACGGCGAGCAGCGCCTTCTGGAACGATCCGATGCCGTACGTCTGCGCGCGCGAGTGGCACTTCTCGCGGTCGTAGGTCGACGTCTCGATCCGCGCGTTCGTCATCGTTCCCGACAGACACGCCGGGCACACGCGCAGGCACGGCGTGGTGCCGATGCGCTTGTACATGGCCGCGCAGCCCGGGTGCGGGCACGCGGGCTCGGCCAGCGGCGGATCGGCCGGCAGCGGCAGCGTGGTGATGAGCGCCGCATAGTAGAGCAGGCCGTACTCGGGGTTCAGGATGATGTGCGCGGCCAAGCTGCGTGTGCCGAGTCCGGCCAGCTCCGCCGCGTGCATCATGCTCATGGGCGGCTCGTGCCCGTGCACCGGCAGCGAGGGCGCCTGCACCGCGTAGTAGCCGAGCTCGCCCTCGATGTAATCGCACATCGCGTGGATCGCGACGTTCTCGCGCAGGTCGTAGCCGGTGATCTCCATCACGCGGTGGTCGGGGCACCGCCACGCGCCCGCGGTCGGCCCGTCGCCGCCGGCCACCACGACGCTGCGCGCGCCCGGCAGGATGTCCTCCGGCCGAAAGCCCTCCGGGACGCCGGCGCGAAACGCCTCGGCCGCCGCGACGCCGACGACGCGCGCGCCGGCCGAGAGTCCCACGCGCTTCACCGTGTCCACGACGCCGTCCGCGGCCATCAGGCCCCCCACTATACGGCCTTCCGCGGGCCGGGCACCACGCCGTAGAATCGCCAGACCGCGATGGACTTCCGCCGCCTGCGCGCGTCCACGATCCCCGGCCTGCTGGTCGAGCGCGCGCGCTCGCGCCCGGACGGCGTCGCCTTTCGCGCGAAGGAGCTCGGTGTCTATCGCGAGACGACCTGGGCGGGCCTCGCGACGCGCGTGGCCGCGCTGGCGCAGGCGCTGGCGGCGCGCTTCGGCGTCGGTCGCGGCACGGCGGTGGCGATTCTCGGCGACCCGTGTCCCGAGTGGACGATCGCCGACTTCGCCGCGCAGGCGCTGGGCGCGGTCAGCTACGGGATCTATCCGACGAGCGCGCCGGGCGAGGTGCGCTACCTCCTCGAGCACGGTGGTGCGCGCGTGGTCGTGGTCGAGGATCAGGAGCATCTCGACAAGACGCTGGCGGTGCTCGACGCGTGCCCCGGCGTGCGGGGCGTGATCGTCGTCGACACGCGCGCGTTGTTCATGTACGAGAGCGCGGGCGTGCACCGGTTCGCCGACGTCGAGTCGGCCGGCCGCGGCGCGGCGTCGGTCGACGCGCTCGCGCATCTCGCCGCGGCCGTGCGTCCCGACGATCCCGCGGCGATCGTCTACATGTCGGGCACGACCGGTCAGCCGAAGGGCGCGCTCTATCGCCACGGCCAGCACCTGGCCGCGTGCGCGAACATCCTCGCCCACTATCCGGTGCTGACCGACGGCGAGCATCGCGTCGTGGCGATGCTGCCGCTGTGCCACACGATGGGCCGCAACACCGTCATCACGATGCCGCTGCTCGCGGACATCGTCCCGCATTATCCGGAAAGCCTCGATACGGTCGCGGAGACCCTCTACGAGGTCGCGCCGACGTTCGTGTTCACCGTGCCGCGTTATCTGCAGAAGTTCGCCGCGCACCTGCTCGTCGGCATCGATGCGTCGTCGCCGCTGAAACGGGCGGCGTATCGCGCGGCGCTGAGGCTCGGCCGCCGTGGGGCGGCGGGCGTCGTCGCCCGCGCCCTCGTGTTTCGCTGGCTGCTGGAGAAAGTCGGCCTCGCGCGCGTGCGGCTGCTGATCTCGAGCGGCGCGCCGCTGCCGCCGGCGGTGGCGGCGCTGTGGCAGGCGTGGGGCGTGAATCTCTGTGAGGCGTACGGACAGACCGAGACGGGCGGCGCGCTCGTGTCGGGCCAGCGCGGGCCGTACCCGCGACCGGGCGACGTGGGCACGCCCGCGCCCAACGTCGAGGTCGCGCTCGGCGACGACGGTGAGCTGCGAGTGCGCGGCGCCGACCTCTTCGCCGGCTACTGGCGCGACGCCGAGGCGACGGCGGCCGCGTACCGCGACGGCTGGCTGCTCACGGGCGACGTGGCCGAGCGCACAACGGACGGCGACATCCGTCTCGTCGACCGGCGAAAGGATCTCCTCATCACGGCCGGCGGCAAGAACGTCAGCCCGGCGCAGATCGAGACCGTGCTCCGCGCCAGCCCATACGTGAGCGACGCCGTCGTGTTCGGCGAGGGACGCAAGTACCTCGCCGCGTTGATCGAGATGGACGGGGAGACGGTCGCCGAATGGGCGCGCGGCCGCGGGCTCACGCACACGGGGTACGCGTCGCTGGCCGCCCTCCCCGAGGTCATGCGCCTGCTCGCCGCCGAGATCGAGCGGGCCAACGCGTCACTCGGACGCGTGGAGCAGGTGAAGGCGTTTCGCGTGCTGCCGCGCGAGCTGGATCCCGAGCAGGAGGGCGAGCCGGTCACGCCCACGCGCAAGGTGAAGCGACGGCTCATGCGCGAGCGCTACCACGATCTGGTCGAGTCGATGTTCGGATCCGACGAAGAGCGGCGGATCACCGCCGAGGTGGCCGCCCTGACAAAGGAGAGCTGACATGCGCGCAGGCATCCTCAGCGCGGCCACGAGCGTGCTCACGCTCGTCGCGGCGCTCGCCGCCACGGCGCAGGGACCCGAGCCGTATCGCATCGGAATGACGGCCGCGATCACCGGACCGTTCTCGACGGGCTATGCGCCGACCTACGAGGCGTATCGCACCTACTTCAAGCGCGTGAACGACGCGGGCGGCATCCACGGCCATCCGGTCGCCATCACCTATGAGGACGATCGCGGCGAGCCTCAGCGTGCGGCCGCCGCCGCCAAGAAGCTCACCGACGGCGCGCTGCTGCTGATCAACGCGTCGATCTCGCCGACCTACAAGCCGGTGATGACCGAGGCGGAGGCGTCGAAGACGCCGCTGATGTTCGGCGGCGGCGTGTGCCCCCGTGAGGCGTTCCCGCCCGCGGCGCCGCTGATCTTCTGCACGACGTCGTTCGGCAGCAAGTGGGACAGCCGCATGGCGCTCGGCTTCATCAAGGAGCAGTCCGGCGGCCGGAAAGTGAAGGTGGGCTTCG
>WNEQ01000568.1_pt1 | contig 19426 bp, 20 predicted proteins | sample 5399971 | NCBI WGS metagenome assembly WNEQ01 (sample SAMN13153330, study PRJNA577476) | soil metagenome | isolation source: 20 cm grassland meadow soil 2 days after 1st rain plot 5 | place: USA:California | collected 2015-09-18
GTCGCCGGTGATGGCCGCTTGGCCGTTGCCCGTCGGCTGGAAGTTGATCGCCGTGGCGACGCCCATCGCCGGCAGCAACTCCATGCCACCGTCCGTGATGCGCTCCGCCCGCGGAACGCCCACCTGGAGAATGCCGTTGTTGATCCTGCCGCTCCGCCCGAGCGCGGCTTCGACCTGTGCTTGATCAATGGCGGGCCCGGCGGCGCTGGCGCTCGCCGCGGACTCACCGAAGGGCGTGCCGCTCGCGCCGAGCGCCGTTCGGATCGACTTCGCGAGCTTCACGACATCACCGCGACCGCTGTAGTGCATGTACATCACGTGTGGTGACATCTCATTGAGGTGGTTGTGCAACGCCGTCACGCTGAGCCCCTGCGCCAGGAGCTCGGACATCACCTTCGGGACCTCTTCGTCGAGGAGGACCAGGTCACCCATGACCATGGCGTCCTTGCTCGTCTTTCGGAACGCCGCGTATGAGCCCAGCGCGAAGCCGGCCTTCACGTCCACCCCTTGCACCTTGACCTTCAGGTCCGTTCGCGGCAGGCCGACGCGGAAGACGTCGCCGGGCTGCACGGCTCCCTTGCGGCCAAGCGCCTCTTCAACCGCCTTCCACTCGTCCCCGCCCGACATCTGCTCGGCCCCGCCCGGGATCGGCTGACGCGAAACCAGTGCGACCGTGATCACGAGGCCAACGACCGCCATCCCGATGTTCGAGCGCTTCATGCCAGAGACCTCCCGCTGAGCTCGGTTCGCCCAGGTACCCCACGGATCACGAGATCGTCGAAGGCGGTGACGGAATCGGCTTTCGTCCACAGGCCCACCTGCCCAGATCGAAAGCGACCATCGCGATGATCGAGGAGGAGCGCGCCGTTCAGATGGCCCTGGATCCTGTCGCCGACGGCGACCACACGGATCGTATGCCATTGGCCGAGGGCCGGAGGCTCGACCGTCGCGCTCGCCAGCTGATGCCGCCCGCGGTCGTAGTAGTACAGCCTGAAGTTGTTTTCGAGCGCGTTGGCTCGAATGACGTAGTACCGCCCATCCGAGAAGCGGAACACGATGCCGCCGGACGCGTCCTCCCGTCCGGAGATCGGTTTGAAGCGTACGGAAACGTCAGCGTCGGCGTAGGGCCCGCCCGGGGCGACAATCACGTTGAAGGCTTTTTGCGTGGCTCGCTGGATGAGGACCCGCTTGCCACTGGGCGCGCCCGCCATCTCCTCGACCGTCCAGCGTCCATCGACGACTCGCCACCCCTCGATGCCCTTCGTCTCGAAATCGAGCCGCTCGACCGGCAGATCGGTCGGTAATTTGAGCTCGGTCGCGGCGGCTCGAGCGGCGTTTGCTCGGCGTATGCCCAGCCAAGCGCCGAGCGCGGCCACGATCGCTTTGAATAGTCCACGGCGCGACGAATGGTTCTGCATCGTCGGCTCCCCGATCATTCCAGCTTCTCGGAGACGGTCGTCCATTCGTCGCCCTTGACCAGCGTGACGTCGGCGACGGGATGGCCGTCCTTGAGCGCGGGCATGACGCTGACCGCGCGGAATCCCCGGTTGGCCTTCACCGCCGTCTCGGTGGCTGCTGCCAGTGATCGCGTCGCCTTCGCCATGACGTCATTCTGGGCTTTGGCAGCCGTGAGGTCTTCGCCGCCAGTGATCGGCTCGACCTTCGCCTCCTTGCCGGTGGTGTGGTCCACGATGACCTCTGAGAACTTGCCGCCCTTCGCCGTGTACACGGAGAGCTGGAGGACGCCGTGCTCGAGCTCGAACTTCGCCGAAATCGGTTTGCCCTCGCGCGCGCTCGCCGCCAGGCCCTTCACGAGCGAGACCTTGGCGCCGCTCACCGCCTTCGCGAGCTCCGTGTCGCCTTTCTCCCCGTACTGCTGGGCTTGGGGCTGCTGGGCTTGGGGCGCCGTGGCAACCAGGAAGAGGGCCACCAGACCTACGAACGGGGCGATCAGGATCTTCTTCATCGCTTCTCCCTCCGCTCAGGATTTCTGCTTGAGTGCCTCATAGAGGCCGTCGAACACGGCCATGCCGCGCTCGAGCAGGTCGTCGTCGTCGTGTAGCGTTGCCGCCATGCCCCTGATCGCCAGGTCCACGCCGCTGGCTTCGTGTCGGGAGAACTTGCCGTCGCGGAGATCGGCTTCGTGCACGATCTCGGCGATGATCCGGAGCCGCCGGTCCTTGAGGCCGAAGCGCTTCAGGAGCGTTTCGAACGTGCAGTCCTCGCCGTGATGCCCGAACTCGGCGCCGAGGATGTCGAAGGGGATCCCCTTCTTGGCGGCGTCGGTCGAGTCCGCGAAAGCGAATCGCGCGTGCGGGTCGATGAAGCGTTTGACGAGCCACGCGGACGCAATGCGGTCGATGTGCGGCCGTGGCCGGGTCACCCACGTGCTGCCCGAGGGCGGAAGCGCGTGGTGGGGTTGCCTCGTTGCCGCCCGCGGCCGAGCCGCCATGGTCTGGAGCCGTTTGGAGACGGTCTCCCAGCGCACGCGCGCCCGGCGCCCGAGGGGACTCTCGAGATAATCGATGCTCTGGATCCGGTCGAGCTCACGCTTGAGCCGCTCGAGCCTGGCGCGCGCAGGCTCCACCGACACGCGATGCGCGGTGGTCGAGCGGTCCAGCTGGGCCCGGACCTCGCGGCAGGCCCGCATCAGCGACTGATATTCGGCCGCGCGCTCTCTGTGAAAGAGCGCCGTCAGCTGCTCATCCGTCATCGTGTCGATCCGGTCGACGCGCATCAGCGTCGCTTCGCCCCGGGACGACTGGATCTCCTGGACGAGCCACTGGAAGAGCTCGATCGTCTCTGGCGTCTCCGGCAGGATCCAGGCCGCGCCCTTCAGCTTGACCGCCCCCATTCGCTTGAGCTTCCGCCAGACACCGACCCGGTGCCGCGTCGGTGTCGGCGGCAAGCTCACCAGGAGTGTGAGCCAACGCATTCTTGTTACACACGGTAACGTCTGCTACACTCCGTGTCAAATGATCCTCGAGGGCACCGGGCACATCGAGCTCCCGGCGCACGCCGGGCCCGGGGGGTTCGACCACGCGGCCGTACACGGCCGGCGAGGGCGTCTCTACGTGGCGCACACCGCCAACGACGCGCTCGACGTGATCGACTGCGCGACCGGCACGTACCTTCGCTCGATCCCGCGTCTGACCGGAGTCGCCGGGGTGCTGGTGTCCGAAGCGGACGACCTGGTGTTCACCTCCAATCGCGGCGAGGACACCGTGGGAGTCTTCTCGCCCGCCCGGGAAGACGCTCTCGTCAAGGTGAAGGTCGGGCGCCGGCCGAACGGCCTCGCCTACGCGGCCGAGCGTCGCCTGCTGCTCGCGGCGAACGTTGGCGATCCGTCGGTGGCGGGGTCGTGCACCGTTTCCATCGTGGACCTCGCCGCCGAAGCCATGATCGCCGACGTTCCCGTCGCCGGCCGAACCCGCTGGGCGGTCTTCGACCCCGGGACGGCATCGTTCCACGTCAACGTGGCCGACCCGCCCCAGATCGCGATCATCGAGGCCGGCCATCCCGGGCGCGTGGCGCGCACCATCGCCGTCCCCGCCGCGGGCCCGCACGGCCTGGAGCTCGACGTGGCGAGCGGTCGGCTATTCTGTGCCTGTGACGCGAAGAGGCTCCTTGCCCTGGACGCCCGGTCGGGTGACGTGCTGGCGGAGGCGCTGCTCGCCGGCGTGCCCGACGTGATCTTTCTCAATCGTCACCTGCGCCATCTCTATGTGGCCGTCGGCGACCCCGGGCTCATCGAGGTGTTCGAGACCGACCGCCTGCGCCGTCTGGAGACGGTCCCGACGGAGCGCGGGGCTCACACGCTGGGATTCGACCCGACGCGGGACACTGTGTACGCGCTCCTGCCGGAGACTCATCGGGCGGCGACCTACCGCGACCTCGGAAGTCACTCCCGGCACGAGGCGGGGTGACGTGGTGGAGGGCAAGCGACCTCAGCGGGTGCCGATCCGCCAGCTCGTCGCCTACTATCTCCGCCTGGGCGCGCTCGGGTTCGGCGGCCCCGTCGCGCTCTGCGGTCAGATGGAGCGGGAGCTCGTCCAGGAGCGCCAGTGGCTCACCAAGGACGAGATGCGCGAGGGGATCGCCGTGTGCCAGTCGCTCCCGGGCCCGCTCGCGATCCAGGTCGGGATCTTCATCTCATACATCCGTGGGGGCTTCTGGGGCGCATGGGCCGGCGGCTGGGCATTCATCCTGCCGAACTTCGTCATCGTGAGCGTGCTGGGCGCGCTCTACGTCCACTTCGGAGGGCTTCCGTTGGTGACGGCCATCTTCTACGGCGTGAGCCCCACCGTGATCGCCCTGATCCTGCACTCGTGCTACCGACTGGCCAGGCTTGGCATGGAGGACTGGCTGCAGTGGTCCATCGCCGCGGCGTCCTTCGCGGTCACCGTGGCCCTCCAGACCGAAGTCGCGCTCGTGTTCGTCGGCGCCGGAATCCTCGGCATCGTCTTCTACGGCTCCCTCGGCCGCGGGCGCGCCTCGTCGCTGCCCGTCGTCGCGCTGGTGCCGCTCGCCGTGGGCTCGACCGGGGGCGCGGCCCAGGCCGGCCTCGGCGCGACGCTCGGCAAGCTCCTCGTCTTCTTCCTGAAGGCGGGGTCGCTCACGTTCGGCAGCGGCCTCGTGATCGTCCCGTTTCTCGAGACGGGGCTCGTCCACCAGACGGGCTGGCTCGACGAGCGCCAGTTCCTGGTGGCGGTGGCGATGGGCATGCTCAGCCCGGGGCCGGTGGTCATCACGGCGACGTTCGTGGGCTACCTCGTCGCGGGTTTCTGGGGCGCCGTCGTCTCGACGATCGGCATCTTCCTTCCCTCGTTCCTGCTCGTGCTGATCGTGGCGCCGATCCTCGTCCGTCACCGCGCGAACGCCAACGTCCAGGGCTTCGTGAAGGGCGCGTACGCGGCCGCCATCGGGACGATCCTCGGCGCCTGCGTGCTGCTCGGCCGGATCGCGATCGGCGACTGGCTGACGGCGCTGGTCGGGCTCGGCAGCCTGGGAGTCCTGTTTCGCTGGAGAGTCAGCAACCCCGTCCTGATCGCCGTGACGGCGCTCATCGGGGTGATCGCGTTTCCACTGCTGAATCCGACGTGGGTCTTCGTGAAATGAGCGAGCCGACCGTCCTCTTCGTGTGCTTGCACGGGGCGGCGAAGAGCGTCCTTGCCGCCGCCGAGTTCGAGCGCCTCGCCCGTGCGCGCGGCGTCGCCGCGCGCGCGGTGTCCGCCGGCACCGAGCCCGACCCCCAGATCGCGCCGGTCGTCGTCGCGCGGCTCCTCGAGGAGGGGATCGATCTCCGCGGCCTCCGCCCGCGACGGGTGACGCGGCAGGACGTGGCGCAGGCGTCGCGCGTCGTGTCGTTCGGATGCGACCTCGGCGATCTCGCGCTCGCCGGCGTGGAGGTGGAGCGCTGGGACGACGTGCCAGCCGTCAGCGACGACTTCGACCGGGCACGCGCCGCGATCCGCGCCCGCGTCGCCCGCCTGTCCGTATTCGTGCTGCCCCCGCCCCGGACGTCGCGCTAAGATAACGCGCGGGGGGCTTTCCATGACCGTCGGCGGCGTGGTCTTTCTCGTGGTAGTCGCCGGGCTCGTCGGGCTGATCATCGCCGGCTACAACAAGCTCGTCGGGCTGCGCCAGCGGTCGGACGAGGCATGGTCGGACATCGACGTCCAGCTCAAGCGGCGCACCGACCTCGTGCCGAACCTCGTCGAGACGGTGAAGGGCTACGCCGCCCACGAGCGGACGACGCTCGACGCCGTGACCCGCGCGCGCGGCGCGGCCGTCGCCGCGCAGACGCCCGAGACGCGCGCGCAGGCGGAGAATGCGCTCACGGGCGCGCTCCGCCAGCTGTTCGCGCTCGCCGAGGCCTACCCGGACCTCAAGGCGAATGCGAACTTCATCCAGCTCCAGGGGTCGCTCAGCGAGATCGAGGACGCGATTCAGAGCGCGCGCCGCTACTACAACGCGGTCGTGCGCGACCTGAACACCTCGGTGCAGACTTTCCCGTCGAACTTCGTCGCATCGTTCTTCCAGTTCCATCCGCGGGGGTACTTCGAGCTCGACAGCCCGCAGGAGCGGCAGGCGCCCCGCGTCGCGTTCGGGAGCTGAGAGTATAAGCCGAGCGCTCGTCGCGCTCGCGATCCTGCTCGCGGTGGTCCCGTCGCCCGCGGCGGGGGCGGCGCGCGGCTTCGCGATCGCGAACTTCGTCACGAGCCTCCAGGTCAACCCCGACGCGAGCCTCCTCGTCCGCGAGGACGTCACCTTCGAGTTCCAGGGCGCGCACCAGGGCGTCTACCGCACGATCCCCGTGCGCTACGACCGGGGCGGCCTGGAGTTCGCGCTGCGCCTGGAAGGCATCGGCGTCTACGACGAGGCGAACCGCCCCCTCCGCCACGAGGTCTCCTATCCGAGCCGCTACGTGCGGATCACGGCGTGGGTACCCGGCGCCACCGACACGAAGAAGACCGTGACGTTCATCTACCGGGTGCGGCGCGCGATCCTCGCGTTCGAGGACCACGACGAGCTCTACTGGAACGCGACCGGCCACGAGTGGGAGGTCCCGATCCAGCACGCCGAGGTGTACGTCAACACGCCGCCCGGTGTCAGCGACAAGGATGTCCGCACCGCCGTCTACACGGGACCACGGGGCAGCGTCGGGCAGGACTACAGAGTGGACCGCGTGCAGCGCCTCCTGCGCCTGACCGCGACCCGGCCCCTGCGGCCGCGCGAGGGCATGACAGTGGTCGTCGGCTGGCCGCCCGGCAGCGTCGGCCGCCCGACGGCGCTCGCCGAGGCCCGCTGGTTCGTGAGCGACAACTGGCCCTTCAGCCTGCCGCTCCTCGCGTTCGGCCTCGGCTGGCTCGTCTGGTGGGCGTACGGACGTGACCCGGCGGCGACTCGCTCGGTCAAGCCCGAGTACGAGCCGCCGCCCGGACTGATTCCCGCCGAGGCCGGCACGCTCGTGGACGAGAAGGCGGAGCCGCGCGAGGTCCTGGCGACGATCGTGGACCTCGCGGTGCGCGGCTATCTGCAGATCGAGCAGATCACGACGGCGTTCGGCCAGCCCGACTTCATGTTCAAGCGCCTGAAGCCGATCGGCGGCGACCCGAACCTCGAGGACTTCGAGCTTTACGTGCTCGCCAAGCTCTTCTCGACCGACTGGGCGCTCAACATGCGCCTGCTCTCCGAGGTGCGCCGCGACTACGATCACGTCTTCCCGCCGATCCGCGACCGCCTCTACCGGCTGATGGTCGCCGATGGCCTCTTCCCCTCGTCGCCCGGGCGGATGCGCCGGAACTGGACGATTCCGGGCGCGCTGCTGATCGTCGCGGCCTTCGTTCTGCCGGGCCATTGGCCGTCGTGGCTCGATGCCTACGGCATCACGCTGCCGATCGCGATCGGTGCGAGCGGTGTCGTCCTCCTCGGCTGGTCGCGCGCCATGGCCCACCGCACGTGGCGGGGCGTGCAGGTGCTGGCGCGCGTGCGCGGCTTCCAGGAGTTCCTCGAGCGCGCCGAGAAGGACCGGCTCGAGCGCATGCCGGCCGACACGCTCCATCGGTTCCTCCCGTGGGCGATCTCGCTCGGCGTCACCGAGCGCTGGATCTTCAACTTCGACGGCATCAAGGTAGACGCACCCGCGTGGTACACGGGCAGGTCACCGTTCTCGCTCGACAGCTATCACGCGGGGCTCACGCTCTTCGGCCGCGACACCACGGAAGCGATCCTGACGACCCGCACGGGCGGCTTCGCGCGCGGCGAGAGCGGCTTCGGCTCGGGCAGCGGGTCCGGCGGCGCCTCAGGTGGCGGGGCTGGCGGCGGTGGAGGGGGCACGTTCTGAGCCTCTTGCGCCTGCCCTGGATCCTCCTCTCGATGATCGCGGGCCTGACGGCCTGCTCTCGGGACGAGGCTCACGTCGCGATCCCTCACTATCCGCAAACCGAGATCGTCCTGCTGAGCGAAGGAGCTCACATCGACGCTGACGCGAGGTTCCTCGGGCCGGGCGCTGAGACCGCCTTCTGGCAGGAGCTCCGCACCACTCAGCGCCACAATAGAGTTGCCTCCTTCCTCAAGACCCCGCTCTCCGCGATAGTGGCGCCGCACTACGTGGAGGCCGCCCCGAGCGTGGACACGCTCACCGCGGCGGGCGATCGCGACGGCCGAATCTGCCTCGCGTATCTCGAGCTCGAGGAGTCCGGCGTCGCGCGCGTGACGGCGCGCGTGAGCGAAAACCGTGGCGCGTCGTGGATGGAGCCCCAGGTCGTGTACCACGAACACGGAGCGATCCCGCTGCTGGGGCCGAACTCGCTCGTCCCCGGGCCCGCCGGGACCTGGTACTTCCTCTTGCGGTACAGGCTCGGCAAGGCGCCGAAGGGATCGCTCTTCCGTGTCTATCGGCGACAGCGCGGCGCGTGGGACCTGATCGGCATCGTGCCCGGCACCGACGACCTGTCGACGTTCGACGCGACCAGCATGGCTGTGTCGGACGATGGCCGGCTTGCTGTTGCCTTCGTCACCTATGAGGGACGGCTCCGAGTTGTGGAATCAATCGACGGCGGAAAGAGCTGGGCGAGCCTCGGATCGCCGGCGCGGCTACCCGTCCCCGGAGTTCGGATCCCCATCCTCACTCGCGAGCCGAGGGTGGACGACGGCATGCCGAGCCTCCGCGCGATCGCGGGCGGGTGGGGCCTCGCGTGGGAGCAGAGCGTCTTGATCCCGGCGGGGTTCAGCAACTTCGACCACTATGTCGACACGCTCTTCGCGCAGCACGACCGCGCCGGGGGAAGATGGCGACGCTCGGTTCGGGTCAATGATCGTCGCGCCATGGTGCGGACGACGATGGCGCTGTTCGAGCGCGGGTCGATGATGGACCGGCTCGAGCAAATGCACCGCGACTCGCGTGGCGCCAGATCCCGCTCCACGGGGACGTCGACCGCGTGAGCGGAAGCTTCGACGGCGCCGGGAACACTCTCCGCGCGATTTACCTGACATTTCCCGGACCATCGTCGCTGCGGGTGCCGGGAGGCCTCGGGCTGAAGGCGGCCGAGGTGCGCGTGCCCTGAGGCGTCGGATCAACCTAACCCTTCTTCTGTGCCAGCTCCCAGATCTCGTGGGTGTACGCGGACGCGTTCGCTGGCTTCTTGATCACCCCGAACTTCAGCGCGATGTTGGCGGTGCGCTTGAACGCCGCCGGGTCCATCTTACCGAGCGGCGTCGTCGGCCGGGGCGGGCCCCAGATGAGCTTGTTGATCTCGGCCATCATCCAGGTCTGGTGCCGACGCCCGAGCACCGGGCTTTCCTTGAGGACGATGTCGACGCACTCGGCGGGCTTGTCCCGGCAGAACTCCCAGCCCTTGAGCGAGGCGCGGACGAAGCGCGCGGCGACGTCCCGGTTCTTGGCCGCCTTCAGGTAGTCGGCCTTGACGAAGACCCCGTCCTCGAGCATCGCCGTGCCTTCTTTGTTGAAGTCGATGACGACGAGGTCCTCCGGCTTCACGCCCGCGTCCAGGACCTGCTTGTACTCGTTGTAGGTCATGGCGGCGGCCGCATCGACCTGCTTCTGGAGCAAGAGGTTCATGTCGAAGGGCTGCTGGACCAGCGTGACGTCCTTCTGCGGGTCGATCCGGTACTGCTCGAGCGTGGCCAGGAGCGCGAACTCGTTGCCGCCGAACCACACCGCGACCTTGCGCCCGCGCAAATCGCCCGCCCCCTTGATGCCGGACGCCTTGAAGGCGAGCTCCCGCATCCCGCTGTAAGCGAAGAGCTGGGCGATGTTGACGAGGGGCGCGCCCTGCTCGCGCGCGGACAGGAGGCTCGGGAGCCAGTCGAGCCCGAACTGAGCGCCGCCATCAGCCACGACCCGCTCCGGCACGATATCGAGGCCGCCGGGACGGATCGTCACGTCGAGCTGCTCGGCACCGTAGAGCCCCTTCTGCTTGGCGGCGTAGTAGCCGGCGAACTGCGCTTGGGTGACCCACTTGAGCTGCAACGTCACCTTGTCGGGAGCCACCTTGTCGGGGGCCTGCCCCTGACCCCGATTGGCCGTCGCGAGGGTCGCGAGCAGCCCCAGCACGACGCCCACGACCATCCGGCGTTTCATCCCTCAGCGTGCCAGCTCTGGCGAGATCCAACCCTGATCGGAAAAGAACTTCTTGAGCACCTTGGTGATCTCGTCGGCGGTGTGCTTGGCGTCGCCCTCCACGGTCTGCGAGTGTTCGGTCGCCAGCCCGACGCCGGTGCTTGCCGCCGCGCTCATGACGGCGCGCCCCGCGGCAGCGCCGACGCCGACCATCGGTCCCATCCCGGGCTTGCGCGAGCTCTTGACCGTCGTGTAGAAGTCCTCCACGAGGCGCCGTCCCTCGCTGGTCGTCTCGTAAACCTGCACGAGCGTCCTGACCTCGCTGGCTCCCGCGCCGAAGCCGACGACCATGCGCCGCAGCCGGTTACCCTCGTCGACCGAGAGGAACTGGCCCTCGATGGACAGGCTCGGTCCCACCACCGGAGTGGCCGTGGCGGCCGACACCGCCGGAATGCCGAGCTTGCTGATCTCCTTGACCAGGCTCTCCCTCACGATGCGGGCGACCTCGCGGCCGACCTTGACCTCCTGCTCGGAGGCGGGCGTGCTCTGGGCCATCTGCGTCAGCCGCGCACCGATCGCGCTGTCGAGGGCGACATCCCCCGGCGTGACCCCGAAGTCGTGCACGACGATCAGCTGGGGCTTGGGCAGCCCGACCGCCCGCACGTTCACGTTCTCCACGCTCGTCCGGGCGCATGCCGCCACACCGGCGAGCGCGAGCGTGACCATCAGCGCGTTCCGCACGCGGCGCCGCGCCGATCCATTGTGATGCCCTCCCCCCGCTTCGCTGTTCTGTCGCACGTCGAGTCCTCCGTAGGTTCGGTCGTTTCGGTGGCTCACTGCCGGTACTGGTCGTGCGCCTGGGCGAGCGTGGCTTGCGCCGCGAGCACGTCCTCGAGGAGCGTCGCATTGAGGGTCCGCCGAGGGTCCGCCGCGTTCGCCTCCTCGAGGGTTGTAGCGGCCGGGCCGGCCGATGTCAAGTGGACGCCCCTCGGCAGAGACAACCGCCAGAGCAGGGGCGGTCAATCTTCGGCAGATGCTTCATCTCGCTGCGCCAGGTTTGACCGTGCGGACACTGCATGATAGCGTCTGGACTCTCGGGCTCGTGGTGCAGCCTGGTTAGCACACTGGACTGTCAATCCAGAGGTCGCGGGTTCAAATCCCGTCGAGCCCGCCATTTCAACGCTGATACAGTAGCGCGCGCTGGACTGCAGGGGCCGCCCCCCGCCGCGCTGGACCTCGGACCTACAAGCTTGTCCGCCTCTTGCCCGTGAGCACTCGCCGACGGGTACCGACACGCGCACCAGCGCGGAGCGCCTGCGAACGCCGCCGTGGGCGCTCGGTGCTTGACGTAAAGACACGGAGTCTTTACAATAACGCTCGTGAAGCTCCTGAACGTTCGCCTGGCCCCGGAGGACGCGCGCATGGCGGCGCGGCTGCGGCAAGTGGGTATCCCGATTTCGCGTGTGGTGCGCGAGGCGATCCGCACCGCGCACGCCCGACACGCGACCGCTCGCGCGTCGGGCAAACGACCCAGCGAGATCATGACGAGCATCTATCGAGAGCATCCGGACCCTCCTGGCCTCCCGCGCGAGCCACGGGACCTCAGGAACCGTGCGAGCGTTCGCCGCGTGATCCGGCGACGGCTGCGGCCGCGGCGCTCGTGATCCTGCTCGACACGGCGCCGGTCGTCGCCCTCTGCGACCCCCGCGACGCGCTCAATCGGAGAGCCCTCCGCGACCTGGACCGGCTCGGGCGGGAGCAGTTCGTCCTCTGTGCGCCGGTCGTCACGGAGGCCTGCTTCCTGCTGCCCTACCGTGCGCAGCGCGGACGTCTGCGCCGGTTCCTCGGCGAGTTCTCGGTCGCGGCCTACCGGAGCGACGATGAATCCCAGCTCTGGCTCGAGGTCCTCGATTGGCTGATTCACTACGGGGAGCACGATCCTGACTGGGCCGATGGTTACCTCGCCGTTGTCTCCGGGCGAGAGAGGGGATCGCGGGTGTGGACCTATGACCGCGAGTTCCGAACGACATGGCGGCGGCCGGATGGCACACGGGTACCGCTCGCGGTGAACTGAGAAGCCCCTCGCAGAGTGAACCCGCTGGGGCTTGGTCCCAAGAGAGGGTTCCCGCATGGTCTCGGTTGTCGAAGGCAGGCTCACAGGGGCTTGAAGGGAGGGCTTTCGCTTTGGACTGGGTAGGGTGGCGGACTCTCGTGTACAATTGACTTGTACAGGACGATCCGACGGATGAAGGCCGTGAGTGTTGCCGAGGCGCGCAGGAAGCTCAAGACCCTCCTCGATGAGGTCTCGTCGGGCCACGAGGTGTCGGTGGTTCGGCGGGGGCGCGAGGTCGCCCGGCTGGTTCCGCCGAAGCGAAAAGGGCGCCGGCTGCCGGCCCTCGGCTCGTTCAGGACATCGATTCGCGTAACGGGGGAGCCGGTGAGCCACGCCGTCGTTCGGGCTCGTCGGGCAGGGCGGTATTGATGTACATCGACACCAGCCTGCTGGTACCGTACTACTGCCCTGAAGCTTTGAGCCGAGTGGCCGAGCGTACGCTTCGCGGCGACCCGCGCCCCGCGATCAGCGACCTGGTAGAGATCGAATTCTTCTCTGCGCTGGCAAGAAAGGTCCGCGTGAGAGAGATGTCGGCGGCAGACGCCACGAGGACCGGCGAGAGGCTTCTCGACCATCTTCAGGCGGGCCTCTACGCACGCATCGCGGTGCAGCGGCGCCACTACGAGGCCGCCCGCGGCTGGCTGGCCCGGTTCACGCTGCCGCTTCGGGCGCTCGATGCCCTCCATCTCGCGCTCGCCGAGCGGGAGGGACTCCGTCTGGCGACCGCCGACCAAGACCTGTCCCAGTCCGCGAAGAGTCTCGGCGTTGCGGTCACGCTCGTTCGGAGCTGAGGAGGGGACACAGGATGAACCAGGACCCGATCCGGCAGAAGATCCGCAAACGGCTCGACGACGGCACCTTGCCTCGGGAGGTGCCACTACTGACGAAAAGCGGTTGGGAGCAGCCCAGTGCGCCGCCGGCGCACATGAAGGCAGACAGCGCGATCGGGTTGAGTCGGTGCTCGGGATGCGATGCCGGAGGCGCGCAGGTCACGTACCGGTTCGCGGACGCCTCGATCATCAGGTTCCACAGCCGGTGCCACCGAATTTGGGAAGAGGAATGCCAACGGCCTCGGCCAGAAGATAAACCTCGCTCGCCGTCGCGCCCTCGTGCCGACGCCCGGCGTCGGAGGCGCTGAATACGTCGGCTGTCTCGGTAGCTCACCCTCTCCTCCTCCAGTGAACTTTCCGTGCCGCGCCGGGACCGACTTGATGCTACAGTCGGGGAGTCAGGTGACCGAAGGCACACATTTCCGGAATTATAGGCGGTCGACAATGAACGCAGCCTGTCCTTCGTGCCGCAGCGACGACCAGCCCGGTGAGGACCCCTCGCCAACGCAAGGCGTCTGTTCGCGTCACCAGGAGCAGCGCCTTGAATCCCTTCCGTCAGTGTCGTTTCCGGAGGTCGAGTTCCTCATGGTGGTTCATCCCAGGGAAACGGAGCTCTATGAGTATCTCCAGCGGGCTCTCGGCAACGTCCGTGGCGTGAAGGTGATCATGGAGCGTCGCAAGGTTGATCGGCGACGTGAGCCGCGCCCGTTTGCCGGCGACCGCCGGAGTGCCCCGCGGCGGATTCGGCAAGGCAAGGTCCTTTTGCTGGGTTACACCCTCGTGCGATTCAGGCGCAAGGCCCTCGACCGGGAGCGCGCGTCATGACCACGTCGACGCCAAGCGCCCGGTATAAACGCTGCCCGAAGTGCCAGGCGATGCTTCGCGCGGTCGCCGAATTTTGTCCGCATTGTGGATTGAGCATCCCGGGCAACTTCCCCCACAAACCCCTGCTGGCCAAGGACACGTTGAGGATTGTGAGCGAGCTCAGAGAGAAAATCGTGCCCCACCGCCCGACGCGTGCCCAGGCTGGTGCGCGGTATGTGGTCCTCGTGGCGTGCGATCGAAGAGATCTCTTGGAGTATTTCCGACAGAAGTTTGCAACCGAGGTCGGCATCGAGGTGTGCTACGAGAGGCGCCTGGGCGAGCGTCGCCGGCGGACGGCCGTGAGTCCGGGTGATCGTCGCGGCGGGGATCGCCGGACCCGGCCGCCACTCGACGCCGAGCTTCGGCGGTTTGGGTTCGCGATCGTACGCACGGGATAAGGGAGACCACCGCCCCTTCGCTCATCTGACGCCCTGCAAAATGTGCTCGTTGATCAGGACCAGCGCGCGGTAGAGGGGAATCTCGAGGCGGTCCTGGTAGTGATAGAAGTCCTCGAGGCGCGCCTTGTAGACGCTGGGCGCGAAGGGGAACCGCAGCCCCTGCTCCAGCGCCGCGCCGCTGAGGAACCCCGAGAGGAGTGCGAGCTTCTCACCTTCGCTCAGTCGCCGCCACGCGTGACCGTCGTACGCGAAGAGGCTCTTCGTCTCCTGGGCACTGCCCGCACCGCTCTTCTTGCCCGTGACCTGGACACTCGGACGCCTCGCCTCCTTCGACACGATCAGGTAGTCCCACATCCCCGCCACCCCGTGGCCGGTGACCCCGCAGAAGAAGAGGAAGCGGCCCTCCTTGTTCGCGACGAACTCGAACGAGTCGGTCTCCCCGGCCAGGAGGCCGGCAACGAGCCTGACGGTCAGGGCGCGGGGAAAGGCGGGCACACCGTCCTCGATCGGTAGCGGCGTCACCGGGTTGATGATCACCAGGCTGTGGGGGAGCGCGGCCAGGCCCTTGTTCTCGAAGTCCACGCGCACCGTCCAGCCGAGGGGGACGATCACGCTCATCTCGCCGTTGCCATAGCCGTTGAAGTTCATCGTACCGTTCGTGCCGTCGGCGGACCCGACGATCAGCAGGCGGACGCTCTGCTTCCCAACGTCGACCTGCATCCACGCGGGACTGACCTCGTCGGCGTGGACGGGGAGCGCGCACGCCAGCATGAGACAGAGGCTCGTGAGCACGCGGAGAAGAACGTCCAGGGGAGGCGGCCCGGGCCGCCTCCCCTGAGGGCGTCGCGGGACGGCCTTACCGCCTCTTCGGAAGCCCAAAAATGAAGACGCTGTCGCCGTACGGGAAGCGGAGCTGGAAGTTGCCGCCAGCGGCGACGGCGATGAACTGCTCACCGTCGACCTCGAACGAGATCGGCGCGGCATTGACGCCCGCGCCGCACTGGAACCGCCAGAGCTCCTTGCCGGTCTTCGCGTCGAACGCGTAGAAGTTGCCGGTGCCGTCGCCGCCGGTGAAGACCACCCCACCCGCCGTGGCCAGGGCCCCGCCGATCAGGGGGTCCGGCAGCTTGTTCTGCCAGGCGATCTTCCCCGTGTTGACGTCGATCGCGGTGAAGGTGCCCGACTGCTCCTCGCCGGGGATCGCGACGAAGGCGCTTCCGAGCCACAGCTTTCCGCGGTCGAAGGGCGCCGAGTGCGTGATGTAGTTCATGGGCTGGTGCAGGCCCAGGACGTACACCATACGCGTGTCCGGGCTGTAGGCCACCGGCGACCACTCGGACCCGCCGTTGGCTCCGGGGAGCATCCGCACGCCGGCGGCTGTCGGCTGCGCGAACATGTTCTCCTGGGGGACGAAGGCCTGGGACTTCCGGATCAGCTTGCCGGTCGCGCGGTCGTGGATGTAGAACCAGCCGGTCTTTCCCGCATGGCCGACGGCCTTCACGCGCTTGCCGTCCGCCATCGTCTCGAACAGCACGGCCGGGCTGACCGCGTCGAGGTCCCAGACGTCGTGGGGAACGTACTGGTAGTGCCACTTGTACTTCCCGGTCTTGACGTCCAGCGCGACCATGGACTCGGTATAGAGGTTGTCACCGGGCCGGATCGAGCCGTCGAGGTCGGGCGACGGGTTGCCGACCACGATGAAGATGGTGTCGGTCGCCGGATCGACGGCCGGCGTCATCCAGGTCGACCCACCGCCCCGCTGCCACGAGTCCTTGTACTTCGCGAAGTCGGCCTGCTCCTTGTTGAGATCGCGGTTGAGCTTCTCGCCCTCTGGAGTCGTCGGGCTCCACTTTCCCTCCCAGCCGGTATCGGGGATCGACCAGAACCGCCACACGCGCTTGCCGTCGGTCGCGTTGTACGCGTCGACGAAGCCGCGGACTCCATACTCAGCGCCCGAGTTGCCGACGATGATCATCCCCTTGTAGGCGAGGGGGGCGATCGTCAGGCTGTAGCCGGCGGTGGGGTCGTCGACCTGGACATCCCACACCACCTTGCCAGTCTTTTGGTCGAGGGCCACCAGGTGGGCATCAAGGGTCGCCATGTAGACGCGGCCGTAGGCGGCGGCGAGCCCTCGGTTGTTGGGGCCGCAGCAGATGATCGGCGTGCCGCCCTGCTTGTGCTCGTAACGCCAGAGCTGCTTGCCTGTCCGCGCGTCCAGCGCGATCGCGTGGTTGAACGGCGTGGTGAGGTACATGACGCCGTCCACTACCAGAGGCGTGGTCTCGAAGGAGCCGATCGGGCCGCCGGTCTGGTACACCCAGCGCGGGATGAGCGTTCCGACGTTCTGGGTGGTGATCTTTCTCGAGCTCGCGTAGCGGGTGTTGCTGTAATCCTTGCCGTACGAGAGCCAGTTCTTGGCGTCGGCGGCGGCGTTAGAGAGCATCTGGTCGGTGACGGCGGTGTGGCTGACCGGCGGAGCCTTCTGGGCGTGGGCCGGCACCACCCCGGCGGCGACGACCAGAGTCACGGCAACGCAGGTCAGGGTTCTCACCGCGAGCACGCCTCGCGTCATGTTGGGCCTCCTCTCGAGGGCCTCTTCAGGAGCTGCTCACTTGGCAGGGCAAGATAAAGCATCGGGCGAGGAGCGTTGTCAAGGCTCCTCACCGCCGACGAGCGTGGCTCCCGGGTCAGCCCGGAGGGCAACTCGAACCCGCTCGCGTCGAGCCACCCGCTCTCGATGCGCGTGACCTCGCCGAGGTGTCGGAGGAGCGTCACCTCGGGCTCGTCGCGGCGGGGTCCCGAGAACACCCATTCCCAGCGGAGGGCCACGCCCCCCAGGCGGTGCGCCTCGCGCTCCAGCAAGCGATGCATCAGCTCGAACACCGCGAAGACGTCACGCCGGTGGGCGAAGACCCGGAGCTCGCGGTCCTGGGTCCGACCGCGCGTTCCGGTGAAGTCGCCGATCCGCTCCTCGAGCGCGCGCGCCTCGGCCAAGGCCGGCACGTCGGGGGCGAGGCACAGGTCGAAAGTCATGGCGAAGCGCGAGGGCGCCGGCTCCGCCTTCGGCGCCCCGCGCCCGCCCACGACGACGGCCTCTCGCGTCGATCTCAGCACGACCCGCTCGCACTCCCGGCCGTGGACCCGAAGCCGCTCGCCCGTCCGGTCCACCGACACTGCGAGCGTCGGGATCGCCTTCGCGGGGCCGATGCCCAGCGCCTTCTCGGCTGCCGCGAGCTCCGCCTCGTGCCGCTGCCGCGCGTCCTCGAACGTCTCCTCGACATAGGTGTTGGCGTCAAGGTCGATCTCGAACCGACGCCTGGTGTCGTTCTGGTCGAGGGTGAGGCGGTGGCCCGGCTTCTGGTAGCGAGCGCCGCGCCGGGTCACCATCGTTCGGCTTCCGGTCGCCTCCTGGCGCATCCGGTCGCCTTTGACGCTGACGATGATCCGCGCCTCCAGCTCGGCGGTCCCGCCCACGAGTGCGTCCTGCGTCCGCAGCATCATCTCGTAGGTGCTGTCGGCGCGGACGGTCGAGGGGCCGAGCGCGAGCGCCGCGCCACACGTGAGCAAAGCGGCGAGACGGAGCAGTCCAAGCCGTGAGCTCCGGCGCCGAGCCAGACGGGTGGCTCCGTTCACAGCGCCCCGTTCACGGCGTCGCGGGCGGGACGTAGGTGATGCCGTAGGACTCTAAGATTTTCGGGATCGTGCCGGCGGAGATCAACTCGCCGATCAGCCGATTCATCGTGTCCACGAGCGCCTGGTCGGTGTTGAGCAGCCGCACCGCGACGTTCCACTGGAACTCGGGATCGGGGCTCGCCGACTCGACGACCCGCACCGACCCCGGGTGCTGCTTGAGGTACCAGCCGACGTACGGGCCGGTGACGAAGCCGGCGGCGACAGCTTCACCCGAGACCGCGTCGAGGATGTCGGGCTGGCTGCCGTACGAGGCGGTCGGGATGGTGCGTTGGCTCAGGACGTAGTGGGGCCAGGAGGCATGCTCCACGCCGACCTTGCCGTCTTTCACGTCCTCGAGCCGACGGACCTCGGTCCGGCGGGCGGGAACGACCAGGACGTAGCCGCTGCCCATGTACGACCGGGTCAATCGCGTCGTGCCCTTGCCCTCGGGCGGTGTGCCGGGCTGGACGATCGCACCCATGACGGCATCGCAGTTCGCGCGCCGTGCGTGCCGGGAATACACGATCCAGTTCACCTGGAGCCGTACGCCCAGGCGCTTGGTCAGGACGTCGGCGATCTCCAGCTGGAAGCCCGGCTGCGCCTGCCCTTGCGCGGAAAAGGGAAGCGCGTCGGGGTGCGCGCAGACCGTCAGCGTTCCGCTGTCGCGGACGGCCGCGAGGGGCGCGCCCGTCGCGCATCCCGTGGCCATCGCCATCGCGCCCGCGATGACGAGGGTGACGAGGACCGCGCGGCGCCGCACCCTCACTCCTTGACGCTCTGGAGCGACTTGATGTACGCGACGAGCTTCCAGATGTCCTCGGGGTTGAGCAGGGTCTGGAACGCGGGCATCGGGGGCGCGCCATAGGCGATGCGCTGGAAGAGAAACCGCGTATCGAACTCGCGGCCCCGCAGGGCGGGCGCTCGCGAGAGGCGCCCCTCGGCGCCATGGCAGTAGCCCGTGCACGTTTGGCGAAACAAGTGCGAGCCCGCGTCCACGATGCTTGGATCCGACAGATCGAACGGCGGCGTCGTTGGCAGGGGCGGGGGCTGTCGCATCGCCTGGCCCACCGCCCGCGGCGTCATCGCGATCGTCGCGAGCAGAAGCGCGAGCGCGGCGACTCTGACGGAGCGATTTCCCATGCCGGTCTCGTCACACCCTCGAGCGAACCGAGCGTGAGGGGCGGTCGGCCCACCCCTCACACCGGCTTCCGTGACGCTCTTACTTCAACGAGAAGACGAACAGCGCGCCGCCGGATGGAAAGTCGGCCACCTCGGGCCAGAGCGCCGGATACAGGCCGAGGACCAGCGAGCCCAGTCCGCTCGGGACCGCGATGTACTGCTTGCCGTTGACGGCGTAGCTGATCGGCCCGCCGCGGTGCCCGGACCCGGTCCGGAAGTGCCACAGCTCTTCGCCGCTATCCGCATCGTAGGCGCGGACCACGCCTTCGACATCGCCGTGGACGAC
>WNEQ01000570.1_pt1 | contig 19379 bp, 19 predicted proteins | sample 5399971 | NCBI WGS metagenome assembly WNEQ01 (sample SAMN13153330, study PRJNA577476) | soil metagenome | isolation source: 20 cm grassland meadow soil 2 days after 1st rain plot 5 | place: USA:California | collected 2015-09-18
CGGCGATGAGCTCCACCGCGGGCCCGACGTAGTCCAGGTCGCTCGGGACGTCGAGCGACAGCTCGAAGTCGGACTCACCTCCCCTCGCCGAGCGGCGGACGTCGAGGCGCAGCGGCGTCGTCACGGCTAGAAGGCGGCGAGCGCCTCCGCGGGCGTCTTGGTGATGGAGAACAGCGTGTCCAGCTTGGTGAGCTCGAACAGCGTTTGCAGATCCTCGTTCAGGCCCGCGAGGCGCAGGTCCCCGCCTTGCTCGCGGATCTTCTTCGAGAGCGAGACCAGCACGCCCAGCCCCGAGGAGTCGATGTAGCCGGTCTTGGTGAAGTCGATGACGAACTTGCGCGCCCCGGCCTCGAGGGCGTCGAGCACCTTCTGCTTCAGGTCCTGGCGGTTCCCGACGATCAATTGTCCATCCACGCCGACCACCACCACGCCCCGCTTGTCCTTCGTCAGGCTGAAGCTCATGTCCGCTCCCCGGCTTGAAGGACGGCGACCACCGCCGTGTCCACAATATCATCGGCCGTCGCGCCGCGCGACAGGTCGGCGACCGGCCGCGCCAGCCCCTGGAGGATGGGCCCGATCGCCTCCCACCCGCCGAGCCGCTGCACCAGTTTGTATGCGATGTTGCCGCTGTCAAGATCGGGGAACACCAGCACGTTGGCGCGCCCCGCCACGGGCGAGCCTGGCGCCTTGCGGGCGGCCACGTCGGCCACCAGCGCCGCGTCGCCCTGCAGCTCGCCGTCGCACACGAAGCCGGGACCGCGCGCCTGCAGGATAGACACTGCCTGCCGCACGCGCTCGACCCGCTCCCCTGCGGCGCTGCCCCGCGTGCTGTACGACAGGAACGCGACGACGGGCTCGTCGCCCACGATGCGCCGGCGGTCCCGCGCCGCGGCGGCGCCCGCGTCCGCGAGCTGGGCCGGCGTCGGCTCCGGCACGACGGCGCAGTCGGTGAAGGTCAGCACCGTCTCGTCCCGCACCATGTAAAAGGCGCCGCTGACGGTCGCGATTCCCGGCGCCGTGCCGACCGTCCAGAGCGCGGCCCGGATCGTGTCGCCGCTGGGAAAGGTGGCCCCCCCGACCATCACGTCCGCGAGCCCCGCGCCCACGAGGCACGCTCCGAACGTGAGCGGGTGCTCGAGCGCGGCGCGCGCGGCTGCCTCCGTCGGGAACCGAGCCGGCCGATTCTCACGGAGAAGACGGACGAGATGCGGGATGCGAGATGCGGGATACGGGCGCTCCAGGACTTCCACCACTCCGAGGCCTTCTTGCTCCAGCCGCTGGGCCGCTTCCCGGACCCGCGGATCGTCCCCCTCGGGGAGCACGATGTGCTTCCGCGCGCGGCGCGCCCGCTCATACACGCGCTCGCGGAAGCTCACCGGCCGAACTTCTGGTGCAGCGCCTGCTGGACGGCCGGGTGGACGAGCTGCGACACGTCGCCGCCGAAGCGCGCCACTTCGCGCACCAGACTCGACGAGAGGTACGTGAGATCGAACGCGGGAACGAGGAAGACCGTCTCGATGCCGGGGGCGAGGTTGCGGTTCATCAGCGCCATCTGGAACTCGTACTCGAAGTCGCTCACCGCGCGCAGGCCACGCACGATCACCGATGCGCCGACCGAGCGGGCGAACTCGGCGAGGAGCCCCTCGAACGAGCGGACGTCGACGTGGGGAGTCGCGACCGCCTGCTGGATGAGCGCCACGCGCTCGGCGAGCGTGAAGAGGGGCTGCTTCGCCGCGTTCACGGCCACGGCGACGACGACGCGGTCGGCGAATGTGAACGCGCGCCGGATCAGGTCTTCGTGACCCCGGGTGATCGGGTCGAACGACCCGGGATAGACGGCGATGCGCGGACCGCTCATGGGGCGTAGATGAAGGTGACGGCGGTGTCGCCGTAGCAGCGCGTGTCGTCGCCCGGGATGGGCCGGTCCGCGGGGTGCTCGATCGAGAAGATGCGCGCGAACGCGTTCAGCCGAAACATGGCCACGAGGCGCGCCGCCTGGTCGCCTGCGTACGGCGGGTCGGCGAAGGCGACGTCATACTGGCCGGGGTGGAGCCGCTCGGCGAACTTGAGCGCATCCAGACGGCGGACCACGGCGCGGTCGTCCAGGTGCAGCGTTTTGATGTTCGCCCTGAGGGCCGACAGCGCGAAGCGGTTCCGCTCGACGAACTCGGCCGTCGCTGCGCCACGCGACAGCGACTCCAGGCCGAGCGCCCCCGAGCCGGCGAACAGATCGAGCACACGGGCGTCGCGCACGGCGCGTTGCAGGATGCTGAACCACGCCTCGCGCACCCGGTCGGCGGTGGGCCGCACCTGGTCCCCGGCGGGCGTCTTGAGGCGGCGGCCTTTGAATTCGCCGGCGATGATGCGGATCAAGCCCAACCCCACCCCCTTCCCAACGCGGAACGCGGAAGGCGGAACGCGGAACAGAAATGCGAACGCCTGTTCCGCGTTCCGCGTTCCGACTTCCGCGTTTATTGACTCGGCGCCAGAGACGCGACTCTGGCCTGTAATGTCGTTCTCCCCTCCCACTCGTCCCGCTCCAGCCGGAACGCCACGTCGAGCGGGTGCGCCAGCCAGGCATCCGGTACGACATCGGCCCACCGGAATCCGATAGCCGGCAGCACCCCGGAGCCGTCGTCGAGCGTGAAGCGCAGGTGGTTCGTGCCCACCCGCCGGGCGCCGACGGCGCGCGCGCCGCGCACCCCGAAGACGGGCGCGGGATTGCCCGGACCACAGGGCTCCAGGTAGCGCATCAGCCGCTCCAGCTCGGCGCTCACCAACCCCAACGGCAGCTCCAGGTCCACGCGCTGGGCGGGCACGAGGTCGTCGGGGCCAAGAAGCTCGCCCGCCACGTCCAGAAACGCAACACGGAACGCCTCGTAGCGCTGCCGCCGGATCGTCAGCCCAGCCGCCATCGTGTGGCCGCCGTACTTCTCGAGGTGAGCCGCTACGCTGCGTAGCGCTGCGTGCAAGTCGAAGCCCACGATGCTGCGACCGGAGCCCCGGCCAGTGTCGCTCCCCTCCTCCCAGCCGATCAGGAAGGTCGGGCGCCCGTAGCGCTCCACCAGCCGCGAGGCCACGATCCCGATGACCCCGGGATGCCAGCCATCGGCCGCGAGCACGAGCGCCCGGTCCTCGGGCCGGAGCGTCGCCTCGGCGAGCTCCACTGCATCGTCGAGGATCCGCTGGTCCAGCTCCTGGCGGCGCGCGTTCAGGGTCTCGAGCTCGCGGGCGATCGCGGCCGCTTCGGTGGAGTCATCGGCGAGCAGCAGCCGCAGCCCTTCGGCCGGCTCGCCGATGCGGCCGGCGGCGTTCAAGCGGGGGGCGAGGATGAACCCCACGTGCCCCGCCTTGATCGGCCGCCCGGCGAGCCCCGCTGCGTCGACCAGCGCGCGCAGCCCCGTCCACCGCGAATCGGCGAGCATCTTCAGGCCGTGGCGCACGAGGATGCGGTTCTCGCCGGTGAGCGGGACCACGTCCGCCACGGTCGCGAGCGCCACGTAATCGAGGAAGTGGAACGGCAGGTTGGACGACTGGCCGAGCGCCGGCATCAGCGCTTGGGCGAGCTTGAAGGCGACCCCAGCGCCACACAAGTCCTTGTCTTCGGAAGGACAGGCAGGGCGGCGCGGGTCGAGCACGGCGGAGGCCGGCGGCAGCTCGTCGCCCGGGAGGTGGTGATCGGTGACGATGACGTCGATCCCGGCTTCCCGCGCCGCGCGCACCGCCTCCACGGCGGTAATTCCGCAGTCGCACGTGATGACCAGGCCGGCGCCTACGCGTCGGGCCTCCCGCAGGCCGGCCTCGCCGAAATCGTAACCGTCCCGCAGGCGATGCGGCACGAACGCCTGGACCTGCGCGCCTACGCTGCGCAGCACGCGGGTGAGCAGCGCCGCCGCGCATTGGCCGTCCACGTCGTAGTCGCCGTGCACCAGGATCGGCACGGCGGCGCGCACGGCGCGCGCCACGAGCTCGACCGCGCGCTGCATGTCGAGCCAGGCGAGGGGGTCGGAGAGGCGCTCGAGGCCGGGCCGGAGGAACGCTTTGGCGCGCTCGGGAGCCGTGAGCCCGCGCTGCACCAGGATGGCGGCCAGGGGCTCGGGGATATGGAGCTGGTCGGCGAGCGCGGTCGTGAGCCCGGGATCAGGCGGCGCGGCGACCGCCCAGCGGGCGGGGATCATTCCCTGGCGTAGAGCAGCACGCCGCAGGCCTCGCAGCCCTCGATCGACACACCGCGCTGGATCAGCGCGCGGCGCTGCGTCGGGACCGCGGTGAAGCAGTGACCGCAGGCATCGGCGTGCAGCGGGTAGAGCGCGAGCGGCGCCTTCCCGCGGCGGATGCGCTCGTACCGCGCCAGCAGCGTGGCGCTCACGCGGGCCGCCGCCGCCTCCCGCTCGGCGACCGCACGCTCCCGCTCGCCCGCGATCTGGTTGCGTCGTCCGGCCAGCGCCTCGCGCTCGGCCGCCTGCCGCGCCCGCAGCTCGTGCAGCGCCGTTTCGGCCTCCGCGGCGCGCCGCTCGGCTTCCGCCACCGCGTCGCCCGAGCGCATGAACTCGGCTTCCTCCTTGGCCAGCACCGAGCGCGCGAGATCGAGCTCGGCCATGAGCGTCGACGCCTCCTTCGCCCCTCGCACCCACTCGAGCCGTTGCCGGCGCTGCTCCTGCATGTTGCGGTAGTTGGCGATCTTCCCCTCCAGCTCGTCGCGCCGATCGTGGGCGGCTTGAATCCCCGCCCGCGCCGTGGCGAGCGTCCGCTCCGCCGCGGCCTGCGCTTCGTCGAGCGCCTGGGCCGCGGGGTCGAGCGCCGCGAGTGCCTCGTCGGTCGCCGTGACCGCCTGGTCCTTCTGCTGCAGCGCCAGCAACGCCTCAAGTTCCGGATGCACCTCGCCTCCTCATAGCGATCTTGTAACGCGGATACCGCTTGCGCAGCTCGTCGAACACGCGCCGCTTTTCCGCGATCAGCGACGCCTGCACCTCCGGGCTCTCGAACGGGAGGCGCTGGTCGAGTTGCTCCAGCTGCCGCTCCAGCCGGCGCGCTTCGATCCAGTTCACCGCTCGCTCGTACAAGGTGTTCGCATCGCGATCGCCCAGCCCTTCGGCTTTGAGCTCCTCGTAGGTGCGCGCGGAGATCTCGCTGAGCGAGAGCACCGCGTCGTCGGCGATCGCTTCGAACAGTTCGCGGTAGGGGACGAATTCGAACTCCTCGGCGTCGACGGCCTCGCTCACCCGGCTCTTCCATGGATCGCCCTCGAGCATCAGGAGCAGGAGGGCTTTCTCAGCGGAGGCCGGAAGATCGGGATGCGAGATGGGGGATGCGAGATGCGGGGCTGAGCCTTCTCGCATCCCGCTTCCCGCATCCCGCATCCCGACGACTTCACGCTCCAGCACATCCTTCCGCACACCGGCGGCTTCGGCCGCCCGGGAGACATAGAGCTCCCGCATGATCGGATCCGCCGCCGCGCGAATGGTAGGCAGCAGCCGATCGAGCGCCCGTCGCCGGCCCGGCAGGTTGCCGAAGAAGCCCTTGCGGTCGAGGATCTGGATCTTCCGCTCGAATACGTCCACGGCGTCCTTGAGGACCGCCTCGAGACCGGCGACGCCCCGGCGCTGCACCAGCGTGTCGGGGTCCTCGCCCGCCGGCAGGGTCGCGACGCTCACGCGCAGGCGCTCGCGCAACAGTTCATCGCCGGCCCGGAACGTGGCGCGCAACCCCGCCTCATCGGAGTCGTACAACAGGATCACGTGGGGAGCGTGGCGCTGGAGGAGCTGGGCCTGGTCGGAGGTGAGGCCGGTGCCGAGCGGGGCCACCACCTCCTCCACGCCCGCGAGCGCGAGCCGCAGCACGTCGAAATAGCCCTCCACCAGAATCGCGCGCTCCGCCTTGCGGATGGCGTGCTTCGCTGCGTGCAGGTTGTAGAGCAGCCTCCCCTTGTGAAAAATCGGGGTGTCCGGGGAGTTGAGATACTTGGGCTCTCCTTCGCCCAGGATGCGACCGCCGAACCCCACGATGCGGGCGCGCTGATCGTGGATCGGGAACAGCAGCCGGCCGCGGAACCGCGGAGCCAGCGTGCCGTCCTCTCGTTTAACTATGAGCCCCGCCTCGAGCAACACCTCGTCACGCAGCCCCAATCCTTTCATCGCGTCGAGGAACGGCTTGCCCCGCGGCGCGTAGCCCAGGCCGAGGGGAAGCGCCGTTTCCAGCTCGACGTGCCGGGAGGCGAGGTAGTCTCGTGCCACCGCGGCTTCGGGGCTGTCCCCCAGCTGGCGGCCGAACCAGTCCGCCGCCGTGGCCACGGCGGTGTAGAGTGGCTCGTGGGGGTCGGGGCCTCCCCCGCCTGCCGGACCGCGCTCGGGGATCGTGATCCCGACCCGGCGGGCGACTTCGCGCACGGCAGTCGGATAGTCCATCCCCAGGCGCTTCATGAAGAAGGTGAAGACGTCGCCGGCTGCGTGGCACACGAAGCAGTAGAACATCCCTTTCTTCGGGATGACGGCGAAGTTGCGATGGGTCCCGCCGTGGAACGGGCAGGGGCCGCGGTAGTCGGCGCCGGTGCGCTTGAGCTCGACCTGCTCCCCGATGATCCCGACCAGGTCCGCGGCCTCACGCACCTGCTCGATCAGATCGTCGGGGATCAGACTCATGCGGTAAACTCCACGATCGTCACCCCGTGGCCGCCCTGGTTGGCGGGCGCAAAGCCGAAGCGCTGCACGCGCGGGTCGGCGGCGAGGACCTCGTGCACACGCTCGCGCACCGCTCCGGTTCCTTTGCCATGGATGACGCGTAGGTATGGCAGATCCGCGAGGACGGCGTCATCGAGCGCCTTGACGAGCCGAGCCTCGGCTTCGTCCACGCGCAGCCCGCGCAGGGAGACCTCGGCGGTGGCAACGGCGGCGGTCAGACGGTCAGGCGGTCGGGCGATCGGCGCTGGTTTGCCGCGCGTCCGCTTCAGGTCCTCGAGCGACACCCACCCCTTCCCCTTTCCCCCTTCCCCAGCCTTGTCACCGGCCCTCTCCCCACCGGTTTCCTCGATCGCCTGCTCGACCAGCCGCCGCGCCTCGCGCGCTGTCGCTTCGTCCACGGCGGCGCGCGCCCGCCCCAGTGCCGCTTCGACCTTGCGACGTGCCTCGAGCAGGTAGGCCCGCGCCTGCTCGCGCGCCTCGCGCTCGAGCGCCTGGGCACGGGCCCGCACCTCCCGCTCGCCGGCGGCGACCTCGTCAGCCCGCGCGTCGAGCTTCGCCGCATCCTCGCGCAGCGCCGCGTCGCGCGCGGCCAGCTCCTGGGCCCGCGTCTCGAGCTCCCGGGCGCGCGTTTCCACCGTCGCGAGCAGCGCGTCGAGGGCGCGCTCGGCATCCGGCACGGCTCGCTCCGCCATGTCGAGGACGTCGGCCGCGATCCCGAGCCGGCGCGCGATGGCGAGCCCGTAGGAGCGTCCGGGGACGCCCTTCAGCAAGCGATACGTCGGCGTCAGCGTCTCGGCCGCGAACTGGAGCGAGGCGTTGACGATGCCCACCGTCTCGGCCGCCAGTTGCTTCAGGGCGCCGAGGTGGGTGGTGGCGAGCGTCACGACGCGGCGGCGCGTCAGCGTGCGCAGCACCGCTGCGGCGAGCGCCGCGCCTTCCGCGGGGTCGGTGCCGCTGCCGATCTCGTCGAGCAGTACGAGGCCGCCCGCCCCCGCATGCTCCAGGATGTCGCGCAGCGCGGCGACGTGGGCCGAGAACGTCGAGAGGCTCGCAGCGATCGACTGCCGGTCCCCGATATCCGCGAACACGGCGCCGAACACCGGAAGCACCGACTGGGGACCCAGTGGCGGAATGATCCCGCTCTGCGCCATGAGACAAAGCAGCCCCACCGCTTTGATGAGCACCGTCTTGCCGCCGGTGTTCGGACCGGACACGAGCACCGTGACCTCGTCGGGGGCGAGGATGAGGTCGAACGGCACGACATCCCCCACTGACCCTCTCTCCGCGCCATCGGTCCTCACCCCCTGGCCCCCTCTCCCTTCGGGAGAGGGGGAATTCGTGACGTCCCCCCTCTCCGGAACGGAGAGGGGGAAAGGGGGTGAGGACGGAACGAGCAGCGGGTGGCGGCCGTTGCGGATCGCGAGCGGTGCGCCGCCGATCTCGGGCGCGAAGCCGTTCACTTCGACGGCGTAGCGCGCCCGGGCGCACAAGTCATCGAACGCGATGCACATCTCCCATGCGGCGGCGAGGCTGTCGCGCCGCGGGCGCAGCAGATCGGTGAGCTCGCGCAGCACGCGGAGCACTTCGCGCTGCTGCTCCGCCTCGGCGGCGCGCAGCGCATTGCCGAGCTCGATGACCTCCGGCGGCTCGACGAACACCGTAGATCGGGTCGCCGACTCGTCGTGCACGATGCCGCCCACACGGGCGCGGGCGGTCGAGCGGACGGGGATCACGTAGCGGCCGCCCCGCAGCGTCACCGCGGCGTCGGGCGCGCGGTCGGTCGGGTCGAGGGCGCCGAGCAGCGCCTCGAGCCTGGCGACGAGGCGCTGGCGTACCTCCCGCACGTGCTGGCGCGCGCGGGCCAGCGCCCGCGACGCCGCATCGAGCACGGTGCCCTCGGCGTCGACGGACTGCGTGAGTCGTTGCTCGAATTCCTTGGGCGGTGGCTCGATCCGCAGCGCCGCGGTGCGCGGGGCGTCGCGAGCGATACGCCCTAGCGTCGCCGCGGTGAGGCGGGCGGCGCCGAGCGCCCGGCCGAGCGCAGCCAGCTGCAGGCCCTCGAGCGCGCTGCCCGGCACGGCCAGCAGCTCGAGTGCCGGCCCGATATCGGGCACCGGCTCGGCGCAGATCGCATCATCGTGGAGCAGCAGCGCGGCGAGCTCGGCGACCTGCGCCAGCGCGGCCCGGATCGGCTCGGGATCGGTCGCAGGGGCGCGACCGCGCACGCGAGCGGCCCCGAGCGGCCCGGCGGCGTACGCCGCGACGCGCTCCAGCGCGGCTGGGAATTCGAGTGTGTCCAGCACGGAGGGGGCGACCCCTCCCACGACGCTCATACGGTCGCCGCCAGCTCCTCGCGGGCGATCTGGTTCACCAGCTTGCCGTCCGCCCGCCCCTTGAATTGCGGCATCACCTGCCCCATCAGCTTGCCCAGGTCTTTCGCTCCCGCGGCGATTGCTGCGCGCACCGCGCGCCGGATTTCCTCCGGGTCGACGGCAGCGGGGAGGAATGCCTCGAGCATTTTTACTTCGGCGAGCTCACGGTCGGCCAGTTCCTGCCGGGCGGCGGCGGCGTATTGCTCCGCCGCCTCGCGGCGCCGGTTGATACCGCGGCGCAGCACCTCGGCCGCCTCGTCGTCGGAGGGGGGATGCTGAAGCTCGAGTTCGCGGTTCTTGAGGTCTGCGAGGGTCGTGGAGAGGAGAAGGGTGCGCGCCTGATCGCGTCGTTTGCGGGCTTCGTTCATCGCGGCGCGCAGCCGCTCAGGCAAATCGGGCACGGTCAGACCGGCCGCGTGCGCCGGTTCTTGCGGCGCGCGGCGTTCATTTTGCGCTTCTTTCGTTCACTTGGCTTCTCGTAATGACGGTGTTTGCGCAGGTCGGAGAGGATCCCCGCCTTCTCGCATTTCTTCTTGAAGCGCTTCAGGGCGCGTTCGAAGCTCTCGTCATCATGAATGATGACTTCCGGCATGGCTATTCGCTAACTGTGATCGACGCAAAAACTTAGCCCGGGACGGACCCTCGTGCAACCCTGAACCCCGGGCGTCCGTGAGCCCCGGGCTGACGCCGTCCGTGAACCCCGGGCTGACGCCGTCCGTGAACCCCGGGCTGACGCCCGGGGCTATGCGCCGGCTCACGCCCGGGGCTAGCCCGGCGGCCACGTCATCGGCCGGCCGCCCAGCAGATGCAGATGTAGGTGAAACACGGTCTGGCCGCCGTCGGGATTCGTGTTCACCACGACGCGGTAGCCGCGCTGCGCAATCCCGGCATCGCGCGCCAGGTCGCGCGCGAACCCGAGCAGCCGTCCGAGCAGCTGGGGGTCCCTGGCGTCGTTGAGCGACGCGAGATGGTCCGTCGGAATCACGAGCAGGTGGGTGGGCGCCTGCGGGTTCAGATCCTGGAAGGCCATCATGCCGTCGGCCCGCTTGACGATGGTCGCCGGGATCTCGCCCGCCGCGATCTTGCAGAAAACGCAACCGGCCATCATCCCCCCATTGGTTTCCCCGGGCTCCCGCGCGGGGCTAGGGCTCACGTTCCCCCGGGCTTACGCCCGGGGCTATGGCTATCGCCCGAACGCCTGCCGCAGCTGCTCCCAGAGCTTCCGGCCCACCCGGTCTTCCGCCGGTGGTGCGGTCTCGACCTTCGCCAGCCGCTCGAGCACCGCCCGCTGCTCCGGCGTGAGCTTGGTGGGCGTCCAGACGTGGACGCGCACATGCAGGTCGCCGCGGCCGCCTTCGCCCAGCCGCGGCAGCCCCTTTCCCTTCACCCGATACACGGCGCCCGTCTGCGTCCCCGGTTGCACCTTGAGCGCGGCATCGCCGTACGGCGTGGGAATCACCACTTCGGCGCCCAGCGCCGCCTGCGCGAACGTGACGGGCAGGTCGTATACCAGGTCGTCGCCGTGCCGCTCGAAGCGAGGGTCGTCTGCGATCTCGAGCACGGCGATCAGATCGCCCGGGGGCCCGTTGCGGGGGCCCGGCACGCCCTGGCCGCGCATCGTGAGATAGTGGTGCTCCTGGACGCCCGCTGGGACGTCGATCTGGATCGTTTTTTCGGAGCGCACCCGGCCGTCACCCTGGCACTTGGGGCAGGGCTGGCGGATCACCGTGCCCTCGCCCGCGCAGCTCGGGCACGGCGAGACGGACACGAACTGGCCGAATATCGAGCGCGCCGCGCGCCGCACCTCGCCGGTCCCGCTGCAGGCGGCGCAGGTCGTGGGGCGCGCCCCGTCCTGCCCGCCGGTCCCGCTGCACGCAGTGCAGCGGTCCAAGGTGCGCAGCCGCACCGTCTTAACGGCACCTTTCGCGACCTCGTCGAGCGTCAGCTCCAGCGTGACCTTCAGATCCTGGCCGCGCTGGCGGTCGCGCCGGGCGCGCTCGCCACCGCCGAAGAAGGCATCGAACCCTCCCAGCCCGCCGAAGTCGCGCATGAAGATGTTGAGCGCCTCGGAGAGGTCGAAGTGCGCGAAGTCGAACCCTCCCGCTGCTCCGCCGCGCACGCCCGCCACTCCGTAGCGGTCGTAGGCCGCGCGCTTGTCGGGATCGCGCAGCACCTCGTAGGCTTCGGTGATCTCCTTGAATTTCTCTTCGGCGGCGGTCTTCTCGGCGGCGGCGACGCGATCGGGATGGTACTGCATCGCCAGGCGGCGGTACGCCTTCTTGATGTCCGCCTCGCCCGCGTCGCGCGCGACGCCCAGCAGGGCGTAGTAGTCGTATGGCCGGCTCACTCGAGCAGCTCGCCTACGAGGCGGCTGGTATGGTCGACCAGCGCCACGATCTTGTCGTACGGCATCCGCGTGGGGCCCAGTACGCCGATGACGCCCGACAGGGCGCCCATGCGATACGAAGCGGTGACGAGCGTGAAGGGCGAGAGCCGGGAATCCTGGTGCTCGCCGCCGATCGTGATCGTGAGGCCGTGACCCAGCTGTTTGGCGAGCGCCTCACGCAGCAGATCGCGCCGCTCCGTGACCGCGAGCAGCCCCTGCAGCCGCTCCTTGGTGGCGAACTCCGGCTGGCCGGCGAGCAGCTGCGCGCTGCCCAGCACGACGCCCGCCGCTGCGGCGCCCGTGGCCGGCACGTCGAACAACTCGTCCGCCTCCTGAATAAAGATGTTGAGCAGCTCGCCCGAGGAGGAATCGCTGGCCGCGTCGCGCAACCGATCGGAGAGCGTGGTGCGAATCTGGCGCAGTGTGAGCCCGCCGAGCCGCTCGTTCAGCACAACGGCGACCTGCGCGATCGCCTCGGCCGCCATGCGCGACGTCACCTCGACAAAGATGGTTCGGACGACGCCGCTCTTGAGCGACAGCACCAGCAGCAGCCGCTCCGAAGAGACCTGGAGCAGCTCGAGCCGCTCGAGCACCGCGTCGTCGAGCGACGGACCGACTGCGACCCCCAGCTCCTTGGTGAGCACGCCCAGCACCTGCGCCGCGCGCTCGAGGATCCGATCCACCGCCGCGCGCTCCCCCGTCAGCTCTTCGCGAATCTGATCCGACTCGGAGCGCGACACCTGCCGCAGCCGCATCAGCGAGTCCACGTAGACGCGGTAGGCGAGGTCAGTCGGGATGCGACCGGCGGAGGTATGGGGATGGTATAGGTACCCCTTCTCCTCGAGGTCGCTCATGGTGTTGCGGATCGTTGCCGAGGACAGGGCCATGGCGAACCGCTTCGAGATCGTCCGGCTCCCCGCCGGCTCAGCGGTCTCGACGTACGTCTCGATCACCGCCTCGAGCACCTGCCGTTCGCGTTCTGTGAGGGACTTCGGCATGTCACCCAACCTCTTAACTACTAACAATTTAGACCATCGCGTCGGTGCTGGTCAAGTCGCCGACGAGAGCATCGAGGCGGAGCCACCCCTGGGGCGTGCAAACCAACCGTCCTGCGTTCACCTCCGCCCAGCCATGCTCGATCCATCGGGTGGTCGAGGGCGGTCGCGGGCTGTCGAGGGCGGTCACCGGCAGTCCGGCATCGGTGCGTAACGCGAGGTACAGGCGCTCCAGTTCCCGTTGCTCGGGCGTGAGGATCTCCTCGCACTCGACCGGGGAGCGGCCTGCGGCGATGGCCCGCGCGTATGCCGGCCACGCCGCGATATTCCAGCGCCGCGCGCGGCCATCGTAGCTGTGGGCCGCGGGACCGAGCCCGACGTAGGCGCGACCAGACCAGTACGCCGAGTTGTGGCGGGAGCGGAAGCCGTCGCGACAGGCGTTCGAGACCTCGTAGAAACGATAGCCGTGAGCCGCAAGCCGCGCGTGCGCCAGCAAATACTCTTCTGCATACCGGTCATCTTCAGGAGCAACGACGGCGCCGCGCGAGATCCAGCGGGCGAGGGGCGTCCGCTCCTCCACTGTGAGCCCGTACAGAGACAGATGATCGGGACCGAGCGACAGGGCCAGCTCCAAGTCCCGCTCCCAGTCGCGCTGGAGCTCTGCGGGCAGGGCGAAGATCAAGTCGAGCGAGAGGTTGTCGAACCCGGCGTCTCGGAGCGTCCGCACCGCCCCGCCGATCCGCGCCGCGTCGTGGGAACGATGCATCCACGCCAAGACATGGTCATCGAACGACTGGGCACCGAGGCTGACCCGGTTCACGCCGGCGCTGCGCCAGGCACGTGCATGTTCGGGCTCCACGTCCTCGGGGTTGGCCTCCACCGTTACTTCAACGGCGTCACGCGAAGACGTCGCGCCGAAGGCGTCACGCAAAGACGTAACAAGCGTTGCCAGCGCATCTGGCGGAAGCAGCGACGGGGTACCCCCACCCAAGTAGAGGGTTTCGAGACCGTGCGCCTCGGTTTCCCCGGGCTCGGGCCCGGGGTCAGTAAGTCCTCGGAGCGTGACCTCCTGCAGCACGGCCTCAACGTACTCCTGCGCCGGAATGCGCTTTCGAACTGCGATCGAGAAGTCGCAGTAAGAGCAGCGGCGCACACAGAAGGGGACGTGGAGGTAGAGGTGGCGCATGCAGAGAAACTAACGCGGAAGGCGGAACGCGGAACCTCGAAACGCGGAAGTCGGAACGCGGAACGCGGAACAACAGTGCGATTTTCGTGCGGCGAGCGAACCTTCATTGCTGTTCCGCGTTCCGCCTTCCGCGTTCCGCGTTTCAAGTGATCCCAAACCGCATCCCCGGCTCCTGCTTCACCAGCCCGCGCATTTCCAGCTCCGTCAGCGCCGTCAGCACTGCGCTCGTCTCCGCCCCGGCCGCGGCGACCAGGGCGTCCACGTGTTGCGGCTCGGACGCCAGGGCGTCCCAGAGAGAGCGTTGCAGCTCCGTCAGATCGGGTGGCTGACCCCGGGGCGGTGCCCCGGCGCTCTCGGACGTCCCCTCGGGGGTCTGTCCCCGGGCCATCGGCCCGGGGTCAGCCGTCCCCGGCAGCCCCAACTCCTCCAGAATGTCCCCCGGGCACAGCGCCGGTTTCGCACCCTGCTGGATGAGCTTGTTGCAGCCGAGCGAGGTCGGACTGGTGATCGGTCCCGGGACAGCAAGGACGGTGCGGCCCTGGTCGAGCGCGCAATCGGCGGTGATGAGCGCGCCCGAGCCGGCCGCCGCCTCGACGACGACGGTGACGCCGGCGAGACCGCTGATGAGACGGTTGCGGCGGGGGAACGTATGGGCATGCGGCCGCTCGCCGGGCGGCAGCTCGGTGACGAGGCAGCCGCACGCGATCATGCGTTCATACAGCGACCGGTTCGCGGCGGGGTAGACGACGCCGAACCCGTTCCCCAGGACCCCGACGGAGGCGCCTCCCGAGTCCAAGGCCGCCGCGTGCGCGGTCGCATCGATGCCGCGGGCCATACCGCTCACGACGACGACGCCCGCCCGCGCGACTCCGGCGGCGAGGAACTGCGCCGCCGCCCCGCCGTAGGCGGTATGGTTCCGGCTGCCGACCACCCCGGCGGCGGGACGCGCCAGCAGGCCAACATCCCCCCACGCGTACAGCAGCGCCGGCGGCTCCGGAATGTCGCGCAGCAGGGGCGGAAACCGATCGTCGTCGGGGAGAAGCACGCTCGCCCCCAGGCGGTCGAGCTGCTCGAGCAGCGCGTGCGCCGCCCCCCGCGACGCGGCCCGCACCGCGGTGGCGGCGGCCCGGCCGAATCCGGGGAGCGCTGCGATGGCGCCGTGGGGTGCTTGCAGCGCGGCCCCGGCGCTCTGGAAGGCGGCCGTGAGCGTGCGGAGCCGCGCGGCTCCGATGCCTGGCACCTGGGCGAGCGCCAGGTAAGCGACTAGCTCGTCCCGTTCCAACTCGCTCACTTCATTCAGACGTTCGCCGCTGGCCCGCAGACGGAGTTGGAACGGGACTCGTCGCTGCTCGCACCGGGAGCGACTGCCACAGGGTCTCCAACAGCTCCGGTAGCCCCTCGCCGGTGACGGCCGAGATGGCCACCACCGGAGCGCCGGCGTGCGCACGGATCGTCGGGATGCGGGATGCGGGATGCGAGAGATCGAGCTTCGTCAGCACCACGACGTGCGGCTTCGCCGCCAGGTCGGCCGAATACAGCGCCGCTTCCCGCCTTAGCAGCTCGTAGGTCGCCTGCGGGTCCGGGCTGTCGACGGGGACGAGCACGGCCAGCATCCGGGTGCGCTCGACGTGCTGCAGGAACCGGAGACCGAGTCCCTTCCCCGCATGTGCGCCCTCGATGATCCCCGGAATGTCCGCGACCACGAGCGAACGGCCGTCCGAGAGCCCCACGACCCCCAGATGGGGCTCGAGCGTGGTGAAGGGATAGTCGGCGATCCGGGGCCGCGCCGCCGAGATCACGGAGAGCAGCGTGCTCTTGCCGGCGTTGGGCTCGCCCAGCAGGCCCACGTCGGCAATGAGCTTGAGCACCAGCTCGACGTTGCGCTCGTCCCCGTACTCACCCGGCTCCCACTCGCGCGGGCTCTGGTGCGTGGCGGTGGCGAAGCGCGCGTTGCCGCGGCCGCCGCGGCCCCCGTGCGCGACGAGCAGCGTGTCCCCGGGGCTCAGCACCTCGCCGAGCATGGTGTCGGCGTCGGCATCGTGCACCTCGGTCCCGGGCGGCACGGGCAGGTACAGATCCTTGCCGGTCTTTCCGGTCATGTTCTTGCCCTTGCCATGCTGGCCCCGCTCGGCCTTCCAGTGGGTGCGGTACCGGTAGTCGAGCAGGGTGGCGAGGTTCGGATCGGCGCGCACGTAGACTGAGCCGCCGGGGCCGCCGTCCCCGCCGTCGGGGCCGCCCTTGGGCACGAACTTTTCGCGGCGGAAGCTCGAGGCTCCGGCGCCGCCGGCGCCGCCGACGACGTGGACCACCGCGCGATCAATGAACATCCGGTGCGCCGACCGCCAAGTGCGGAGTGCGGAATGCGGAGTGCGGAGTTGAACGGGGAGTTCGGCGCGCCGTGCGGATGGACGACACTGTCATCGCCACGATTTGTCGCGCCTCCTCCCTGAGCGGGGCTAGCCGCTTCGGGTCCACTAGCTCGCGTTCCGCGAGTAGTGCAAGCCAGAACTCGGACTCGTCGGCTTCCTCCTCGACTATACCCATCTTTGCAATGAACTCTCGTCGCGAGCGAGCGCGACAGGCAGCGCGGTAGTTCGCGCCAACCGATGTTCCAGCTCTCAGAAGTTGAAGACCGATCACGTCGGCCGTACGGCCTCGCGGAAGATCTTCCACCAGGCGAACCACAGCCGACGTGAATGCCCGTGTCCGAACCGCCAGACGAAGTTGCGTCACGAGCCCGCCCTTGCATTCCGCACTCCGCACTCCGCACTCCGCACTTGGTCGTTCCGCGTTCCGACTTCCGCGTTCACAACTTCCTCCCCTTCACATCGTTCCATTGTTCATGCGCCGAGCGCCGCCGCTCCGCATCCAGGTCTCCGTCGATCACCGCCAACACCCCCTCCACCTCCGCCCGCGTCGCCCCGGTGTTCAGCGCCCCCCGCAGGTGGGAGTGCAGCTGTTGGGCGGTGCCGAGCACGGCGATCTCTGCCACGGTGCACAGCTCGCGGCGCTTGAGATCGAGCCCCGGCCGGCCGATCACCTTGCCGTACGCGTCCACGAGCACGAGATCCTCGAGCGCCGGATGCAGCCCCCGCAGGTTGAGGAGCAGCTTGTGGTAGGCGCGCCCGTACACCGCCGCGCACACGGCGGCGCCGCGCTGCGCCCACGACTCCCAGTCTTCGTGTGCCAGCGCCTCCCCGCTCCCGCGGTCGGCCGCCGGGCCGGTGATCTCACGCCACACGCCGAATGCGACCAGCGCAAGCGGGTAGCCCACGACGAGCAGGCTCTGGAGCAACAGCTCCTCGATCCAGATATCGGGCACGGCCGCCGCCCGCGCTGCGACCAGCCGTTGTCGCAGTGCGGGCTCCTTCCCTTCGGCGAGGGCCGCCGCGACCTGCACTAGCGCGACCGTTGGGGGATCGAGGGGCTGCGCGTCGTGTGACCCCGGGGCGCCGCCCCGGGGTAAGCCGCCCTCGCCCATATTACCAGTCCCGCTTCCCCGTTCCCTCATCCTTTCATTTCTCCAGCCCCCCATTTACACGCAGCTCCCCCACCGTCTCGCCGCGGGTGTTCACGTTAGGCCGGGCGATGAGCGCCGCCGGGCGCGGCCGCAGGCCCAGCTCCTCCAGCACCGCGGCCAGCGCCAACGCCGCGGCGACGCCATGGCCGTCCTGCACCTTGAGCGCCACGCCGAGCCCTTCGTGCACCAGCAGCGCGCAGTACACCCCTTCGGCACCCACCTTTGCCAGCACGCGACCGGGATGGGCGCGCATCAGCTCGGTGCAGGGACGCCCTTCACCCGCGATGAGGTCGGGGCGGCGGAGCATGGCTTCAACAATGCGGAATGCGGAATTCGGAATGCGGAATTGCTGTGGAGGGTCGTGCGCGACGCGAAGCCCCCCTCGAAATTCCGCATTCCGCATTCCGAATTCCGCGTTGGCCAGTCGTGCATACGCCAGGGCCATACTGCGCAACTGCAGCCCGTAGCACACCACGCCGCAGCCGTCGACCGCCGTCTTGATCTCCGCTACCGGCACGTCCGTCCACCGGCTCACCTCTTCGAGGCAGCGCTGCTGCACGGGGTGCTCGAGCCGCGTGTAGAACGCCGTGGGCCAGCCGTGGTGCCGCGCGAGCGCGAGCATCCCGGCGTGCTTTCCCGAGCAGTTCGAGTAGACCGCCGTGAGCCGCACGCCGCGCGTGGCGTAGTCCTGGGCGACGCGCTCGGAGAGCGGGGGGTGTGGACCGCACAACAGATCCCGCTCGCTGCACTCGATCTTCGCGAGGAAATCGCGCACGATCACCACTTGCCCCGGTTCGCTCGAATGCGACGCGCAGCAGAGCGCGAGCTCCTCGGTCGTGAGCCCGAAGCGGTCGGCAGCCCCGTCCGTCACCAGCGGCAGCGCCTGGAACGGTTTCGCCGCCGAGCGCCAATAGGTGACGAGGTCGGGATCCCCGACCTTGGCGACGAGCCTCCCCAGCCCGTCGACGACGGCGACGTGGACGTCGTGCCAGGCTTCCACCACACCTCCCCGGAGCTGCTCAATCCGCACGGCCTCGCTCCCCCCCCTTCCCTAAGGCGGAACGCGGAACGCGGAACGCGGAATGTGGAACAGAAATGGAAGGTCGTGCCACACGACGCTCCTCGAAATGTTCCGCGTTCCGACTTCCGCGTTCCGCGTTCATTCTCTGGCTCCCAACGACATCGCAATCCCGAGGAGCACCAGGACCCCGCCCAGCAACGCGGCCGGCGGCGGCACCTCATGTATGGCCGGCACCAGCCACGCGATCAGGCTCGCTCCCACCGGCTCTCCCAGGGCGGCCACGTTCACGGTGGTCGCGCGGTAGTGCTTGAGCGCGTAGTTCATCCCCGTGTGGCCCAGCAGCATCGGCCCCGCCGCCATGGCGCCGAACACCGCCCAGTCGCGGTCGCCGAATCCTGTGAGCGGGGCACTGCGTAGCGCCGCGCTGCATCCGAGCAGCAACGCTGCGACCGCGTAGACTGCCGACGCGTAGCTCCAGATGCCCACGGTGCGGCGCACTCGGCGCCCGATCACGTAGTAGCCGGCGCCGGTGAGCGCGCCCGCGAGCGCCAGGGCGTCGCCGCCCAGCGCGCCGAGCGAGAGCCGCGCGTCCCCGAGACCGATCAACGTGGCACCGGCCACCGCGAGCGCGATGCCCCAACGCTCGGTGGGAGCGGGATGCTCACCGAGCCACAGCGCCGCGATTCCCCACGCGAAGATCGGCTTCAGCGACACGAGCACCACCGAGCTCGCCACCGTGGTGAACCGCAACGACGCGATCCAGGTCCAAAAGTGCACGGCGAGCAGCACGCCCGAGAGCAGCATGAGCGGAAACGCCTCGCGCATGACGCCGGTCCGCTGCCGCTCGCGCGCCGCGAGTCCGAACGTCACGGGCAGCACGAGCACCAGGCGCCAGAATGCGATCGCGACCGCCGGCGCCGTGGCGAACCGGACGATCGGGCCGGCGTAGGTGGTGGCCAGGACGGCGACTATCAGGACCAGCAGCGGGGACATGGGCGGGGACAACTTAATGGAATGAGGGTCCGGGTGGGCTGACCCCGGGGCGGTGCCCCGGGGTCAATCACCCCGACCTCTTGGGACTCGGAATCGCCCGGCGATTTGGAATCGCCCCTGGGACTCGGAATCGCTCCGGCGACTTGGCATCGCCCGGGCGACTTGGCATCGCCCCGGCGACTTGGCATCGCCCCGGCGACTTGGCATCGCCCCGGCGATTTGGCATCGC
>WNEQ01000572.1_pt1 | contig 19317 bp, 17 predicted proteins | sample 5399971 | NCBI WGS metagenome assembly WNEQ01 (sample SAMN13153330, study PRJNA577476) | soil metagenome | isolation source: 20 cm grassland meadow soil 2 days after 1st rain plot 5 | place: USA:California | collected 2015-09-18
CCAAGACACGCACGCTGCTGTTTCCGCCCTGAAGTAGCCGCTGAAATTGCGCAATGCTCTGTGCTGGCGGGTCATTTCCCTCGGCGACGGCTTGCATGAATTCCGGAGGAGAGACGAGGCTGAGCTTCGTGGCGTTCGCCAGATAGACGAAGATGTCCTCCGTGGCCGCCACCGGGGCACCTGAGAATTGCTGGGCGATCTTGTGAATCCGGGCGTTGTATACCCCGAGCGATGCGTTAAGAGTGGCGTACTGCTGCTTGTAGTACGCGGCGTTCCCCGAATCGATGGTAACAAGATCATTGTACATGGCCTTTACAGTGTCATTCACGTAATATGGACTGTACCAGAAATGCGGGTTTGTGGCGACTGGTTGGCCGATCAGCTTTTGCACATTCAAGACAGTTTGGGCAGGGTTGCTGCTTGCAGAAAGAAGCCGCAGAAGCCAATCGTCGTATCCGGCGCCATTGACAATCACAAGGTTCGCATTAGCGACTGCCTGAGCATTCGCACTGCTGGATTCGTATTGGTGGGGGTCAGCATTAGGATCAGAGACAATACTCACCACGTGGACATGTGTCCCGCCGAGCTGAGACACAAGGTTGCCCCAGAAGTTCTCGCCGGCAACGACTTGTACCACCTTACTCGGGCCTCCGCTTGATGTTGAATTGGTGTTCGATCCTGAACCGCTTGTGAGATACAGGCCCGCTCCCGTGCCGACCACGAGGAGTACGATGACTATCACCGCCGGGACCAAGAACTTGCTAGTGGCCATAACTCATGGTTTGCCTACCCTGTTATTAAGGTTTGGAGACTCTGATAATAACTATTCAGGGTTCACAGCGATTCCATACCTGATTCTTCATAATATTTACTTGTATGAGAATGGATGGCAAATTTCAGGTGGGTTCATGCCACGTCGGGGAAGGGTGCCGCTGCCCTGAGTCCCCAACAAACCAGCCGACTAAATAGGAGCCATCCAACGATTCAAAATGCTTAATTATACTCCACCTCCCTTGCGCAATATGCCGAAGTACGTTTTTGTTACGGGCGGAGTTATGTCGGGTCTGGGAAAGGGTGTCACCACCGCAGCGGTCGCGAAGCTTCTCCAGCTCACCGGCCTAAACGCAACCTGCATGAAGATAGACCCGTACATCAACGTCGATGCCGGGACGATGAACCCAATAATCCACGGTGAGGTCTTTGTCACCGACGACGGGGGGGAGACCGACATGGACATCGGGACCTACGAAAGGTTCCTGAACCACGACCTCTCCCGCGAGAATAACATCACCACGGGGCAGGTCTACAAAGAGGTGATCGAGGAAGAGAGGAGAGGAAGTTTCCTCGGGAAGTCGGTTCAGATCATACCTCACATCACCGATGAAATCAAGAGGAGAATAAGGGGACTCGCGAAGGCGAAAGGCCTCGACGTCCTCGTCGTGGAGTGCGGGGGGACCGTGGGGGATATCGAGAGTCTTCCGTTTCTCGAGGCGTTCAGAGAGATGAGGATGGAGGAAGGAACGTCGAAGACGCTCTTCTTGCACGTGAGCCTCGCTCCGGAACTGGCCGTAGTCGGAGAGATGAAAACGAAACCGACGCAACACAGTGTGCAGGAGATGCGCAGGATCGGACTACAGCCAGACGTGATTGTGGTCAGGGGGACGAAGAGGCTCCCAAGCGAGGCGAAGGAGAAGATATCTCTCTTCGCGAGTGTCCCGGTCGAGAACGTCATCTCGAATCCCGACGTCCCGTCGATCTATCTTCTGCCTCAAACGCTGGAGGAGGAGGGTTTGATGAAGGCGGTCCAGAGGCAGCTCAGGTTCAGGGGAGCAAGACTGAACATGAGAAGGTGGAACGAGGTGGCGGGAAAGTTTCTGGACTACGACAAGACCGTACGGGTCGCAATGGTCGGGAAGTACGCCAGCCTCTCCGACAGCTATGTGAGCGTCAATCAGGCACTCCTGCACGCCGGGGCCGCAAACGGAGCCAAGGTGCAGATAACCTGGATAGAAGCCGAGGAGGTCGAGAGTGAACACGCGAAGTTGAAACTTCTCGACTCCTTCGACGGGGTGGTCATCCCCCAGGGCTTCGGGAGCAGGGGAAGTGAGGGGAAAATTTCCACCGCGAATTACGCTCGAGAGAAGGAGTTACCATTCCTGGGACTGTGCTTCGGCTTCCAGCTCGCGACCGTCTCCTTCGCGAGAAGCGCCCTCGGCCTGAAGAGGGCGAACAGCACGGAGATCGACCCCGAGACTCCCGACCCAGTGATTGACCTTCTCCCAGAGCAGAGGGAGGTTTCGGAGCTCGGTGGGACGATGCGGCTCGGAGGGCACGACGTGTATATCAAGAGGCCGAGCAGGGCTTACGAGATATACGGTTCGGAGAAGATAAGAGAGAGGCACAGGCACAGGTATGAGCTTAACCAGGCGTACCTTCCACGGCTGGAGGAGAAGGGGTTGCGCTACTCTGCATTCAGCGACGGGGGGAGGAGGGCGGAGATCTTCGAGCTCGAAGAGCATCCCTTCTACGTGGGAACTCAGTTCCACCCCGAGTACGTCAGCAGACCCGAGAGACCCGAGCCCGTCTACCGAGCCTTTGTGAAGGCCTGCGTGGACAGGTCAGAGATGGAGGGGAAGAGGGTTGAGGTCCCCGTCTAACTGACTAATTCGCCGAGTAGTCCCTCGAGACCTTGATGGCGAGTTCCGCGAGCTTCACTGGGTCGCTCCCTAGGAGGTAGAGGCTCGGCTCTACACCTAGCCCACCAATATCGATGATTGCATCGTATTCCTTTGATGTCGCTACTCTTCTCTTCATTCCTTCGACGACGGGGTCTTCAGCATCACTAGGATACTCTCCACCCGTCCTGAGAATCTTCAATCGGAGGCGTCTGAGGACCGCCGCCATCCGACGGTCGAACCTGAGGTTCATAACGGCGTGAACATCCTTTCTTCTCGCCCTGATTTGAATCAGGACCCGCGCGAGGTGAGACGATGCCCCGTACTCAGGTCGAGAGAGGGACCTCGCGTAGCTTCCGACCTTCACGATTCTTCCCGGAATCGCGACGACCTCCTCCGGTGAGCTCGCCTCCCGCTCAGCGTATGCGATATTTACCGAGACTTCTGGCATTATTAGGACGAAGGAGCGAGAAGACTCCAGTAGGGCGACTGCCCGCGAGACTTGCTCACGTGCCCCAGGGGCTAGCGACCTGCCCGAACCAAACATCTTGACGCAGACGTCGCACTCCGCGAGGAATGGGTATCCCTCCCGATGGAAGCCGCATAGGATTCCCTTCCCCAGAAGGTTGCTCCAGATTGAATAGAGGGTCGAGACCGCGTAGACGGGGTTTTTCTTCACGTCCTCCGCGAGGAGGGAGCCGTACTTCTCCCCCTCCTCGGGCGATATCCCTATGGAAGAGAGTTTCGAGTAAATCTCGCGAAGGTCGGCAGAGAGGTAATTGCTGACAGAGGCCTGAGTTATTCCGAGGAGTCGTGAGATCTTGCCTTGCGAGTCTCCCTCTTCACTCAGCCGCCTCGCGACTAGTGCCCTCATCGAAGGGAGGAAAGCTTCCATCATGATCTCGCAGGGTGGATGCACGTTATAAGTCGATTATTGACCAGCTTATAAGTCTCCGCCAGCTCTCTGGGGTGGCATGCTCTCGGAGGAACCGGCGGTAGGCAAGAGCAAAGTCATCGGAATCGTCTCAGTCTTCTCGGCGCTTATTGCCGTCTCGACGATCTTGGTGATACCTCTCCCGCCACCGCTTGGTGAGTTTACCTGGTCTCCACCGATCTACATGGCCCTGAGCGTCCTCGCGGGGCCGTGGCCTGCGTTCTTCGCCACGGCTCTAGGATCGTTCGTGGGGGAGTCGACGAATGTTGCGATCAGGGGATTTCCTCCGATCTACGCCCTCGGAATCGTCTGGGCCCGAGCACCCGAAGCCCTCTTCATAGGATGGGCGAGAAAGAAAGACAGGACGACCCTCGCCGTGGTGATGGGTCTTGCGACCGTGTACGAAACCATCGCGTTTCTGCTCCCGGACTGGGTGTTCTACACCTATGGCCTCTTCGGCTACGGGTCTCCAGCGGACGTCGGAACCGGCTTTGTGACTGCACTGCCGGACATACTCACGATTTTCGACGTTGTCTACGTGCCTGTCGCGTTCGCAATAATAAAGGCAGCTTCACCTGCGTTCAAGAGGCTTGGTTTCCATTAGCCCTCCGACTGGACCGGTGGGGAGGCGGCGGAGGCTATTCGGCAAGCTTGAGCCCGGGGTCATCTCTGACATCGTCTTCCGCAACCTTGGCGCCCCCAATCCAGCGGTGAAGGTGGGACCCAGAGGCGGGTTCGATAACGCAGTCGTGTCAATCGGGGCGGGAAAATCTCTCATCCTGACGTCAGACCCGGTATCGATGATACCCGCGATAGGGATGAAAAAATCCGCATGGCTAAGCCTCCACCACCTGGTCTCGGACTTCACGACCACAGGGTTGAAGCCGGAGTTCGCGGTCTTCGACTTCAATCTGCCGACCGAACTCTCAACTAACCAGTTGAAGGCTTACTTCGAAGCGCTGGGCGATTACTGCAAGGAATTGGGAATATCAATCGTCGCCGGCCACACGGGTAGGTACCCGGGTGGAGGATTCACGGTCGTTGGAGGGGGGGTCGTCTTCGGCGTCGCCAGAGATGGACGGTACCTTAACCCCGAGATGGCTTCACGAGGCGATGCGATAATTCTCACAAAAGGTGCGGCGATCGAGACGACCGCAATACTAGCGAATAGTTTTCCCGAAACCGTGGAAAGAGAGTTGGGCAGAAGAATGCTCGGGAGGGCGAGAAGCTATCTCTCGCTTTGCTCGACCGTTGGCGATGCTCTTGAGGCGGTCTCTGGAGCCTTCCGAGGAGGCGTTACCTCTATGCACGACGCCACTGAGGGGGGAGTGCTCGGTGCTCTTCACGAGCACGCGGTCGCTTCCGGCAGGAGCTTCTTGGTTGAGAAGAGACGAATTCACGTATCGGAGGAGACTCGGGGAGTCTGCTCGATCTTCAGGACAGACCCGCTCCTCTCGTTGAGCGGAGGAGCGCTGATAATCACCTGCAAACGCGAATCGGTCGAGGGGTTGATCGGGCGGCTCGGGCGCAAGGGCGTAAAGAGTTTCGAGATTGGGAGGGTCGGCGAGCGAGGAAGAAGAGGACTCTGGCTTGTCTCTAACGAAGACAGAGCGAAGAGGTTCACCCCTCGCGGGCGTGACCCCTACTGGGATGCCTACGAGAAAGCAGTCGAAAGAGGGCTCAAGTGAACTGCGTCACAGCGAGTCCTTCAGCTGCCCAAAAAGAGGACCTGATCAGCCCACCGCAGTGCCGAAGTTCACAGAGCGACACAGAGGAGGAACTTCCTATTTGTCGAAACGAATGCAGTTGCGCAAGACTCCCTCACGGGCGTCGGGGGCGCGGCGCGCTAGAGCCTTCCCCACGCAGAAGCCTGTAGAGGGCTCGTCGAAAGAGGCGAGAGGAGGCCTCGTAGACGACGTTGACATTCGGCTTCCTTCCTAGAACGTTGAGGTCGTCTACGATCGTGGCGCCCCTGGACAGTTCACTTTGGTTGTCTACCTCGACATACTTCGGGAACACCTTCTTCGCGACCTTTCGGTCGAGAACAATCGACATCGTTACGCTGTCGGGACATTCGGTGGCATCGACCCCCCTGACCCTCCTATGATACTTACGGACCTGCCTGTTCACCGCGATGAAGAAATCAGCCTCCTTCGTCCTCATCGCTTCGATCTCCCTGTACTCACTCTCGCCAACCACCGCGTATCTCATGCAAATCTCCCAACCGACCATCGTCGTCGGCATCCCGGATTGTAGTACGACCTTCGCCGCCTCCGGGTCGACCCAGATGTTGAACTCCGCGGCCGGAGTCTGGTTACCCAGGTACTGATTCGTCCCACCCATGAAGAAGAACTCCTTCACCTTCCGGGCGATGGTCGGGTCCTTGCGCAGGGCCATGGCGATGTTGGTCATCGGGGCAATCTCGACGAGAGTAATCTCGCCTGGGTTCGAGTTGACCGTCTCCACAATCGCGTCGACCGCATGCCTTCTCTCCGGGCGTTGCCGCGCCTTTGGAAAGAAAGAGTTCCCCATCCCATCCTTGCCGTGGATGTACTCGACCGTGGTCCACTCTCGGAGGAGTGGATGCCGAGCACCCGGGTACACCGGGACCTTCCCCGACATCCCCGCGAATTCGACTGTGTAGAGCGCGTTCTCGACCTCCTGGTCGAAATCTACGTTCCCGCAATTGATTGTGAGAGCCTCGAGCTTCGCGTTCTTCGCCCGGAGCGCCATCAGTATCGCGATTGTATCGTCGCCCGCAGTGTCGGTGTCGAGAAGAATCCGAAGCACGTCCACGATACAGAAAATCGATAATAAGAATTAACGGTCCTCGGAAGAATATATAAGTCATAACCTACATATCGAGCAAGATGGAAAGGTTCGAGTGCGCCTCGTGTTCGATGAAGACAGAGGAGGCGTCTCTCGAGGCGCGCTGTAGGAAGTGCGGCGGCGCACTCATCCCCCTCCCGCTGGTTGAGCGGAGAGTGAAGAGGAGCGAGCTCGAATCGCTCCCCCCAGGAGTTTGGAGATACAGAGATCTTCTCCCTCGCGTCGAAGAGCACCAGGTCGTCACATTGGGGGAGGGAGGGACTCCACTGCTGGCCGCCCCGAGGCTGGGAGCCGAGCTCGGGTTCGGTGCCCTTCTCGTCAAGGATGAAACTAGGAATCCCACCGGCTCATTCATCGATAGGGGGGCGACGGTCCTCGCGTCCGTGGCTAAGAGGGACGGGGTGAGGCGAGTACTGTGCACGACGACAGGGAACCTCGGTGCCTCTCTGGCCGCCTACTCGGCCAAAGCCGGGATAGAGACCAGGATAGGAATTCACCCCAATACAGACCAGGGGAAGCTCTACCAGATGATCGCGTACGGCGCGAAGGTCGAGATGCTCTCTCACCCACGAGCCGCTCCAAGCGAGGGGGAGGAAGGCACCGCCGTAACAGCTGCCAACCACTACCTCCTGGAGGGAGAGAAGACAACTGCCTTCGAGATCATTCAGGACGAGGGATGGAGTCAACCTGATGCAATCGTTCTCCCCGTCGGGACGGGCGGCCACCTGACGATGGTCTGGAACGGTCTTCTCCAGCTTTCCGCCGCCGGAATCGTTCAGAAACCCACTTGCAGCCTGGTGGGGGTCCAGCTCGAGGGCTCGCCACCCCTGACAGATATCCTAGAGAAGAAGCGTCGGAGGGGGACGGAGGGGAGGGGGGCGCTCGCCGAGCTGGAGGAGTCAGACCCGGTGTTCCTGAAGGCAGCTGCGCGAGCGATCAGGGACTCGCGCGGGTTTGGTGTGAAAGTCTCGGCGAAGGAGGCGATCGGCGCGACGGGGGAGCTCGCGAGAACGGAGGGTATCTTTGCGGAGCCAGCCGCAGCATCCGTTGTGGCTGCAGTGAGAAAGATCGGGGAGAAAGAGCTTCTGTCTAAAGATAGTAGGATAGTTTGCGTCATCACGGGGACGGGGCTAAAGGACACGAAGGCAATTTCAAGAATCGCGAGGACGGCGAAGCACATCGTGACGAGAGAGCAGCTAGTCATAAAGCCGGTCCAGCTCGGGGCGACAAAAGTTTCGATTCTCCGCCTTCTGCGAGGGGAGCCCCTCTTCGGCTACCTCCTCTGGAAGAAGATCAAGGAGGGGAGGTCGATAAGCATCCCGAGCATCTATCAGCATCTCTCAGAGCTTGAGGGGATAGACCTCGTCAGGAGGTCGAGTATGGTCAGGGCAAGGGGTAGAGAGCGAGTGATCTACGAGCTGACAAGGAAAGGAGTGGCCGCACTCGAAGCCGCAGCGAGGGCCGCGGGGGGAGAGAAACTTCTCCTCGACTGAAAGGGCGGCGAGGCTCGTGAAAGTCCTCGGGGAGGAGGAGTGGAAGACACTCCTGGGCCTCGAGCGTGCGTCGATGAAGTATGGCTTCGCCGACCCGGGGATGGCCTCTCGCCTCGCGGGGATTCCCCTAGAAAGGGTGAACTTCGCGCTCGATAGGCTGAACGGGAGAGACCTGGTAAGGGGGAGAGGCGCCAACTTCACCCTGACGTTCTCCGCCATTGAGGCGCTCGCCCTGAGAGAATACGTCAGGCGGGGGCTCATCTCGGCTCTCGGGGCGATAATCGCAAAAGGAAAGGAATCCGATGTCTACGAGGCATTTACGGAAGAGGGCGGACTACTTGCGGTGAAGTTCTTCAAGATTGGGAGGACGAGTTTCCGTGACGTCGCAAGAAAGAGGTCCCTAGAAAGGTCGGAGACGAAGGGCTGGATTGCGAGGAACTACGAGGCCGCCAAGAAAGAGCTCTCCTCGCTGCGGAAGCTCGAGGGACTCACCAAGAGTGTTCCCAGGGCGATAGCTCACGACCGCAGCACAGTCCTCCTGGAGGAGCTGAATGGAGTTAAGCTGGTCGAGAGGCCCGAGTTGGACGACCCTCCGCTTATCCTAAAGGAGATCATCGAATGCGTCAGAGTTGCATACAAGGAGGCGGGGATGATTAACGCGGACCTGAGCGAGTACAACATCTTAACTGATGGTCGGAGCGTCTGGTTGATCGACTGGCCCCAGGCGGTGAGGACAACTCATCCCAACTCGGCGGCGCTTCTGCAGAGAGACCTCCACACCGTCCTCAAATTCTTCCGGAGGGTCTACCGCGTGCTCCTCGAGGAGTCGGAGGTAGCCGATTACGTCGTGGGAAGGAGGGCAACCCTCGGAATCAGAAGAGCTGGACCCGCTTCTTGAGTATGAGCGTCGTGACGTCCTTGATAGTCCGGAGGGACTCGTCCAAGATCGACTCGACGTCCCCCCTGACGCTCGAAAGCGTTCTACCCCGCTCAAGAACAAGAGCGGCGCTCGCGATCTGCGGCTGGTCAATCGGATAGCCAATCCTGCTTAGGATGCGAACGTAGGACTCCCCGACCCCGGGCACCTCCTTCGCAATTCTCTCAGCCGCCACGATCGCCAGGGCGTTGAAGAGCTTGCCCGTGTGATTGATCGGATTCTTCCCGGCCGTCGCCTCCATCGAGTACTGTCGCATCGGGGAGATCAGACCGTTCACGCGGTTCCCCCGCCCCGTGTTCCCGTCATCTCCTTGCTCTGCGGAGGTTCCCGTGACCGTGAGGTAGTAGGCTCCTCTCCTCGGGTCGTCCCCCGCGTTCAGCTTGATGCTTACACCCAGGTCGATGTTCGAAGCGAGCCTCTCAATCTCCTCCCTCACGTCTGAAACGACGCCGACATAGTGGTCTGCGTCAGGGACCTTGCCACAGACCATCGCTGCAGCGACTGTTACGTCCAGCCTCTGCTTCCTTCTGAGCCCCATTACCTTCACGTCTTCTCCGACTTCGGGATACTTCTTCTTGAAGTCGCGGGAGTTGAGGAGCTTCTCGATGCTGAGCACAAGCATCTCGGTGGGGGAGAGAGGGGCGTATCCCACGCCAATCGAAGTGTCGTTGGAGATGGGCATCTCTTTTTTCCGCATGAAGACCGAAACTAGGTCGGGTGAGCCCTGTTTGATCATCGTTGCGATCCTCACGTGCTTCTTGGGGTCGAGGAACCTCATCGTTTCGCTGAGGAAGCCCTCTATCGACTTCTTGGCAATCCTGTCGACCGGGACACGAACCTCCCTCCCCTTGAAGGGGACGACGGCCGTGGCCCTCCCCGCCACCAGAAGGTAGATGGGCTGGAGCACTCTCCCGCCCCCGAACTTGGCACTCGCTTCTCCACCCACGAGAATCCCCTTGTCGACGTTGTGATGAAGAATGGCGCCGAAATTCTCCAGGTAAAACTTGCTCAGACCCAGAGAGACGGACTCGGAGGCTCCGTCGATTAGGCTGTCGGGGTGCCCCTTCCCCTTCCTTTCGACAATCTCCACCTCGAAGTCCTGAACGCCGTACCCTTGTATCTGCTCCACATGCAGCGACCTTGCCAAGGGGACCTCCTAGAGTCTGTCTTCGATCCTGATGTAGAGGACGTTATTTCCCCTTATGACGACCTTCCCGTAGTTAGCCTTTGGAGCCCCGTTCTCCGACTCCTCAGCATCGACAAGAATGACGTTCATGTAGGGGTCGACGTTCGACATCTTTCCCCTGTACTCAATATCGCTCTTCAGTCTGACGGATACGACCTTGTTTGTTGCCTTCTGCAAAACTGTCAGCGGTCTCTTGGGCTGCGGAGCTGGCGTCGAAGTCACGTCGGACTTTTGCAAGGGGGCCCTCTCGGAGTTAAAAAGCTATCTGGCGGATGCGCGACCCCACGAGTCTTGAGCGCCTCCTCGGAACGCGGAGGAAGAACGATCACACTCGGGGAGGCGGTCGAGCTCTCAAGGGGATCTCCCGTAATCTCCTCGGGCTCTGCCGCAATCGACTCCCTCCTCCAGGGGGGTTATAGAGGCGGTGAACTCGTCGAGGTCTATGGCGAGAGCAACACGGGGAAGACCCAGCTCGCTATGCAGGCTGCTCTCTCGTGCGCCGCCCGCGACTCGAGCGTCCTCTACATAGATACCGAAGGCACCTTCAGACCCGAGAGGATGGACGCGATTGCGCGGGCGAAGGGGTTGGACGGCCGCGAGCTACTTCGAAAAGTTTACAGGATGAGGGCCGCCGACGCCTCCTCTCAAATCGAGGCGTCCAAACTCGTACACACGAAGGCGGAGCTGGCGGGTTGTCGAATGATAGTCGTAGACACAGTGACGAAGAACTTTTCTGTCGAGTATCCGGGAAGCAAGAATCTCACGCGTCGTCAAGGCCTCCTCAGCGTCTACCTAAGCGGGCTAGCTAGGGACGCCTTCCTCATGGGAAGGGCTGTCCTCCTGACTAACAGGGTGACCTCTTTCCGCACCCCTACCGGCAGCCGAGAAGCTCATATCGGTGGAGAAACGCTCAGCCAGATGGTGCACAGATCGATTCATCTCACGAGGGAGGGAGGAAGTAGAGGAGGAGGTAGGATTCTAGCCTCACTAGCAGGCTGGGGTGGGGGTTTAGTTGCCGAAGGCGTTATTAGCGAACGTGGATTCAGCTAGGAGAGAGGATCGTGTCGCACGTGAATGGTAAGGGTGTTGCCTCTCGGTAGAACAGGGAGCGTTGAAGACAGGGAGCAAGAGCACGGACATAGCTGAGGTCATGCAGCTGATCGTGAATTCGGAATTCGAGGCCGCCAAGAAGAAGGTGACCTCCATGTCCGCGAGCGTTAGGACTGAGAGGATGAGGGGGTCGCTCGCGGCGGTGAATGGAATCATAATAAGCATGACAAAGAAAAAAGAAGGGAGCTTGCCCTCATGGGACGAAGAAAGGGCGGTCCGAGCGGCGCATCAGATTCTGAAGAGTGAGATGCTCGATGATTTCGACAAGGGTTACTCGGAGACTCTGGTGAAGTATGGTAAGCTGACGAAGCCGGCTAAACGCCAAGCGTGAAGAGAAGTATCCAGACGAAGAGGAATAGCATGACGTATCCCCCAATCCCTGTGCTGTAGACCTTCGATACCTTCTCTCGCTCGACGTTCCTGAACCAAGTATATCGGGCCAGATAGTACGATGCAAAGTATACGAGGACACCGACGAGTATCCCGTCCGTGTAGTCACCTCCCACGATGCGAAAGACTCCCTCTGCTGCGAAGGCCGCGAAAACCCCGAGAGAGATGCGCGTCCAATACAGCTTGTTAAACGCGGACGCACTGCTTGCACCGAGGCCGCGACGATCTTTGCCAGAAGGTTCGGGGGCAGAGGTCTCTCTTCTCACCAAGGAATTTGGTAACAGGCTGCGATGCGTCCACGTTTAAAACGTTTGTTCGATGGAAAAGACGCGGACTCGGCTATCCGCTCTTCCAAGTGAGAACTGCGACCCAAGATGACCTCGGGAGGATTCTCAGAATAAGAGGCGGCAGCCTACTCAGGACCAATGAAGAGTCTTTAGCAACGGAAAAGTGTTAAAGGCTGTCCCCGATTGTGCTCGCTCGGTAGATGACGACGATGCCATTTCGAGAGTTCCTGATGCCCCCGTACGCGTACACGGCGATGTACGTCGTCTTCTTCATCAGCGGCTCCGTGATGCTGTACGGACTTTACAGACACTTGAAGGGCTATCGAATCGGCCTTCGCGAGTTCCTTGGACTTGTCTCGGATGACTTCGGCGCGAAGGCTAGCCGGTTTTTCAAGTTTGGACTGGGGCAGGGGAGGGTCCTCGCGGAGCCGTCTGGCGGGGGGATGCACGGCGCCCTATTCTACGGTTTTCTGATGCTCCTCGCGTATACAACCCTTATCTTTTTCCAGACCGATGTCCTCCCCCTCTTCACCTCCGCGAGTTACCTCCAGGGAAACTTCTACATCTTGTTGGAATTCCTCGGCGACGCGTTCGGGATGGCATATGTGGTGGGCTTAGCGATCGCCGCATACAGGAGGTATGTAAAGCGTCTCGCGAAGCTGGAGACGGGGTGGAGGGACAGTCTGGTGCTCGGGATGCTCCTGTGGATAGGTCTTTCGGGATTCATAGTCGAGGCGGTAAGGTTCGTCTTCGTCCCCTCGCAGTGGGCAATCTTCTCTCCCGCGGGCGACACGATTTCGATGCTGCTATCCGCCGCGCTGCGGCTCGACCCCTTTGGCTTCTACCAGGCATTCTGGTGGGCCCACATGCTCTCGGTCTTCGCCCTCCTTGCGGTAACACCCTACACCAACCTGGTCCACGTCTTTACCTCCGGGTTCAACGTGGCGATTGCCCCGGTCAAGCCGATGGGGAAGCTGAACACGCCCTTCAGCCTCGCCAAGATGGCCGAAGCGGGGACCTATGAAGCGCCCCCAAGCGCGAGGCGGAGCAGCGACTTTTCCCCGCTTCAGCTCCTAGCCCTCGACGCATGCACGAACTGTGGGAGGTGCCAGGAGGTCTGCCCGGCCTACGCATCGGGGCGGGACCTCTCCCCTAGGGTCGTCGTCCAAGACTTGGGAAGAGACATGCGAGGCAACGAAGGAGTCGACGTCTTCACGAAGGGAGTGATTCGGGAGACGGAGCTGTGGGCCTGCACGATGTGCAACGCGTGCGTCTCCGCCTGCCCCGTCTTCATAGACCAGGTCGACTACATCGTCGATTACAGGCGGACACTCGTCAGCGAGAACAGGCTTGACGGGAAGAAGAGGCTCTTCTTGGAGAACGTAGCAAGGAACAACAATCCATTCGGGCTACCGCAGCGAGAGAGGCAGAGCTGGCTGGTTGAGATGGGTGTCCCGACAGTCAAGCAGAATCCAGGCGCGGAGTACCTCTACTGGGTCGGATGCCAGTCGAGCTACGACCCGAGAGGCAGAAACGTCGCGAGGGCGATGGTGAAGATCCTGAAGGCGGCGCGAGTCAACTTTGCGATTCTGGGCAACGATGAACTATGCACCGGAGAGCCTGTGAGGAGAATGGGGGAAGAGGGAAGATTCCAGGAGCTCGCCCTCAAGAATATCGAAGGCATAAGGCGGGCGGGGGTGAAGAAGGTCATCGTCCATTGCGCCCACTGCTTCAACACCTTCCTCAACGAGTATCCAGAGTTTGGTGCTGAATTTCAGGTGATACATCACACCCAGCTCATCAGCGAGCTGATACGGAGCGGGAGGCTGAGGGTCGGAGGGCTCGACCAGAGAGTTACGTACCACGACCCCTGCAACCTCGGGCGGATGAACGGTGTCCTCGACGCACCGAGAGATGTCCTCAAGTCGGCCGCAGGTCTCGAGCTTCTGGAAATGAGGAGAAGCGGACTGAACAGCTTCTGCTGCGGCGGTGGAGGTGCGAACGTATGGTATCAAGTTCCCGAAAGGAAGAAGATCGGGGTGATCAGGATGGAGGAAGCGAAAGAAACGGGAGCTAACATTCTCTCGGTTGCCTGCCCCTTCTGCATCACGATGTTTGAAGACGCCGCGAAGACCACGGGAGAGACCCAGCTTCTCGTAAAGGACATCGCTGAGGTGGTCTCGGAGACACTCACGGAGTAGAGCGACAGGACGAAGAGTAGCCTGAGGAGGAAGCTGTCGCGGGGCGTCTCGTACGGTGCGTGGGTCACGATAGGGAACCCGGATGTGAGCGACATCCTCCAGGGACTGCCCTTCGACTGGCTCGTCTTCGATACGGAACACTCCCCACTGGGCGCGGAGACGGTTAGCCACATGATCCAGGTCCTGGACGAGGAGAAGGTCTCCCCGCTCGTCAGGGTCAGAGCGAACGACCAGTATCTCATCAAGGTGGCTCTGGACATGGGGGCTCACGGAGTCGTCGTCCCGCTCGTCAACACGCGTATCGATGCCGAGGCGGCGGTGAGCTACTGCAAGTACCCCCCCGTCGGGGTCAGGGGGGTCGCGCCGAGGAAGGCCGCGGACTATGGGCTCAGCACGGCGGAGTATCTGAGAAAAGCCAACGAAGAAACGCTACTCCTTGTTCAGGTCGAAACCAAGGAAGCGCTCGAGAACATTGACGCCATCCTCGCGGTCAAGGGTGTTGACATCGCGTTTGTAGGGCCGACGGACCTGACGATGTCGCTAGGGTTTCTGGACGACCGCTCGAACCCGAGAATCCTCGAGGAGATGCGGAGTGTCGTAAAGAAGTGCCAGGAGTACGGCAAGATACCCGGAACCATGGCCCTTACGCCAGACGAAGCGAAGCGCGACGAATCGATGGGATTCAGATTCATCTCGCTCGCCTCTGACGTTCGTCACCTGATGGGGGGGGCGAAAGACTTTCTGAAGTCGGTGGGGAGACTCTAGGCTGCTCGTCTCCCTCTCCCTTCACCCGTTCCTCGCGCGAGGTCCAGCTTGCCGGGGAGCGAACGAATATCCTAATCAGCCCCGATTTAATGATGAGTAACCCGGAGACCAAGATCGCAAACGAGACGCGAGGGCGGGTGTCACGGGGAATCCGAAGAGCAGACTGAACGGATCGGCATGTAGGCGAGGAGGAAGCGAACGCCGAAGACACGCCCCATCGGCTCACGGGCACTATCTCCCGTTAGAGATTGTCGATGACGCACGGTTCTTCATGTTGAAACCTAACCTAACCCTTCAGTATCTCCAGTATGGCGGGTACGACCTGATATAGGTCCCCGACAATTCCATAGTCAGCGACCTGGAAGATGGGAGCGTCCCTGTCCGTGTTGACAGCGGCAATCACTTTAGACTCCTTTATCCCAGCAACGTGTTGAAGCTGCCCCGATATCCCGAGGGCAAAGTAGAGGGATGGTTTTACCGTGACGCCGGTGAGGCCGATATGAAGCTCCTCGGGGAGCCAGCCATAGTCGGATGAAAGAGGTCTCGAACAGCCGAGGGCACCCCCTAATGCCTTCGCGAGGTCCTCTGCGAGCCTAAGGTCCTCCTTCGTCCTGAATCCCCTCCCCGCAGAGACGATCACAGACGCGCCCCGAAGGTCGGTGGTCGACTCCCGCTTCTCAAGGGTCTCCACGAGCCGGACACCTCGATGGAGGCTCCCGACTTCTTCGACCTCCAAGCCCGTCCTTCCCTCTGACATCATGGGATAGGTCCCGACCTTCACGGTCGCCACGCACGGAAGGTCTGCCTTTACCTCAGCGACAACCTTCCCTGCGAAGACGTCTCTATCCCCGACGATCGAGGTGCCTTGAAGCCTCAGACGATAGACATCACTCAGGCATCCCAGCCTCAGCTTTGCAGCCAGCCTGGCCGCAACGATTCTTCCCGTCCGCGTCGACCCCACGAGAATCGCGGAAGGTCGCTTCTTCGTCGCTGCTCGGGCCAGCGCTTCGGCGATCAGGTCTGGGTCTCCCTCTACTTCCTCACCGCCGTCGACCAGGAGGACCTTCCCAGCTCCCTCGCCAGCCCTCGACCGCTCGGTCACGACGAACATTTGCTCACCCGAGAGGGACTCCGCGAGCTCCCTCCCCGCGGTAGCCACCTCCCTCGCGACTGAGTTCACCTCTGAATAGCTCCAGACGGTTCCCGTCAGCGCTTCAGCACCCCCTCCGACCTCAGGGCCTCGACGAGTTTCCTCGAGGTCGCCTCGGGGCTTCCCTCGAAGATCACGCGCTTCCTGCTCATCGCGTGAGCTGTCATCCCGACCGTCGTCACCAATCTGGGGGGCGCTCTTCCATCAATCAGCAGCTCCGACCCGACCTCCTCGATCGGCTTCTTCGATGCCTGCATGATCTGAAGGAGGGTTGGGTAGCGCGGCTCGTTGATCTCGCTCATGACAGAGACGAGTGCGGGTAGCTCTGCTTCCAGGACTCGCACGCTCTCCTCCAGGGTCTGTTCGCAGCGAATCACCCTGTCCTTGATCTCGACCTTCCTCACGTAGCCCAGGAATGGAAGAGCGAGCCACTCCGACAGCATCGGACCGACTTGCCCCGCGTAGACATCGGAGGAACCCTCCGCGCAGAGCACGAGGTCGAACGGCCCGGCCCTCTCGATCGCTCTCGCGAGGAGGTAGGCGGTGGTCAGGCTGTCGTGAGGGTCAGGTTCGGCCGAGACGACGAGGTAGCCTCTGTCGCCACCCATCGCCAGCGCCTCCTTCACCGTCTTCTTTGCGTCGCTCCTCCCGACGGTGATGATTGTGACGCTCCCACTCGATGACTCCTTCAGCCTGACCGACTCCTCGACGGCATTCTTGTCGAAGGTGCTCATCTTCGATGGTGCACCCGTAAGATCAGGCGTGCCTGAGGCGTTCAGCCTGAGTTCCACTTCGTCGACGGCTTGCTTTACGCAGACCGCTATCTTCAGAGCGACTTCGCCAACTCGCGGCTAGCTATCAACATGCGGAGAACCTCGGAGGTGCCCTCCCCAATCGTGAGGAGCCTGGCGTCCCTCCAGTGGCGGTGCACATCCTCGGAGGTGTAGCCGAGGCCACCAAAGATCTGAATCACTTGGTCGCATACCCTCACCGATGTCTCCGTCGCGAAGACCTTCGCCTGAGACGCTTCCGATGAGAATTCGAGCCCCATCTCCTTCAGGCGAGAGGCGTAGAGGCAGAGGAGGCGGGCCGCGCTGATTCCTGTGACCATATCAGCGACCTTCTCTCGAGTAAGCTGAAAATCGGAGATGCGTCCCCCGAAAGCCTTTCTCTCTTTGCTGTAAGTGACCGCCTTCTCGTAGGCGACTTGGGCGACACCCACGCAGAGGGCTCCCATTACGATCCTGCTGGAGTTCAACATCGTCTTCACTTGCTCGAATCCTTCCCCCTCCCTCCCCACGAGGTTCTCCGCGGAAATCCTGCAATCTGTTAACCGCAACTCTGAGGTCCTCGACCCTCGCATTCCCAGCTTGGGCAGGTCCTCCCCAAATTCGAGACCCGGAGCCGACTTCTCGACGATGAAGCTGGACGGCCCCTTCTCGGTTGCGCCCAGCACAAAGTAGAGGTCGGCCTCCCCCGCGTTCGTGATGAACATCTTCGTCCCATTCAAGACATATTCCATCCCCACCCGCCTCGCCTTGGTCCTGACAGCCTTCGCGTCTGACCCTGAAGCGGGCTCGGTGAGGCTGAAGGATGCGAGCTTCTTACCGGATATTATCCCGTGAAGGTAGGTTTTCTTTTGCGCCTCATTCCCGAAGAGAAAGATTCCGTCGGCCACCGTATTGTGAATCGCGACGCTGAGCGCGACGCTGGCGTCTGCCGCCCCGGCGAGCTCGATCGCAGTCGTGTATGCAGAGAATGGAAGTTCGAGTCCGCCGTACCGGGAAGGGTACGGAATCAGGCAGATTCCGTTCTCGAGGAGGCTCTTCCTCGCCGAGGTAATCTTCTCTGCGAGTGAATCGAACTTTGGGGAGAGCGGCGAGATCTTCTCCTCCATGAATGCAGCGAGTCCGGAGAGGACATCCGAGACCTCCTCCTCACGCGCCGGATGAAGCATCTTCAGTAGCTGCCTGTGTTCGGGCTTGAAGAGGGGCAACTGTGCCCTGTGCCGGTCTGAGCCTGATTTAACAATTCTCAGTGGCAAATCCTAAAAGAAAGACGATTCGCCGCTCGGACGTGTACCTCGCGGAGGAACTGAGCAGGTATGCGGCCTCTCTCAGATTCGCCGACCTCGACGGGAGCACGCTCTCTGAGGCAAAGCGCAGGACGATCGACGCGATCGGGTGCGCGATTGGTGCCTACAACGAGACACCGGTCAGGATTGCGCGGACAGTCGCGGACAAGACTAGTTCCCGCCAACCCTCGCCGATACTCGGGACGAGAAGGAAGACCTCTCCGGAGGCGGCGACCTTCGTAAACGGGCTCATGATAAGGTACTTCGACTTCAACGACACCTACCTCTCCAAAGAGCCCGCGCACCCCAGCGATAACCTCGGGGCCACCCTCTCGGTTGCGGAGAGCTTAGGAGCCAGCGGGAAGGACCTCCTGCTTTCGACGGTCCTGGCTTACGAACTTCAGTGCAGACTCTGCGACGCCGCTGATATCAGGCACAGAGGGTGGGACCACGTCTGCTACGGGCTCGTCTCCGTCGCCCTCGCTGCTGCGAGACTCATGGGGCTCGGCACGGCGAAGATGACCGAGGCGGTCAACATAGCCCTCAACGCTCACATCGCGATGAGGCAGGTGAGGGCGGGGGAACTCTCCATGTGGAAAGGAAGCTCGTTCTCCAACGCGGCTCGGAACGCGGTCTTTGCCGCTTCACTCGCCAAGGAAGGGATGACCGGGCCGTCGCCGATCTTCGAGGGCGAGATGGGTTTCTTCAAGCAGGTTTCGGGGCCGTTCGAGCTGGATACCGAGGAGTTCGGAGGGAGAAGGAGAGGCTTCAAGATCGGCGAGACTTACATCAAGTACTTCCCGGCAGAGTACCACTCACAGAGCGCCGTATGGGCGGCCCTCGAATTGAGGAAGGAGCTGGGAGACCCTTCGGAGGTGGAATCGGTCGACGTCGCTTCGCACGAGGCGGGCTACACGATTCTCGGGAAGGACCCGGAAAAGTGGAGACCGACGACGAAGGAGACAGCCGACCACAGCCTACCCTACATTGTCGGGATGGCTCTTCTCGAGGGCAAGATAGAGAACTCGACGTACGCCCCCACGAAGTTCAGAAACAAAAAGACACTCGACTTCCTGAAGAAGATAACAGTCAAGGAGGACAAGAGGCTCACAGCCCTCTATCCGAATGAAGGGATCGCAAACAGGATTACGGTGAGAACGAAGTCCGGGAGGACGCTCGAGGAAGAGGTTATTTTTCCAAAGGGACATCCCAAGAATCCGCTCACCGATGGTGAAGTGGAGCAGAAGTTCAGGAAGCTCACGAAGCGGTTCCTGGGCGAGGCGAGG
>WNEQ01000574.1_pt1 | contig 19297 bp, 24 predicted proteins | sample 5399971 | NCBI WGS metagenome assembly WNEQ01 (sample SAMN13153330, study PRJNA577476) | soil metagenome | isolation source: 20 cm grassland meadow soil 2 days after 1st rain plot 5 | place: USA:California | collected 2015-09-18
CGAGACCAGCCAAGACAGCAGCACAGTTCAAGCAAGTGGCGGTTGAGGCGACTGCAAAAAGTGCCGACCAGTTACCGAACACCATAAATAAAGTACTAGCAGTTTAACAAATGTTGGTTTCTTCCAGAAGGGCGAAACTCGAGAGGATCACAAAAGAGACTGCGGTTACCGTTCAGGTTAACATTGACGGCACTGGCAAGACCAACGTCAAGACCGGCCTCTCATTCATTGACCACCTAGTCACGTCGATTGGCAAACACGCCATGATAGACATCACGGTCAATGGCAAGTCAAATGACGGCATCGTACACCACCTGGCAGAAGACGTTGCAATTGCATTGGCGCAGACGATTGACAAGGCACTCGGCGACAGAACAAGAATTGCAAGGTTCGGCTACGCCCTAATTCCGATGGACGAAGCGCTGGCGTACGTTTCGATGGATCTGGTGAAGCGCCAGTACCAGAGGATGGAGTTAAGGCTGACCCGCGACACCATCGAAGAGGTGCCGAGGGAAGACCTTGAGCACTTTGTAAGGTCGCTTGTGCAGAACCTGAACGCATGCACTCATGTGATCGTGCACTATGGCGACAACGACCACCACAAGGTCGAAGCTGCGCTCAAGGCGTTTGCAGTGGCGCTCCGCATGGCAATCAGCATGGACAGAAAGAGGAAGGGAGTGCCAAGCACAAAGGGGGCTATGTAGTGTCCAAAATCGCGATATTTGACTACGGCGCCGGCAACCTCTTTAGCCTGAAATCTGCGTTGGAGCGAAATGGGGCAGAAAATGTCGAGATAATCTACGACCTGAAGGAAGTGGAAAGGTTTGACGGGCTCGTGCTGCCCGGCGTAGGCAATTTTGACCCGGCAATCAAGTCGATAGAAGGCAGCGCGCGGCATCTGGGTAGAGCCATTGAAAGTGGCAAGCCGGTGATGGGCATCTGCCTTGGTATGGAGATGCTCTTTGACAGGAGCGAAGAGGGCATGCTGGAAGGCTTGAAGATACTGGACGGCGATGTTGTCATGCTTCCAAAGGGTAAGGTCAAGATCCCGCATATGGGGTGGAACAACCTTCAGATAAAAGGCGACAGTAAATTGCTGAAAGGCGTCAGAAACAACTCGTGGGTGTATTTTGTACACTCGTACAGGACGGTGCCAAGAAACCACAAGATAGTGGTGGCCACCTCAGACTATGGAGTCAGTGTTCCGGCAGTTATTGAAAAGAACAACTTGATAGGCGTGCAGTTCCATCCTGAAAAGTCAGGCGACGTCGGCGCAGTCATGATCAGGAATTTTATTGAAATGTGCGACAACGAGGCAAAATGAAGGTCATAGCCGCGGTCGACATCATGGGCGGGAGCGTAGTCAGGCTTGTCAAGGGCGATCCCGCAAACAAGGTTGTTTACAGCAGCGACCCTGTTGACACTTCTAAAAAGTGGGAGGCGGCAGGGGCCGACATGCTGCATATAGTCGACCTTGACGCGGCGCTTTCCAATGGCAATAACACTGAGCTAGTTGTAAAAATAACAGCCGCTGCCAAGATCCCAGTACAAGTTGCAGGCGGCATCAGAACCCCTGAAAAAGCAGAAGAAATGCTGTCAAGAGCATCAAGGGTGGTGATTGGCACCATGGCATACAGCGACCCAGAGGCAGTGAGAAAGCTGGTTAAAAAGAGCCCCGGCAGGATCGTGATTTCGATAGACCAGGTCGACGGCAAGGTGATGGTGAAGGGCTGGAAAGAATCGACAGGAATGAAAGTAGCTGACGCGATATCCCAGTTTGCTTCCATGGGCGTAGAAGAATTTCTACTCACAAGTATCGAGCGCGATGGCACGCTGCAGGGCCCGGATGTCAGGAATCTGGCAGAAGCTGCCAAATCCGCAAGGATAATCGCAAGCGGTGGAATCGCGAGCTTGGAAGATATTGTGAAGGTCAGAAGCGCAGGCTGCAGCTCTGTCATACTTGGCAAGGCTATGTACGACGGCAAGGTAAGCATTGAGAGAGTGAAGGCGCTGGCATGACGCTTGCAAAGAGGATAATCCCATGTCTTGACGTAGACAACGGCAGGGTCGTAAAGGGCGTGAATTTTGCAGAAGTAAAAGACGCCGGCGACCCAGTAGAGCTTGCCAAAAAGTATAGCGAGCAGGGCGCTGACGAGCTGGTATTTCTTGACATTACAGCATCGCAGCAGGGAAGGGAAACGATGAAAGGCGTGGTGCGAAACGTTGCAAGCGTGATTGACATCCCTTTCACGGTAGGTGGCGGCATCAAAAAATTAGAAGACGCACGCGAGATCCTACTTTCAGGTGCTGACAAAGTTTCGATAAACACCGCTGCGGTCAAGAACTCCGAGTTGATAACGCAGCTGATGTCAATTTTTGGCAAGCAGTGTATAGTGGTAGCAATAGACGCAAAGAGAAACTATAATGTCGAAAAGGGCAAGACGATATTCAAGCACAAGGGCAAAAAATTCTGGTTTGAAGTGAGGATTTACAGCGGCAAGGAACCCACTGGCCTTGACGCAATAATGTGGGCCAAAGAAGTTGAAAATCGAGGCGCCGGCGAAATATTACTGACGAGCATAGACGCGGACGGCACAGAGAACGGCTACGACATTGAGTTGACAAAAGCGATCTGCAAGTCAGTCATGGTACCTGTGATTGCTTCTGGAGGCTGCGGAGGGGCGCGTCATATGCTTGACATTTTCGAGAAAGCAGACGTTGACGCCGCACTTGCCGCGTCGATATTCCACTACGAAAAGTCGACTGTAGATAAGGTAAAGAAATATTTGAAAAGAAGCGGCATCAGGATCAGAATATAGCAGAGAGAGTTGATACTGGAATCATGATGTCTGGCAACCAGCCCGGCCGCATTCCGTTTGAAACACACCTTGGGAAGCTGAAAGAGCCTGCAAGAACAATAATGGTCGACCTGCGCAATTTTGTGAAATCGCTTGGCGGCAACGTGTTAGAAGAGGTGAGGCCCCACAGGGTGGTCTACGCCAAGACAATGAACTTCCGGACGTTCCTTGATATCGAGCCGGCCGGCGACTCGTTGGTGCTCTCGATAAGGACCGGCAGAGTCGCTCCTCCAGTGAATCTAACAGTTAGAACTACAGAAGACGCTGAAAATGCAAAGAAACTGATAGCTGAAGCGTACAAAAATATTCAATAGTTGATGTTAAAGTCGGCAAATTCGCCGGTGTACTTCCCGAATTTCACGTTAACGTCCTGCACGCTGGCCTTTGGCGGTCCGATGTGGCACCATTTGATGACTTCGTTGACAGCCACCCCATCGCCTTCAAAGACCGCCTCCACCCGTCCGTCAGGCATGTTGCGCACCCAGCCAACGACTTTATGCCGCGTGGCCACCTGCTTTGTGTTCTGCCTGAAGTAGACGCCCTGGACGTTGCCGCTTACAAAGACGTGAGCGCGGCTCTTTCTGCTGCTCACTTTCCAGTGATGCTATCACTGATCTAAAAAATGTTCCCCGCCCACCTGACGGGCTTGTGTCTATTCTAGCTCGCCGCCTTCTTCGCGGAAGAGGTGTTCGTAAGTGGTTCCCTTCCTCACTAGTCTAAAGTCACCGTCGCTGTTCTTCATCACTATCGGCGGCTTTGTCTGGCAATGGAACGGCATGTTGAATACCACAGAGTATGCGCCGACATTGTAGAACGAGATGTACCTGCCAACCTCTGATTCATTAAGATCAGAGACTTTTGAAATCGGGAAGACGTCGTACGTGTCGCACAGCCTTCCTGCCAGGTGTGTGTTCTTTACTGGCGCGAGTGAGGTCGCCTTGTCCTTGCTGTTTACAACCGGCACCACCTCCTGCGGGTACTCTTGTTTGAGCAGCGCAGCATCAAGCAGTATGTGGTAGCCTGCGTCGACAATCACTATCTTGTGCTCGTTGTACTCTTTTGTGTTCACTATCCTTGATACCAGCATCGACGACTCTGCCACGAGGAAGCGGCCGCTCTCGATCATAAGAGTATAGGTCCCGTGCGTCTCTGCAAGTTGGTTCAGCTTGCCGACGTGGTTCTCTGCCATCTGGGCCGGCGTTGGCACCGGGTCGTTGTAGAATACTGGTGTTCCGCCGCCAATATCAAATGTATTGACCTGGAAGCCCGGATTCTCCTTCTTCATCTTGGTCATGAACGCGTCCATCTTGTCCAGAGCATGGGTGTAACACGAAAAGTCGGTGATCTGCGATCCGAGGTGGAAGTGGAAGCCTTCGAACTTGAGGAGGTCGCTGCCCATTAGGTGCTTGACCATCTTCGTGGCGCTGTCTATAGTGCCGCCGTTGAATGGAACGCCGAACTTGCCGTTTCTGTATGACGCGCGGACTTCGGCCTTGACGCCCACTTCGGGGTTTACACGTATCATTGTCAGTGGCCTTGATCCTACCTTGCTTGCAGCCATTGCCAAGTTTGTCATCCCGTTAAAAGAACTGACGACGACCCTTCTAACTCCGCTCTGAAGCACCTCGATATACTCTTCCTGCTCCTCTGTCACGCTTGTGTAGATGACGTTCTCCGGGTCTGCCTTGCATTGCTTGATAAAGTATAGCTCGCCAAGCGACGTGAGGTCGAATGTCACTCCATCCTTCATGAAGGTCTTGATCACTGCCGGCGTAAAGTTAGCCTTGATCGAGTATGCTACCTTAACCGGGCCGTTGAACTTTGAATAAGCGCTGTGTAGTTCCTTGGCCTTTGCATGCAGCGTATCTTCATCTATCAGATAGAGTGGCGTGCCGTATTGTGCGACTAGTTTGTTGATGTCCACGGGTTTGACAAAGCGGTTTAGAGCTGCTGGAGTTGGTTTTTCTACGAGTTGGACTTGGGAATTTTCAACCAATTTCTTTTAGTTAGCTTTATCATAAAACCAATAGCTTAAAAACATTTGCCCGGCAGCAGACTGTCTGTAATAATATTTTCAGACAACATAGAAGGAAAAAGTGGCTAGCGGTAGTACGGCACCGCTTTTTCTGTCGGCTTGCCTTCCCTTTGCGTCTTGATCTTCCTTACCGCTTCTTCAAAATGGCGAAGCATCACGTGTGCTTCTGACGCGTGCTTTGCTGCCTCTTCTGGCGTCGGATATTTCGCGAGGTATTCGTGCAGCACAAGCGACACTGCGGTGTTGGCAACTGAGCTCGTGTCTGCGCCGCTAAAGCCCTCTGTCATCTCTGCAATCTTGGTAAATTCCACGTCTGGGCCCATTGGCTTGCCCTTTGCGTGGATCTCCAGGATTCTCAGTCTTGCTGCCTTGTCCGGCATCGGGACGAAGACTATCTTGTCGAATCTGCCGGGACGCAGAAGTGCAGGATCAATCATGTCTGCCCTATTTGTTGCGGCGATTACCACTACTCCTGAAAGCGACTGTATTCCGTCCAGCTCTGTCAGCAATTGTGAAACAACACGTTCGGTGACCATGCTGTCGCCTCCCATTCCCCTTGTGGGAGCAACCGAGTCAATTTCATCAAAGAACACTACACACGGCGCGGCCTGCCTTGCTCTCCTAAATATCTCTCTTATACCGCGCTCGGACTCGCCGACCCACTTGCTCAACAATTCAGGTCCTCTCACACTGATAAAATTGGCTTCAGACTCGGTCGCAACCGCCTTTGCAAGCAGCGTCTTACCGGTACCTGAAGGACCGTGCATCAGCAAGCCCTTTGGCATCGTGTGCCCTAGCTTGGCATACAGGTCTGGATATCTCAATGGCCACTCGACTGCTTCCTGCAGCTCACGCTTGACCTCTTCCAGTCCGCCGATGGCAGACCACGGAATGTCCGGCGACTCGAGGTAGACTTCCCTCATGGCAGATGGCATGACTTCCTTGACCGCGTTTTCAAAGTCACTCATTGTGACTATTAGTTTGTTGAGCACTTCGGGGGACAGCTTTTCGTCCTCCAGGTTGAGCTCTGGCAGAACGCGCCTCAGGCACTTCATTGCCGCCTCCTTGCACAGGTACTCGAGGTCTGCACCAACAAAACCGTGTGTCACTGCCGCTATCTTGTCCTGGTCGACATCGGTATCAAGCGGCATGTTGCGAGTGTGTATCTGCAATATTTCCAAGCGACCGCGCTTGTCCGGGACCTTGATCTCGATTTCCCTGTCAAAGCGACCGGGTCTTCTTAGTGCCGGGTCAATCGCGTTCGGCCTGTTTGTGGCTGCAATCACGATGACCTTGCCCCTCGCTTCAAGACCGTCCATCAGCGACAGCAGCTGCGATACTACTCTCCTTTCGACTTCGCCGGTCACTTCTTCCCTCTTTGGTGCGATAGAGTCAATTTCGTCTATGAATATGATTGAAGGCGACTTTTCCTTTGCCTCCTTGAATATTTCCCTCAGCCTAGCCTCTGATTCGCCGTAAAACTTGCTCATGATCTCCGGGCCAGAAATGCTGATAAAGTGAGCATTGCTTTCGTTAGCCACCGCCTTTGCAAGCAGCGTCTTACCGGTACCTGGAGGACCATACAGCAACACTCCTTTTGGCGCTTCGATGCCTAACTTTTCAAATATTTCTGGGTGCCTAAGTGGAAGCTCGATCATTTCACGGACTTTCTGGATCTCTTCCTTAAGCCCGCCAATGTCCTCATATGTTACCTGTGGGACTCCCCTCAGGGTCTCGCCCTTTTCGGCGATATGGAATATTGTTTTCTGCGTTACCAATACAGCGTCAGCTGCCGGCGTTACGCCAATTACCTGGAACGTCAGCCTGCCGCCAAAGTACGGAACCATCACGTTGTCACCTTTTATCAGTGGCACACTTTCCAGCGCGTCCGCCAAGTATCGTTCGTCTATTGGTGGTATCGCCTCAAGCGGTGCGACGATAACCTTTTCAGCTGGAACAGCCTTGATCTTCTTCACAATTACAGTATCACCTATGGCAATGCCAGCGTTGTTCCTCACAAGGCCGTCTACCCTTATGATGCCCTTGCCCTCGTCGGACGGGTAAAGCGGCAAGCACTTTGCAACAGTACGGCGCTTGCCTCTAATTTCAATGACGTCTCCAGTTGAGGCGCCCAACGAATCCATCGAGTCATAGTCTATCCTTGCTACGCCACGACCGACGTCTCTGGTATATGCCTCAAGTACCTTTAAGGATAAGGTATTCTGGCTCACACTAACACCTTACAGTTACTGCTCTTTATACCTTTATTATCTTTCGCTTAGAATGTATTATTACAAACGCACAAGTTTGCCCACAAATCACAAAAAATTTCTAGATTTTTACTCTCTAAACAGTTATAACTTTCCCTCGAATTCCAATTATTGAATGAGTAAAGAAGACACGCAGCCGATGCTGCCAGGCGAACATGTCTCTTCCATCGAAGAATTTGAGGGAGGCAAGAACACTTATCTTGCTTCTGACGGGACAGTGCGCTCTGCATCAGTAGGAACGAGAGTTTATGATCTAAAACGAAGGATTGTCAAGATTGAGCAAAAGAATTCCCCGATGCTGCCAAAGGTAGGTGACATCATTGTCGGGTACGTCGAAATGCTTTTCAGCAGTATGGTATCGACCAAAGTGCTGTACATCAACGGCAAGTGGTCCGAATCAGGATTTGCGGCCATTGCTTCTGCAAGAGTCGGAAGTCGCGCGGACGTTGACAGGAGGGGAGATAGGCGCGCCACCTTCCATAACGGCGACATCATAAGGGGCAGGGTCATAAGCCTGCTCAATTCCACAATTCATCTTACGCTTGCAGAAAAAGAGTACGGAGTGCTCTATGCACTATGCTTCATGTGCGGCGGCGACACCGTTCGCACCAACGAGAGCACGATAAAATGCGTAGAGTGCGGAGCATTCGAAGATCGCAAGCTGACGCACGACTACGGCAAGGAGGCATTCCGGCTGATACACAAAGCGGGTAAGTAATGGTATGGCAAGGGTTGCCTTCCAGGGTGAACGAGGAGCTTACGGCGAAATGGCGACCCTACAGTACTTCTCTGGGGCAAATCTGGCGCCGAAGAAATCTTTTCAGGATGTGTTTGACGCGGCAGAAAACGGCGATGCCGACTATATTGTAGTCCCGGTAGAAAACTCGATAGAGGGAAGTGTAAGTGAGATTTATGACCTTCTGCTCCAGACGAAAATGAGCGTGATAGGCGAAGTGTACCAGCGAGTCAGGCACTGCCTCATCGCAAACAGGGGCGCAAAAAAAATCAAATATGTTCACTCGCATCCTCAGGCGCTTGCGCAGTGCAGGCGGTATTTGCAGAGGAAGAAGCTCGAGCCCATGCCGGCTTACGACACCGCCGGCGCGGTGAAAATGATAAAGGAAAACAAGATGCTAGATTCCGGAGCGATTGCGAGCAAGAGGGCAGCCGAGCTGTACGACATGAAGATACTTGACGAAGGCATAGAGGACAAGAAGAACAACTACACGAGATTCCTCGTTCTGTCACCCAAAAAGGTCAGGAGTGACTCAAAGGCCGGTCATTACAAGACGTCTATGATATTTTCAGTAAAACATGTTCCCGGCGCACTCTTTGGCATCATTGGCGAGTTTGCCATTCGCAGGATAAACCTGACCAAGGTAGAGTCACGCCCGACAAAAGAGACGCCATGGGAGTACAACTTTTACGTAGACTTTGAAGGCCACGCCCAGGACAGGGCCGTGCAGAATGCGCTCAAGTCGATAAAGCCAAAGACGTCATACATCAAGATACTTGGATCCTACCGGAAAGCAAAGTTTCACTAGCATCTAGTAGTTCCTAAATGAAGGAACCTCTTGACATGAAGGATGTGACGACTGAAGCGACTTTAATTGTACCATGTTGGCGCAGCAGAAGCAGGATACTTTTGCTCGCCCTCGAATATGACAGGAATGGTTAGCGTAAGTTGACGCTGATAGGGCTCTCTGAATGCCAAAAAGGCGCGAGCTCCAAGCTCCTAGCGGCGCTTGGCCCTCTTGCTTTTTTTACTTCTTTTACTTCTCTTGTGGCGCTTCTGTTTTTTCTTCGTCCTTTTCTTTATTCGCTTCTTCAGCTGTTTCATCCTGATCTGTTTCAGTTCCTTCTTGTGGCAATGGCAGGTACATTTAAGAAAGTAGTTTGCATCAATCGGTGAAACTTCCTTTCTGAGTACTGCCCAGCCTGTGCATTTAGAGTGATCACCTTCTTCGCACGGCTTGATCAGCCTATCAACTACGATATCTCTGTTCTTGACCAGAGTAAGCGTTTTAACTGTTTGTCGTGATCCCTTGGGCATTTTCTTTGTCTCATAATCGCTACTCTCCTCTTAAATAGATTTTCAAGCCCTGCTCCTGAGCTTTTGGTTGGCCCCAGTCAATTCTATCGTTCCAGCGAAATCCGCTTCCATACCGGATTCTGCTAGTGCTTCCTGAAGCGCAGACCAAGGCCTATCACTATTATGCCCGTAACCACGAGCATCAGCGCGCCGCTCAGTCCAAGCAGGCTTGCCTTTGTCTGCGCGTGCCCACTGACCGTGAGGTCCGTGCTGCCAGTGTTGTTAATCTCTATGCGATATTCGCCAGCCTTTTGCGCCGTCAGGTCATAGCTGAAAGACGTGACGTTGCTTTCTGACCTTATTGGTTGCCTGTCCGGATCCTTGATCTTGATGTCAAACTTTGAGCCGGTTACGGTGATGCTCGCGGCGCTTCCCACGTTCATATCCGGCGTTAAAACATCTGACGCCCCCGGTCTTATGGTATAATCGAGCGCGACATCCACCGGGGTGACGGAGTAGATGCTGGACGCCGCGCCTATAACAATAAAAGCTATTCCTGCCGCAATTGCAGCATAGAATAGCTTGCCAGTCAACATACAGAGTCGCAGTGCGGCGCTATATAGCACTTTACTGCGCCGCGATGATCATATTAGAGCTCTCTCTGTCCGTGGCATAGACGTTGCAGCAGCTCTGGCCGTTTAGGCGAGGTCCCTAATTCAAATCTAGCCGGCATGTTAAACAATTAACGACGAATGAATGCTTATCTGCAGTTTTGATTTACATCACGTCAACGTCGTGTGGTTGGCTCTCGATGTAACCGGCCGAAGTCATCTTTATGAACTCAGCGTTCTTTTGCATTTCTGGTATCGTCTTGGCGCCGCAATAGCTGAGACCCGAGCGCAGTCCGCCTGCCAACTGCCTGACGATCTCGACTACGCTCCCCTTGTAAGGCACCATCGCCTCCACGCCTTCAGGCACATAGTCGTTCAGGTCGTCAGAGTCGATAACCTGCGCACCTTCTTCGCGATATTTCCGGCCAAGCGACGCGTAAAACGACGCCATGCCCCGGTACATCTTGAACTTCTTGCCGTTCTTCACAAGCGTCTTGCCGGGACTTTCGTCGGTTCCGCCAAAGAGGCTTCCAACCATAACCGATGACGAGCCGGCCGCCAGGGCCTTTGTGATGTCACCAGAGTTGCGGATGCCGCCGTCTGAAATTACCGGGATGTCATGGTCACGGGCAACCTTAACGCTGTCAATCACCGCCGTTAGCTGCGGTACGCCTGAGCCCGTCACAACCCTTGTTATGCATATCGAACCTGAGCCGACTCCCACCTTGACCGCGTCCACGCCGGCTTTGATGAGGTCATTTGCACCGTCGCCTGTCGCGACGTTCCCTGCAATCAGCTCGCAGCTGGGGAAGGCCTTCTTTATCATATGAATAGTATTGATCGCATTTTCGCTGTGACCGTGGGCAATGTCCACCACAAGCACGTCTGCGCCGGCTTCGAGCAGCGCCTCGGTGCGCTCAAGGTAGTCGCCCTTGACCCCTACGGCGGCTCCAGCGAGCAGCCTGCCCTTCCTGTCCTTTGACGCGTGTGGATACTGCTCCATCTTTAAAATGTCCTTGCTTGTGATAAGTCCAACGATCCTGCGCTTGTCATCTATTACTGGCAGCTTTTCAATTCGCTGTTTGTGAAGGATTTCCTTTGCCTGCTCTATTGTCAAGCCATCCTTCGCAGTGATGACTTCCTTTGTCATCACTTCAGAGACCTTGCGTTTGTTGTTCTTTTCAAACGTGATGTCGCGCCTTGTGATGATGCCGGCGAGCTTGCCTTCTTCCTCCACCAATAATCCTGAAACGCCGTATTCCGCCATGGCCTTCTTCGCTTCTGCCACGCTCATGTCCGGCTTGATGGTATACGGTTGCTCTATCATGACGGATTCAGAGCGCTTGACCTTCAAGATCTCGTCGACCTGATCCTCAATTGCCATAAATCGGTGAATGATACCGATGCCGCCCTCCCTTGCGAGCGCTATGGCCATTCCAGACTCGGTGACAGTGTCCATGTTGGCGCTGATGATTGGTATATTGAGTGTGATGTTGCGGGAAAGTTTCGTGCGTAGGTCGGTCTGGGACCTAGAAACTATGGGCGACCGTTTAGGAACAATAAGTACATCGTCAAATGTCAGACCTTCTCTAATGTCCAACTATTCCCTTGCTGCTAAACCGCCTAGTAGGATTATAAGCGTTTGCCATTAAGGGTTCAACAATTGCAGCATCGTCAGCGCCTGCAGCGTCTCTCTCACATTGTGTGTCCTCACTATGCTTGCGCCGTTGAGAACTGCTATTGCCTCGCATATTATCGAGGGTATCAGGCGGTCCTCAGTCTGCAGATTGAGCAGGTGCCCGATGAACGATTTCCTTGACACGGAGACGCATACCGGCTTTTTGAGAGCCGACAGACTGTCCAAGCTTGACAGAACAGCGATGTCCCGCGCGTACCACGGCATGTCTGTCATCTTCGTGAAAAACTGATTCTTGCCTTCACGCCTGAAAAAGCCTATCGACGGATCGATTATCACATCCTTGATGCTAAACTTTTTTGCAATGACGATGCTTTCTTTCAATGCTGCGAGCGTACCGGCCAGCCTGCCCGTGGTCCGTATCCTGCTGTACGCGCCGGCTATTACAGGTACGCCGGCTTTGGCTACTACATCTGCCATCTTGCTGTCGTATTTCAAGCCGGTTACGTCGTTTATCGCGTCCGCGCCAGCCGCCACTGCTTCGTCTGCAACAGCTGAGCGCGGAGTATCCACAGAGATGGGCAGATCGCAGGCATTTTTCACTGCCTTGATCGCTTGCTTCATTCTCCTTGTCTCTTCTTCGACAGGGATCATCGTTTCAAGGTAGGGTGCAGTGGACATGGCCCCGATGTCGATGATGTGCACACCTTCCTGCTGCATTTGCCTTGCAGCGGCAGCGATTTCCTGCTCGCCTGTCCTGACAGAGCCCTTGTAGAATGATTCAGGGCTGGCGTTGATAATGCCCATCACCTTTGTTGCGAGCTTGCCGCCAACTGACACTGTACCTATCTTCAATGCGGCATTCTAGCTATCTGCGATATATTACCTGATCTTGAAGTTGACCTGCGCAGTCACCTTCTTGGCCAGGCCGGCAGTATGTGTTTTAATTTGGCCGACTATTCTGTTGCAGGTGCAACCGACCTGAACCAGTGTGTCAGGGGCTTGTTGTCATCTATGGCGGCTTCGGATACCTTGTGTATCTCTTTCAAATGATGTTCGCGCAGCACGGGTTCAATGTCGGCGAAACACAGCTGGCACTTGACTAGAGGGTTTTGCTCCGTAATTGTCATGAACTACCAATCTACTAAATACTGACTTACGATATATGTGATCTCGAACCAGCTGGCAAAAAAGATTTAGTCGCGGCGACCCAAAAGCCCCGAATAAGGGTTGCACGCATCTTGGCTTTCTAGTCTGTCTTTATTTCATGCTTCTCCTTGACTTTATTGCCGAATTCGTCTTTTGATTCGCGCTCTATCTTTGCTTCGGTCTCATCGACCTTTACCTTTTCCTTGTATTCTCTCTGACATTGTAGGTTACATCCTGAGACATGGTTTAAAGGAATTGTAGAGAATCGTACTGTTTGATTGTTGATGGACGAGAACCGGTAAAAGATATTCAAAGAGTTTATTTCTTTTTTAGCGCACTGTTTTTCACATGATATGGACCATAATTTGGGCGATCCTTGGGATCATCGTCCTGATAATATTGCTCAAGGTCTTGTTCGGACTAATCTAAAAACGATTAGGCCAACCTCTTGCCAATTAGAGGCGTCAAAAAAATAGAAGGTTACGTTTCGCTATAAGCCGTCTTATATTGTTGGTACAATTCCTGCTTGATGTTTTCCGTCAGATCCTGTAATTCTTTTTTATCATTCAAGTTATTCTTTCTTTTCGGTGATACACCTAGCGACCGCAGCTCGGATAACCACTGGTCTATGCTGTTCATTTCGTCGTGAAATGACTGTTCTTGCATTCGCTATTGCCTCTGGCGAAAAACCAGATAAAAAGCTTAGTGGAGTAATGTTAGTGTAGAATCTTGTACCCTAAGCAGAGTAATTTGTTATGTATCTCATAAATAATTTCATGCCGCAATGGGAGCATGGCTTCGAAAAGTAGCGCTGAAACGGCGATAATGGAAAAGGATGTCAGAACCGATATTGGCGTGAAGGATGATGCGCGCAAAAAGCTGGTGGAGATACTTAACATGCGTCTGTGCGACGAATATGTGCTTTACACAAAAACAAGGAACTTCCACTGGAACGTGATAGGGCCACGTTTTTCTCAGCTGCATGAGTTCTTTGAGGAGCAGTATGAAATTCTGGACGAGATTGTGGACGAGGTAGCGGAAAGGGCAAGGCAGCTTGGCGGCAAATCGCTTGGAACGCTCGAAGAATTTGCCCGGCATTCGAGCATTAACGAGCACCCAGGCCAGTATCCGGACGCGCAAACAATGATATCGAATCTGCTGAAGGATCACGAGACCATAATCAAGACGCTGAGAAAGAACGCTGACGAAGCTGAAGAACAATATGACGACATGGCCACAAACGACTTTTTCCTTGAAGCGCTGCAAAAACACGAAAAGATGGCATGGATGCTGAGTGCACACCTAGAAGGCAGTGATGCCCTCTAATATTTTTCATAGCGGAATTATCAGCTGATCTCTAACTTTTGTCCAAGCAACATTCCAGTATATGCGAACTGGTTTTTCATCAATGCATCGGCGTACTTTGAGAACAAAGAGCTATCAAAACAAGAGCCGTGCATGGGATAGATCATTTCCGGCCTGAGCTTTGCAAGCCTTTCTACGGTCTGCCTTACCGGCTTCTCGCTGGCAAAAATGCCAACGGCCTGATACAGTTTGATCATGTTGTCTGACAGGTCGTCAGAGATCACCGGTTTGTTGTTGCCGGGCTGGATAAATAGGTCTGACGGGAACAACGACTTTGTCGTCTCTTCAAAAATCATCATGCTGTCCCAGTGGTGCACGTGGGGAGTCATGATAAACCTGAATTTTCTCCTACCGGTGCTCAAAGTCTCATTGTCCCAAAACGATGTGTGATCTGCAGGCACGTTGGACCAGCCAGTCAAGTTCAATTTTGAGCTCAGATCGCTGCATACGAGCCTGGCCCTTGGCGCTTTCAAGAATTCCATTCCACCCCACTCGTCGCTCTCAAAGTGCAGGAATGCGACATAGGCCAGCTTTTCTAGCGGTATTACTTCTTTTACCTTCTGTTCGATCTGCTCGTACATTCCAATCGGTCCAGTGTGAATCAGAGTGGGCTGCTCGTCGTTCACAAGAAACTGGTTAAAGGTTATACCATAATCGTCCACGAACCCGGATATCCTGTATATCCCATCCCTGATTTCGTGTATTTCGACCTTTGCGGTTTTGGGAAAATAGAAGGACTTGCTAACTTCGGGCATGTGCCACCATAGAGTAACCGGGGTATTTCAGTGCTACTGTTGGCGTTTTGCCTTCGCTTTCCCAGTTGAAAGGTTCATTGTGAAACGTGTTTCGACTTTCTACGCACAAATTCCCTTCTCGGATCTTTCTCAGGGTACGGGTCCGGGCTCGGCTCCTCTCCAAGCTGGCCAGAGGTCGCATCGTTTAGTGCCTGATCGCGCTTGAACGGATTCTTTCTCTCCGTGCTCATATACTAGCTTGGCATCCATTGCTAATAGGCCTTACTAAAAATTCAATAAACACCATCCATAACAAAGTGTAGCATGGATTTTGAAAAGCTTTGCAATCAAGTGTTTGCCCTTAACGACGACATCAGGTACGCCGGCGTGATCAACAATACAGGTCTGTCAATTGGAGGCGGCATGCGCAAGGGGATAGACTCGATAGTCACGGAAACAGATGAAGAGCTCTTCCTCACCCAGACTGCGCTGCGAAAGTCGATGAGGGAGCGCTTTGACGACGCAATGGGCAGGGCAAGGTTCGCGTACGTCGAGCGCGAAAAGATATCAATTCTGACCTTTTACATGGATGACAAAATCTTGCTGGTTACGTTAGAGCCAAACATTGACTCGCACACCGCAATGGACATTGCAGACGACACGCTCGAGATGTTGAATAAGAAGCATTGACGCAGGAATTTTATTGTCATCAGATAAATGTAGATTCTTGGTAGGCGTATATCACACGTAATGATGTTGATTAGATGTTATACCTGTAACAAGGTCTTTGATATTGACAAAAAGAGTGAAAGGCAAGAGGCGATCAAACACAGTCAAGCTTGTCATGAAATGACGCAGGGCTTTAGGGCATAAAATGTCAACAAAGCTCGATCAACTAATTAACCCAGAATGAACACAGAGGAGCATATCTATCCACACTCACGCTATAGAATGTGCTCTATGGCTTTCTGTATGTCTCCTGCATCAATCACGTCTCCGGCCATCATCGCTTCTAACAGCCTGAGGACAATCAATTCACCTGTGGCGCCAGCTATTGTCTGCGGAACAACTACGACTACGTCGTCCACAATCACTGTGACCTCTTTGTCGCTGCCCCCACTCCAGTCTTTTGGTATGCCCACGTAAAAGTAGTTCGGGTCTGCTGTCTTGCTTATATCCTGATATAGAATCTGAACCATTACATTAACTTCGCACGTTAATTTTTATACTTTATATTGCATCTCTGCCAGACCCGGATATTGACTCTTTGATTTCGTTAGGGGAAAACCAACAATTGTAACGAGGGTCCAGTTAAGAAGACGGCATGGCCGGACTTGGTTAACGATAGCGCATTTCATGCCGGTGATGGGCTTTACAAGTTGAAGTATCTGGGGTTACAGTCATCCACATTATTGATTGCTAACCTCCAAAAAAGAAGAAAAATGGGGTCTGGCCTTTCAATCAAGCTTTTCTTTTAGCTTTTCCTTTTTGTATTCCCAGTCAAGATCTCTGCCAACATCTTTGGCCTTGTTCGCCACTGCTTTTGCTCCCGCCTGAACTTTGTCTGCGACGTCTTCCAGGCCTTTTTCTGCTTCACTCTTTCTCCTGATTTTGACTTCATATTCATCGGGCATTGTATGTTTTTAGCCGCCGTTATCCCTAAAAGCGATTGTAGAACATCATACTGCCGCATTTAGCTTGTATTTGATAAGCTAAAACTTCTGTAAAGGCCTTATCTTTTAATCTGCGCCATTGGCGTTGTGCTTTGGTACATCATCTGGACCATCCTGGACGTCATAGTGCTGATAATACTGCTCAGAGTGCTTCTTGGTCTGATTTAACGCGCGTCAAGATGTGCACCAAAACATTCCGCACGAGGTAGGAAATGAGTGAGTAAAAGCGAAAAAATCGTCAGGGTATGTGCAACACCGTTAGTTCTTCTTCTTCAGCGTCAGCCACTCCGGTCTGCTGACAATGAAGTGAATAGCAAATACCTCAAAAGTCGCTATATACGATCAAAGGTCAGAAAGGCAAGACTTTGGTCTCTTGCAAGGATTGGTATTGTGATGTTCCCGACTATGACGATCCCACTCTGTGAGTTGTCGCTAACTGGCCTGCTTAGCTTCCCTGTTTTCATTCCGTCCCCAATCGGCATGGAACTTGCTGAAATTACTACGTCATTGTTACGTTCCTCATTTTCTTTTTCTCGCGATTTCAATAAAGGAAAGCGACATAATTTCGCAGGAAAAACAGCCGCAACGGCCTTGCTGGACAGAGTAATAGGAACATGGCAGACAATGCGACATCCTTTAACGACAAAAGGTATTAGCCGCCTGTCGTCATATGCCGTATTTTTGGAACTATTAGGGCGTTCTAAAAGGTAGAATGGAACGACAAGACTGTTCTGAAACGTAGTCTTACTAACAAGACGAACCTAGACCTATGGTAACAGAATATGTCAACAAACTATGATTCGAAAGGAAACGACGAGAATAAGAACAACATTAACAAAAACAAGCAAAATGCAAAGTTTGCAGTAGTCGCAGGGATACTTGCAGTCGGAATTTTGGCCGCAGCACTAACTGCAGGCCAGATGTTCAATGCAGCACTGGCGCAGACCAATTATACCGCGGGTAATGGCACCACGACTGACAGCAGCGGCAGCAAGATTGCTTCCAGCCCCTACTACCATGACAATTACGGAGGACAATCTACAGTTTCAACTTCCGGCACAGCTACGACCAAGGTAAAACCAGACAAGTTTTCAATTACAGTAGGAGTTGAAACGAATGGCACAACAGCTCAAGAAGCAACATCAAAGAATGCCAACTTGATGGCTCAAGTGATAGTAGCTCTGAAGGAGCTTGGCGTGAAGGAAAACGAAATTGGCACAAGCAACTTCAATGTGTATCCTGTCTATGAGTACAGAGAACCATCCAAAGTCTGTATACAGGTCTATCCGCCGCCTCCAGACTGCCAGCCAGGTCAACAACTGACGGGCTACCGTGCTTCAAACAGCGTAACAGTGACTCTTGATGCACAAGGAGCTGTTGACGCGGGCAAAGTCATAGACGCGTCGGTTAAGGCAGGAGCAAACAACATCAATGGAGTATACTTCTTTGTTTCGCCAGAAAAACAAGAGCAGATAAGAGATACCCTGACGAAGGATGCGATACTCAACGCCAGACACCGAGCAGATGTGGCAGCGGGGGCTCTTGGAATGCAAATCTCCGGCGTACAGTCTGTAAACCTCAATGATGTCTACTTCCCGTATCTCACCAAGAGCTACGATGCAGGTGCAGTGGCAGGACAAGCGGCAACGCCTATACTACCAGGAGAGCAAGATCTCACGACTACAGTGAGCGTGGTCTTTTACTTCACCAACGGCACATCGACCTCTATAACACCATCAGGAGCGACCAGTACAAAAGATAACACAAACTGCACGAATCCACCAAACGGTCCCATGATTTGTTAGAATTGGGATCGATCTCTTTTTCTTTCTTTTAATGCGTTATGTTAATAACGTATCAGGAGTGAACAAATAATCAATGGGCAAGCTTCCGACCTATGGCATGGCCGGGATTGGCATTGCAGCGGCGATTGGATTTGTCTTTGCACTCTCTATCTTTAGTGCAAATTCAGGTATTATCAATACTAATCTGGAACAGAGTCGGCAAGAAAAGACAAACGAGCCCACTGGCCAAAAGGCTGGTAACAATGGCGCTGCTCCCCTATTTGGCAAGAGCACCGACCAGCCCGCTTCGCCCCAAGAAAACCTTAGCTCGAATCAGCAAATGCAGTCTTCATTAGATTTACGGCCAACATTAGAGTCAATCTTGGCAACGGATCGAAGTAGATTGATATCAAGCGAGATAAATCCGGGTATGGAATTCGAAGTACACAAGCCTGTGCTTATCCAGGCCAAATTTGCTAACCAGAACGACGGATTAGTAAAGAATCATACCATTAGCCTGAACATTAGAAGTGGTGTGGTAGATTACAGCAATTCGTCAGAAACGACAGAACAAAGCCAATACGACCAAGCAGCTTACTTTAGAGGAGATATTGCGGCGCAAAACGGCATCGAGCTAGAGTTGTACTGGAATCCTGATACGCTTGGAGACTACACAATCTTGCTATCCTCAAATACTCCGCTAGACCTTGCTTCTCCAGAACCCACAAAGCCTGTGGCAATAATACCGGTAAAAGTAGTGGCTGCGCTCTGAACGCTTAGGGACACGGCCACCAGTCATCAGTGGTATTCCGCAATTTTTTCCACGGGATCACCTGTGGGCAACGGAGCATTCCTGTCGACCTTGTATTTGAAAACATCATTGTATTTCATGTCAAGAATGACGTTTCGACCTACTGCTATTATTCTGGATTTTGGTACGTCAAACCTATAGTCATGATGTCCGTAGACAACAATCTTGTCGTCTGTTTCCATCATGATATGTCCGACGTGGTCCTCATCTTCTGTCCTTACGCCTTTATTGAACAGTGATTTGGGATATTTTCCTTCGTAAGTTGCTAGATCCATTGGTTCAGCATCTGGACCTATTACTTCTTTATCGGTCGGCAGTGGGGCGTCCCTAGGCGTCTTG
>WNEQ01000575.1_pt1 | contig 19297 bp, 30 predicted proteins | sample 5399971 | NCBI WGS metagenome assembly WNEQ01 (sample SAMN13153330, study PRJNA577476) | soil metagenome | isolation source: 20 cm grassland meadow soil 2 days after 1st rain plot 5 | place: USA:California | collected 2015-09-18
AGGACTTCGGCAAACTTATCGACGCCAGTCCACTTGACGTCGACTAAGCGCTTGCTTCGAAAATGACCTTTTGTTAAAGGCTCACAATTTGCCAGAACATTGTCATTCTCTCTTTCCAGCTTTACGATGTAGTGCGTCTGATAGTACTGCAGAAGACCCAAGGTAATGGAGTTGGATCTTGCGTTGGATGTTCTAATTGCTCTGCAGTATCTGGACAAAGTTGATGTTTTTGCCGCTCATCTTTATCAAGCCCTTGTTAGTAACCAATCCGGACGTGAGGGCAAAACCGTGGTTGTATTATGTTTGTTCGCGCTCTAGCTGGTGTGAGCCGTACGAAAGCGCCCCGCAGTCAATTCCGCTTTCATTTGCTGCGCGAGCTTTTCGAGCACGGTCACCCTCTTTATTAGATGGAGTCAGCCTTTCCGTGACCGTCTTTATTTGAATCAGCCTGCGAAGAATGATCTGGTGCCCCACGGCAACCAACGAAATTTCCGACCATGAATAAATTCTACTGTAGCCTTTTCAGGTAGTTTTTGATACCTGATTTCTCCAGCTTATGTGCCTTTTTCAGCACGCGTGATTCCAAGTCGCGTTTGTATTTTTCGACCTTACTGGCTATGTGCGAGTGCTTTGCCGCCAAGATCTGGCAAGCAAGAATGCCCGCATTCTTGGCGCCGTTTATCGCGACAGCGGCTACAGGGACGCCGGGCGGCATCTGGGCTATGGAAAGGAGCGAATCAAGGCCGTCAAGGCTCTTCGTCTTGATGGGCACGCCAATGACCGGAAGGGGCGTCAGTGACGCCACCATGCCGGGCAGATGAGCGGCGCCGCCAGCGCCTGCGATGATGACCTCTATACCTCTTTTCTTGGCCTTCATAGCATAGTCAACCATCCTCCTTGTAGTTCGGTGGGCAGATAATATCCTGATTTCGTTCGGGACGTTAAACGAATCGAGAGTTTCTTTTGCCTCTTTCATTATGGCCAGGTCAGAGTCACTTCCTATTACGATGCCAACAAGAGCTTTTTTCATTCCTTTCCACCCATAGGGACAACTTCGACCGCATTTCTAGCCTTTGCAGCGCGCGCAAGCGCCTCCTTTACAGTCCGGGCGGTGGCGGTGATGTGGCCTAGCTTGCGCCGCGGCCTGGCAGTTTTCTTGCCATAAATGTACAGCTTGACCGCTGGTACCTTTAGCAATTTTGTCAGACCTTTTATCGCGTAGGAACCATTTGAATTTTCAGCTCCGAGTATGTTGACCATGACGGCAGGTGACAGTAACTCTGGCTTTGATAGCGGTAGGTCGAGCACAGCTCGAAGGTGCTGCTCGAACTGCGAAACGGAGCACGCCTCGTTGGTATAGTGGCCCGAGTTGTGTGGCCTCGGAGCGATCTCGTTAATCAACACGTCGCCCTCTCTTGTTACGAACATTTCAATACCGAATATTCCCGCGCCGTGCAGAACTTCCATCGCCCTTTCTGCCGTCCTTTTTGCTTTTAACTCTAACTTGCGGCTGATCCTCGCCGGCACTATCGTGGTGTCAAGGATGTTGTTCTTGTGTATGTTTTCTACAACCGGGAACGACTCTATCTGGCCGCTTGGGTTGCGAGCGACCATTATCGATATCTCTTTCGTGAACGGCACGAACTTTTCCAACATGCATTCCCTGGGTGCAAAGTAGTTGAACGCTTCGTGCACCTTGCTTTTCGAAGTTATCAAAAAGTTGCCCTGGCCGTCGTACGAGTCTTCGCATGCCTTAAGCATCGCCGGAAATCCGAATTTTCCACAAAGCTCGCGCAAGTGGTTTTCAGAGTGCACGAGCGAAAATTCCGGCACGGCAATTCCATGCTCTTTCAGGAATGATTTTTGTCGGTACTTGTTCTGTATTATGCGCAGGGTCCCCGGTGCCGGCCTGACTGGGTAGCTCTTTAATTCAAGCTCTTTTAATGCCGCGGAATTTGCTAGCTCTATTTCATAGGTAATCACGTCGCAGTTTTCAGCGAGTTTCATTATTGCACGTTCGTCTTTGAAGTCCGCCACTATCTGTCTGTCAGCTATCCTCGAAGCGGGGCAGTCTTCCGTTGGGTCAAGGACGATGACCTTTAGCGACATCCTTCTTGCCTCATGCGCGATCATTTTGCCTAGCTGGCCCCCGCCGATAATGCCAATGCAGACAGGCCTGTCGATGGCGAGGAGATCGCTGCTAGCCATTAGTTTGGTAATAGCTGATTCGCAGCAGCGTTAAAAGTCTTTTCAATCAGATAGATTTTTTATTGCAGGGAAAGCAAGGCATTGCGATGAGGCTTCTGCGCAAGGGCAAGGTGAAGGACATTTACGAGCTTGGCAACGGTAACATTCTGTTCCACTTTTCAGACCGAGTTTCGGCCTTTGACGTTAAGATGGCCACGTCCATACCAAGGAAAGGAGAAGTGCTCTGCAGGTTCGGGCAGTTCTGGTTCGACGCGCTTCAGACACCACACCACATGGTAAAGGTGGTAGACAAGGACAAGATGGAGGTGAGGAGGCTCGAAATGATACCCGTTGAATGCGTGGTGAGGGGATACTTTTACGGCAGCTTTGTAGACCGATACAAAGATCGCTTGGGAAACGAGCTGCCTTCTAACTTCGAGCCTGTCATAGCGTCGAAGCTGCCGCGGCCCATTTTTGACCCGACGACAAAGTCGGAAGAACACGATATGCCAGTACCCAGGCAGGAGGTAATATCGTCTGGCATTTTGCCTGGCAAAGACTATGACTACCTCGAAGAAACATCGATATCACTATATGAAAAAATGAGCAAGATCGTAGAACGGGCCAACTTTATCATCGCAGACATCAAGTTTGAGTTTGGTAGAAATGAAAAGGGCGACATTGTCCTTGGAGATTCGCTCGGGCCTGACGAATACCGACTGTGGCTCAAGACAGACTACCAGCCTGGCAAAACTCAGGAAAGCTATGACAAGCAGCTCCTGCGTGACTGGCTTATCAAGACAGGATTCAAGGACAAGGTGGACATGCTTGCCAAGGAAGGCAAAAAACCCGAATCGCCCGAAGTGGCGCCTGAAGTGGTAGAAGAGCTCAGCCGGCGATACGTGTTGGCCTATGAACGCATAAGCGGCCGCAAATTATAGCTCAATTTCAGACCTGCTTTTTGCCGCCTTTTGACCAGCTTGTACGATTAAAATCGGTCATAGAGGTTAGCACGGGCGCCCTGGGCAGATATTTGCAATAATTACCGGGCTGTTATCCTAATTATCATAGCGTTACAAGCAGCACATTAGCACAATAGTAACAATCATTATATGGAGTCTAATATCACAACGCGACGATGTTAGTTAGACCATTTAACAGCTTGGACAAAACTATTTGATCATCGCCTTTTACTATGCATGCATAATTCTACAATCACGATGGTTGAAACGTTGTTTCAGAGGGACATTAAGATAAAAAGAGTGACCACGCTTGGATACTCCGCTGCCCAGGCCTTAAACGACCCTGTCAGGATCAAAATCCTTGAAATCTTGAGCCACGTGCAAATGTGTGCCGAAGAAATCACCAAAACACTAGGCAGCTCTGGCTACAAGAAGGCGACAACTACCATCAGACATCATTTGGACACGCTCAAAAGTGCTGGCTTAATTCAGGCTACCAAAATGGTTGAAGTTAGAGGTGCGGTAATGAAGTATTATTCGCCTACGCTAAGAGCATTCAGCTATGATATGCCGGATCTCGAAAAACATGTCAAGCTCGTCGACGACACCGGTACGAAAATGTTCAAGATTTTGAAAAGCGTGCTTGAAGACAAGAAATTTATTGCGGCGTTTGTCGGAAAGGATGCTTGCGGCCAGTGCAAGGGAGACCACTACAAAGAGTATGCCGCGCTGGAAATAGTGAGTGCCGCGCTAGCAGAAGCCATGGACAGAAAAGAGTACGCGGAATTGATTATAGGGAAAGAGCAGCCAAAAAAAGTAGCTATTCGACAGTGATCCTGAATATCCCCCTTTCCTCCGTGTCCTGCAGCATCCTGACCATTTTCCTTGGCACATCAGAAGAGGCCCTGTCACACCTGACTGACATTGTGCGGGGGCAGACGAAGCCAGTCTTGCGTATCACGATGTCGTGAGGGTTTTGCAGGGTAAACCGCTCGTCACCTTTCCCGTTTATAAGAAATGATTCATCGCCGACCATTATCTCTATCCTGACGACAGAGTCGTTTGATCTCAGTCTGCGTCTTAGATTTTGGTCGAAGTCAGCGCATGCTTTGCTTGCCCGCACACCTATAATGCAGTCGCCTCTCAGCGTCAAGTGATCATCCCTGGTTATCTCGACTGTCTTGCTATGGAGCGACCGGACGTTTGGGTGGCCGTAAAATGTCACTTCGTCCTGAATCATATGCAAGTCCCATGATTTGGACGATATTAAAATCAAGCTTGCATTTGCTTTTGGGCATAGGCTTCATAGTTAGGCTTAAATGGAACATTACAAAAAATGTAGATTGAATTGTTACCAGCAGCAGCGGGCTATGACAGAGCCATTACCGTATTTTCGCCGGACGGCAGGCTTTACCAGGTAGAATACGCTATTGAGACCGTCAGACGCGGGACATTAGCAATAGGAGTCAAGACCAAAGACGGCGTAATACTTGCAGTTGAAGAAAAGGCAAGAAAGCTTCAGATATCAAACGTAACCCAAAAGATCTTCCAAGTTGACGATCACATTGGCATTGCAGCAGCAGGCTATATCCCTGACGCGCGTACGCAAGTCGACCACGCTCGGTTTTTTGCCCAGAGCAACCGGCTAATCTATGACGAACCAGTGGACGTAGAAGGCGTTGCCAAGAATATTGCAGATATGGCGCAGCAGTTTACGCAGTACGCTGGCGTAAGGCCCTTCGGTGTTGCGCTCATACTTGCAGGCGTTGACAAGAACGGCTCCGAGCTTTTCTTGACAGACCCGAGCGGTACTTACATCGGCTATGATGCAGTAGCTATCGGGGCCGGCAGCGATCAGGTAACAGAATTTCTGGAAAAGAGCTACAAGGTGGATATCGGGCTTGACGAAGGTGCTGCACTTGCAATCGAATCTATCTATCTGGTAAGCGAGGAAAAGACAGGTACAAGGCACTTAAAGATGGCGATAATCGACAACAAGACAAAGACGATGCGCAAGATAGAGGACGAAGAGATAGAGAGATACGCTTCGATGGCCAGAGACAAGACCTCAAAGCGAGGCGCCTGATAAAATTATAAGAAATAGCTGCAAAGCTGAATTGCACAATGGTAGCAAAAATAGGCACCAAGGCCCCGAACCTTGAAGTTTCCAGCTGGGTTCATGGAAAGCCCACTAACATTGACGAGGAAAAAGGAAATGTAATCTTGGTCGAAGTTTTTCAAGTCAACTGCCCCGGGTGCTTCCTCTATGGAATCCCAGAGGCAATAAACATTTACAAGAAGTACAATGACAAAGGGATAACTGTCTTAGGATTGGCAACCGCCTTTGAGGATTTTGACAAAAATACGCTTGAAAACCTACAAAAACTCGTCACAACTGGAGAGGTCATCGGCGAGACGTACCGTACACTGGCGCAATATGGTCAATTAAAGGATGGCAACAAGCTGCCTTACGAGATGCCATTTCAAGTAGGAATGGATTTGCTAAAGAAAGAATCAAGCCAGTTGACAGACGGCAAAATAATGGACTTCATCAAGGCCAATGTCCTTGACCTTAGATCATACACTGAAAAGGACCTGAAGATGCTGGTTGAGCGTGTGGAACAGTACCTTAGATCAAAGGAATACTCTGCCAAAACCTTTGAAGAGTATGCCCTGCGCGGGACTCCATCAAGCATCCTCATCGACAGGAAGGGCGTCTTGCGTTCAACGTTTTTTGGATCAAATGGCTTTTTAGAAGGCCCAGTTGAAGAGCTGCTGAAGGAGTAATGCCGGATCTCTGGGTCGCAATACCAGACTCTTCGCTTTCAGACGAGCAGACAAGGCGCGACAAGAGCATCAAGATTGCACAGTTTGCGCGCGCCTGCTCTATCTTTAGAGTAAAGAGGATATACATTTACCAAGACCCATTATCACAGTTTGAAAGGGACGATTCTGATTTGCTCAAAACGATTTTGCGCTACCTTGACACTCCCCAGTACCTCCGCAAGATAATATATCCAAGGATGCATCAGCTAGAATACGCAGGCATACTACATCCGATCAAGGCGCCGCACCACAGACCACCTGAAGATATCAAACGCGTCAAGGCTGGCGACGTGCGCACAGGAATCATCGCCAAGGTCAAGGGGCAGCTGTTTGTTGAAGTCGGGCTTGGGTCATTGGTGCCGTTTGGTGGCCAGGGCTTTGAGGGCAAAAAGCTGAACGTCAAGTTCATCTCGCCATATCCCAACCTGAAGGCGATTGAGGCAACAGAAGAAGACATCATTGAGTACTGGGGTTACGAGGTAAAAGAAGTGCCGTCGCTCAGCAAGCTACTTGCAAGCGCAGAAAATACCGAAGTCGTCATCGCGTCAAGGAAGGGCAGCTACTTCAAGAATGTAGAAGCCAAGCTGGCCGAACGCGCCAAAAATGTGCAGAATATCCTTGTTGCATTTGGAGCGCCAAAGTACGGCGTGCCAAATATTCTTGCAAAGGAAGGCACTAGCACGAAACCGTACGAATTTGTCGTCAACATGTTTCCGAACCAAGGTACGGAAACAGTCCGGTTGGAAGAAGCTGTACTTGGAACTTTGGCATTACTCAATAACTTTCTGCCGGCAAGCAATCGCTCTGCCCACTTCAAATAACTTATTAAAGGGACAGGCAGAGTGATGCAGAGTATCTATGGGTCATCGAAAGTACAGTGCTCCGAGGAGGGGTAGTGTTGCCTTCAGACCAAGGGCTAGAGCGAAGAGCCTTGAGGCAAGAGTTAGAACTTGGCCTCGACTCGTAGCAGAAAAGAGCTCACTTTCAGGATTTGCAGGTTTCAAAGCCGGCAGTATTCATGTATTGACAATTGATGACAGGGAAAAGACTCCGAACTTCGGCAAGCAGCTGCTCAACCCCTCAACTGTAATCGTGACACCTCCAGTTAGGGTGATTGGTATCCGCGGTTACAAGAAAGACCTTTATGGTCAACATGCGATTTTTGATGTCTATGCGAAGGACGTGCCAAAAGAGCTGCCGCGGAAATTTGACGCCAAGACCAGCGAAGAAGCCTTTGCAAAGGCAGAAGGCATAGTTGGCGCCGCAAGCTCCGTCTTTGCAATAGTTGCAGTTTCTCCAAATTCCGTCGGCCTTTCTCAAAAGACCCCGTTTGTTTTTGAAATGGCGGTATCAGGCAGGGACGCAAAATCGCAATACGACTACGTCAAAGGGGTCCTTGGCAGGGAAGTCACTGCGAGCGACATTTTTCAGGTTGGACAGAACATTGATGTTTTTGGCATAACCCGTGGCAAGGGCATTGAAGGCCCTGTTACAAGGTTTGGAATCAAGAGAAAACAGCACAAGTCAAGAAAAAGCGTCCGCGCAGTAGGAACGCTCGGTCCTATCTCGCCAGCAGTAGTCATGTACACCGTTGCCAGACAGGGTCAGAGGGGATTCCACCAGAGGACCGAATACAACAAACGCATACTTGCCATGTCAAACACCGAAAAAGACGGCCAGAATTCGATAAACCCTTCAGGCGGTTTCAAGCACTTCGGTCTCGTCAAGGGTGACTACATAATAGTCAGAGGCTCGGTTCCAGGCGTTCCAAAGCGCCTGATCAAGATGAGACACCCGATACGCAACGTCCCAAAGAAGGTGCTTGATCCAAATGTTCTGGAGGTTGTCGTTGAATAATGAAGGCCAAAGTCGTTGCGGTAAGTGGCAAGGAAGCGGGCGAAATTGAGTTGCCTATCGTATTTGACACACCTTACAGACCAGAAGTAATCCATAAGGTCTACGTGAACCTGCTGTCACACTCGTACCAGAGGCAGGGACGCTATCCTGCTGCAGGCGAAATGGTGAGCGCAGAGTCGCGCAACACCGGCCTTGGCATTGCAAGACTTGCAAGGGCTCGAGGCGAAGGTTTCCCGAGGGCAGGTCAGGCTGCAAGCGTGGCCAGCGTCAGGCACGGCAGGGTTGCCCACCCACCAGAATCGTGGAAGATGATCTATAAGAAAATCAACCACAAGGAAAGGCAGCTCGGGCTTTGCTCTGCAATAGCGGCGACTGCCAGAAAGGAGCTGGTCCAACATCGAGGCCACAAGATAGGCGACAAGGTAAAACTCCCTATAATTGTTTTAAACGGCATTGAATCAATTGCTAAGACCAAAGATCTGAAAAAGGCACTGCTGGATCTCGGCCTTGGTGACGACATTGCACGGGCGAGCTTGACACGAAAAGTGCAGTCCGGCACCGCAAGGCGAAGAGGCAGGCCTGCAAGGTCGGGCACCAGCGCACTCATTGTGGTCGGCAACGACTCAAAGCTGGTCGCGCTTTCACAGTCTATACCCGGAATTGACGTCAAGCTCGCCAAGGATGTAAGCGTCGTTGACTTGGCGCCGGGCTCAAAGCCGATAAGGCTGACGATATTTTCACAAAACGCGATTGACCAACTGAAGAGCCTGCAGGCGCCGATGCACAAAGTGATGGAGATGATCAACAAATGAGCAAGGAAACAACAAAGGCAGCTGCAGCGTCTGAGCCAAAGAAAGAGAAGACAACAACCGCTCTGTCAAGCGGCATGACTGCGGAAGAAGCAACGGCTCTGATAATCGCGCCCTATGTCACTGAAAAGACATTCAACCAGATAGAGAAGGAGAACAAGCTGGCATTCATTGTGGCAGAAAGAGCAGGCAAGAAGGAGATAATGGAGGCCATACAGATCCTCTACGAGGTTGAAGCAACAGAGGTCAACACTGCCAGAACAATACGAGGCAAAAAGGCGTTTGTAAGGTTCAAGGCGCCTGAAGGTGCAAGAGAGCTAGCAACAAAGCTGGGACTGGTGTAATAGCATGATCTTCTCGTTAGATTTAAAAGTAGTCTCCCAAACAAGGAGTGAATGATCTAGTTGGTGCGTGAATTCAAGTTCAAAGGTTACACACCTGAACAACTTCAGTCGCTTTCAATAGAGAATCTGCTGCCCCTTCTCAATTCAAGGCAGCGCAGGTCGCTTGATAAGCGCGTCAGCACTTATATGAATGACGACAAGAGGAAGCTGCGCGAAAAGGTGAAGCTCGCCAGAGAGGGCAAGCTGAAGGGCAACTTGAGGACGCATTGCCGCGACATGATTATTCTTCCCGACATGGTCGGTCTTACTATTCACGTTCATAACGGCAAAGAGTTTGCACAGGTTATCATAAAGCCGGAAATGATTGGACACTACCTTGGCGAATACGCAATAACTAACAAGCGCGTGCAGCACGGCGCGCCAGGTGTCGGCGCTTCCAGGTCAAGTCTTTACGTCCCATTGAAGTGATTGATATGCCGCACTTTGGTTACGCTTTTCAAAATTATGACAAAACAAAACACGTGCGCGCTTCAATAAGGGAGAAGGACATCTCACACAAGCACTCTCGCGAAATCGCCGTCGCCATCAAAGGCATGTCAATTGAAAAGGCACGCGAATTCCTTGAAAATGTCATCACTCGCAAGGAAGCTGTTCCATACAGACGCTATAACATGGAAGTGGCGCACAGGTCAAACATCCGCGATGGATTTTTTGCCGGCAGGTTCCCAGAAAAGGCAGCCGGCGAATTCTTGAAACTTTTGGACAATCTTGAATCAAACGCAGAATACAGGGGCATGGATCTTGACCGCTTGCGCATTGTGAGCGCTGCGGTACACAAGGGCACAAAACTCCAACGGTTCCAACCACGCGCAATGGGAAGATCCAGTCCGAAATATGACACTCTGGTTCATGTTGAACTTGTTGCACAGGAGGCAAGAGACAAAGAATAATGAGCGCAGTCAAGAACGTGATCAAGAACAACTTCCGCAACATGGAGCTCAACGAGTTCCTTGCCACAGCTCTCAAAGATGCCGGCTATGGCGGGGTTGAAGTGCAAAAAACTCCTGTTGGCGCAAGAATAACCGTCTACGTCACAAGGCCGGGTCTCGTCATTGGCAGGAAGGGGATAGGGATCAAGGATCTTATGACAAAGATAGAGCAAAAATTCGGCCTTCAGAACCCACAGATTTCGGTGCTTGAAGTTACCAATCCTGAACTGAACCCACACATCATGTGCAACAGGATTGCGCAGCTCATCGAGCGCGGGACCGCGTTCAGGCGCGCAGCCATGTGGTCGCTCAACACAATAATGAACGCCGGTGCACTTGGGGTTGAAGTTGTGATTTCTGGCAAGCTTCGAACGGAGCGCGCTCACTTTGAAAAACACACCGTAGGTGTCGTGCCAAAGAGCGGCGACATCGCCGGCCAAATAGTGACGACTGGCGTGTCCCACGTTTTGACAAAGATGGGTCTTATGGGTATCCAGCTGAGGATTGCATCCAGGGCTGCATTGCCGCAGGAATTTGAATTAAAGGATGGAGCTGCTGGCGTACAGGCTTCGGCTGCATCACCACCAGCTGCTACCGGCGAAGGATCTGGCAGCGCGGCTGAAATAGTAGCTGAACAACCAGAAGGGGGCAAACAAGATGGCCAGGCTTAAGCTTAAGACTCTGCGCGGAATGAACGATCAGGATTTGGCTGACAAGCTGGCAGAGCTGAAGACAGACCTCGCCAAGCTAAAGCTGGAAAAGTCAAAAGGGACCCTCAAGAAGCAGACAGGCAACATTAGATGGCTTAGGCGCGACATCGCACGTATGAAGACCCTTTTTAAGGAAAGGGAGGCCAAGAAATGACGAGTCCGGAAAACGTGCTTGTACACGAAATCATCGGTCTTGCCGCAAAGATAGTCGAGTCAGCTGATCCAACTCTTGAGGATGTCAGTGGTTCGATCGTGTCTGAAACTAAAAATATGATATCAATAAGGACAGATTCTTCAGTAAAAAAAATAGCAAAAAAAATAGCAAAAAAAATAGCAATCAAAACATACTTTGGCGATTGTTTTATAAGTGGCTCTTCGTTGATAGGAAGACCTGAGGATCGTATATCGCGATTACATAATTAGTGATGATTTATGGTTAAGAATATTGGCGTTTCTGTTGTCTCCCCGCGCAAAACATGCGGAGACGAGCTCTGCCCGTTCCACGGCACCCTATCGGTAAGGGGCAAGCTGCTGACCGGCATTGTGTCAAGCGCCAAGGCGCCCAAGATGGTAGTTGTGTCAAGAGAATACCCGCGACCTACACCTAAGTTCAAGAGGTTCCAGAGGAGCAGGTCGAAGGTACACGCGTACCTTCCACCCTGCTTCGACGTCAAAGAAGGCGATGAGGTCAGGATAGCTGAATGCAGACCGCTTTCAAAGACAGTTTCGTTCGTGGTAATTGAGGTGAACAACAAGGATGGCGGCGGGAACTAAGTCAAGGGCAGTTTCGGCAAAGGGTGTTGAAGAGTTCCGTCCGTATATTACCAGAGTCCTCCCAGTTACTGCGGAGCTTGTATGTGCTGACAACACGGGCGCCAAGGTGTTGCGCATTGCTATGGTGAATAGATACAAGGGCAGGCACTCCCGACAGCCGTCAGCGGCAGTTGGAGATTTTGTTACGGTCACGGTCAAGAAGGGCCCGGCAGAGCTACGCAAACAGGTTTTCGGCGCGGTAATTGTCAGGCAGAAATACCCAATAAGAAGGCTCAACGGCGTGCGCGTTTCCTTTGAGGACAACGCGGCAGTACTCGTAACTCCCGAAGGCGAGATCAAGGGAACAGATATCAAGGGGCCCGTGGCGGCGGAGGCCGCCGAAAAATGGCCAAGGATAGCCAACCTGGCGGGAATGATAGTATAGGTGACGATCATGGCAAAGATTAATCCAAAACTCATCCACGTTTCAAAGCACCAACGCGACAAGATGCTTGGCGCGTCGCTCGCGGACGAGCTGCAAGAACAATACAAAAAGAAAACCTTGCGCGTGATAAAGGGCGATTCAATCATGGTGGTGCGCGGCGAATACAAGGGGCGCGGAGGCAAAGTTGAAGATGTGGACACGGAACGCAGCACGCTTCATATCGAAGGTATGCAAAGGGAAAAGATCCGTGGAGGGCAAGTCAAAGTCCCGATTCATGCTTCAAACGTGAAGATAACTGGCCTCAATCTTGAAGACAAGTACAGGTCAAGCAGACTGCAAGGCAGCGGCAAGCCACAGACGGCTGAAAAAATGGGAGAAAAAGAGGAGAAAAAGGAAACAACTGCCAAGAAAGCAGCAAATAAGGAAGAGAAAAAGGCAGAGGAGGTTGGCGAATAATGGGCAAGAAGGGAGGCGACACTAGAGTGAAGAGACAAATGGCTCCGACGTTCTGGGCCATCAAGAGAAAGCAGAGCCAGTTTGTCCTGAGAGTTAAGCCTGGGCCCCATCCAAAACACAGAGCGTACCCGCTCGGAATGGTGCTCCGCGACGTGCTCAAGGTGGCAAGCACGATGCACGAAGCAGAAAGAATTTTGAACGAAGGCAAGATCAAAGTCGATGGCACAGTAAGACACGACTCAAATCTTGCAGTAGGTCTTATGGACGTGATAGAGCTTGCAACAGGTCAGGCGCACCGCATGGTCCCGAAGAACTCGGCGCTTTTGGATTCAATTGCAATTGAAGACGCTGAAAAGGGAGTGAAACTGGTCAGGGTCACAAGCAAGACGACCATCAAGGGCAAAAAGATCCAGTACGGATTCCACGACGGCAAGACACTGATAAGCGACCAGAATCTCAAGGTCGGCGACACGTGCGTCATAGACCTGCCAAAGGTGCAGGTCAAGAGCCATATCGCCTTTGAGAAGGACTCCACTGCGCTCATTATCACCGGCGAAAATGCAGGCAAGGTGGGCAAGATAGAGGACATTCAAGACGGCATATTCTCGCTTCCAAGAAGAGCGCTTGTCTCATTTGACGACAAGTCGGTAGAACTTCCAGTTGAAATGGTTCTGGTTGTCGGAAAGGACAAGCCCGTGATAAAGGTGAACTAGTTTGAGCCAACAACAAATATCTAACATGAAAAAAATAAACGTCGATAAAGTAGTGATAAACATTGGAGTCGGCAAGTCCGGCGAGCCAATTGAAAAGGCAAAGAAGGCGCTGTTAGAGCTAACGGGCCAGCAGCCAGCGGTCCGCGGCGCCAAAAAGACTGTCAGGGATTTTGGCATTCACAAGGGTGAGCCGATAGGCGCAGTCGTGACGCTGAGGCGTGACCTTGCAACAGAATTCCTAAAGCGCGTCGTTGCAGCCAAAAAGAACATTTTCAAGGCCTCCTCGTTTGATAATTACGGCAACATTTCACTTGGAATACACGAACACATTGACATTCCGGGAACAAAGTACAACCCTGACATTGGGATCTTTGGCATGGACGTCAACGTCGTGCTCAGCAGGCCGGGATACAGGATCGCAAGGAAGAGCAGGAAGAGTGCAAAAATTGGCAAAACCCACAGGATAAACAAGGATGACGCTATCGAGTTCTTTAAGCAGGAATATGGAGTAGGGGTGGAATAAGTGCCAAAACCAAGAGAATATGAAGTGACTGGAAGAAAGAAACTTGCTCACGGCAGAGGCACAAGATGGTGCAAACGGTGCGGTTCATATAACGGCCTCATACGCACGTATAACTTGATGCTTTGCAGGCAGTGCTTCAGGGAAGTCGCAAACAGCATAGGATTTACGAAATACGAGTAGGTGAAATGGAGTGCCAGCACTAAACGTCCTGTCAAACCTCTTTACAACTATTTACAACAATGAGTCAAGAAGAAAGAGGGAATGCGTCATAGTTCCCGCAAGCAAGTTCGCAAGCGAAGTGCTCCGCGTGATGCAAAAGCACCGCTACATAGGCGAATTCGATCAGGTAGATGACGGCAGGGCGGGCAAGTTCCAAGTTCAGTTACTGGCCAAGATAAATAAGTGTGGAATAATCACGCCACGCTTTTCGGTCAAAAAAGACGCTTACTTTGGATGGGAGAGGCAGTTCCTTCCGGCATACAGCATGGGCATACTGCTTGTGTCAACCAGCAAGGGGATCATGTCTCACCACGAAGCGGTATCCGAAGGACTGGGAGGAGTTTTGGTTGGCTACGTCTACTGATCAGGCAATAATGGCAGAAGTGGAAGCACCAGCCAGCGTCAAGCTTGCGAAGGAAGGCAACACCCTTTCGGTAAAGGGCAAGCTTGGCACGGTGAAGAAGGACTTCACAAAACTTCCTGCCACCATAGCGGTTGAAGGCAACAAGATAACGATCAAGCCTTACGGAACGCGCAAGCGCGACCTTGCAGTGACGCATACAGCGCGCAGCATAATCAAGAGCATGATAAAGGGCGTCGAAAAGGGCTACACCTACAAACTAAAGATCATATTTGCGCACTTTCCGATCTCTGTCAAGATAAAGGGCAAGGAAGTTAACGTGGAAAACTTTTTTGGCGAAAGGTCGCCTAGAGTTTCTAGGATAATCGGCGATGCCACCAAGGTTAACGTAGTGGGAGAAGACGTTGTGGTCCAGGGCCCGAGCCTTGAGGACGTTTCGCAGACTGCCGCCAACATTGAATTGTCGACGAGGATAAAGGATAAGGACCAGCGCGTGTTTCTAGACGGACTCTACATCTACTCTCGCGAAGAGGGCATTCCGTAAGCCCAAAGATTTATTTTGTGCTCGGATTTGCTGTAATAATGCGCCGCTGTAGCTCAGCATGGTAGAGCAAATTCGTAGCGCAACATTGTGCTTTGAAGCTCAACTGGCTGTTAACCAGTGGGTCACCAGTTCGAGTCTGGTCAGCGGCGCTATAATATTTATGGGGAGAATTGCGATATGTTTTATAGTAAAATAGCATATTGGTGACCAGCCGCCTTGACCAAAGACATCGAGAGTCCTCCAGACGACAGCAAAAAGCCGCCGATCGAAGACCAGCTGAAAGGAAAAACGTTGCAGGTATACATGTACATGATAAAGAAGAAAGCGCCAGTGGGTGTCAGGGAAGTGCAGCGGGACCTTGGATTTTCGAGCCCAAGCGTGGCAAATTATCACATCGACAAGCTGATTGAGTTGGTCCTTGTGAGCCAAGACGAATATGGACGCTACTACGTTGTACAAAAAGTACATGTGGGCGTGCTCCAAGCCTTCGTCAACATTGGTGGCCTGACGGTGCCGCGTCTGTCATTTTTCGCTGCATTTTTCACCACGATGCTCATAGCGTACGTTGCGCTGAATCTTGAAAACCTCAACGTCTACGCGGTGGGGTTTGCGGTTGCAGGAACAGTCGCGTTCTGGTTGGAAACAATTCGGGTATGGATCAAAAAACCCGTCATATGATATTTCACAACTCGAGTTCTGCAACATCAAATCATAATAATGTCGAGCGCTATTGCGTCGGAAAGCAAGTCTAGATGATGGCTGGCAACCACATAACCATTCTTGATATCGCTTGATGCAAGCCACCGGTTAGATGAGCTGAAAAGTCGTTCCTTCTTAATCCTCTTTTCAATTTCTTCCACGTCAAGCTCCTTTTCTTCAACCTCTTCAGTTTCTGTATGCTTTATGGTTAGGAGCACCTTCTTGACAAGCATTCTCCGCCCAAAGCGCTGCGAAAAATCGCGTGCGTTTTCGTCGATTTCGACCAATTTTATCTTGATCTGCAGCCTGTTGAGAGCGTCCCTGCTCGTAAGGAGCCTCTCGTCAATGAACCTGTCGTAGCTCATATGCGCTTCTCTGGCTCCGAAGTATATTAATGTCAAGCCATGGTGGGCGTAAAGAAGTAAAAAGCAGTGCCGTCAGACCCAATTCCACATTCTTTCATTCTTACTTTCATTCCTTCTTTTAGGTGAGTGGTGTGAAACGATCCAACGAGCTTGATTCCTGACATCTCGACCAAGCCAAAAATCCCTTCTTTGCCTTTGCAGTGCGAGCTTGTAAACTCTAAAAGAATTCCTGTTGTTTCTATTTTCTTCAACGATGTCTTTGACAGGCAGTATGGGCAGCAGTGAGACGGCGGCCACGCATTGCTGCCGCACGACATACATTTCGGTACCCTGAATTTGCCTGTCTTCAAATGCTCGATGAATTCACGCAATGGATTAGGCACCCATAATAATTACAGTGGCTGAAGAGCCCGCCGCCGCAAGATTTTGGACCAGCCCTGTCTTGCACCCCTTTACTTGTCTTTTTCCTGCTTTTCCTGCAAGTTGAGACGCAACTTCGGTCACCTGCGCCACTCCTGTCGTCCCGACTGGATGGCCACAACCAATTATCCCACCCCTCGGGTTTATTGCGATCTCCTGCTGGTCTACAAACTTGCCGCCGCCGCCTTTTTCCGCAAACCCTAGATCTTCATATGCTAGTATTTCAAGGATCGTGAATGCGTCATGCAGTTCTGCAACGTCTATCTTGGATGGCTTTGTCTGGGACATTTCAAAGGCGTAGCGCGCCGCGCGCTTGGCTGCCTCAATTGTTGTAAGGTCGTTGGTAGCGTTGGCAAAACTAGCAGAATTTGTTTGCTGCCCTATCCCGTTTATCCATACAGGGTTGTCAAGATTCTTTGCCTTTTCTTCTGAAACCAGCAGCACTGCCGACGCACCATCGCACGGGGCAGAGCAGTCAAGCAGCTTGATCGGCTCTGCAATCTTTTTTGAATTCATTACTTCCTTCAAGGTAACTTCTTTCTTGAAAAGCGCTTGTGGGTTTTTGGCAGAGTTCTTGTGGTTCTTGACAGATACCTTAGCCATCTGCTCCTCGGTTGTTCCATATTTTCTCATATGAGCCTTTGCAAATATCGCGGCCCAGTGAACAGGAAATATGAACGAGCCGCGCGTAATGTCCCACAGCAGCTTATTGCCTGGGCTGTCTGCCTTTTCTGCGCCAAGTACAAGCGCACTGTCGCACAACCCGGACGCAATCATTGCAAATGCAGAAGCGACTGCATTTGTGCCGGAATTGCACAGGTTGTCTATTCTGTGAGAAACTTTTGGGTGCATACCAAGCATTTCAGATATTATTGTCGAGCTGTATTGATCGGTTGCGCAGCTTGAAAACAGAACTGCGTCGATCTCTTTTCTGGGAACGCTGTTCTTCAGGATCTCCGCGCAGGGCTCGCATGCTAGCTCGAGCAGCGGCATCCTGGAATCCTTGGCAAACTTTGAGGTTGCCCATGAAGAGATAGCTACTCTGCGCACGTTAAAAGGTTGACAACATCTCCCTAAATGAACTTTCTGAGTCGTCCACGGGGTTTAACTGAATTATGGGAAGCGTAATCCCTGCAGACATGAATCTTGCAAGTGACCTTCTACATTCTTCTCCGCTTCCGCAGATTACAAGGGAGTCGAGCATCTTGTCAGAAACAAATTTTACAGCTGCATCGGCGCCACCTTTGCCATATTCGGTAGTGATTCTCTCGACTTCATTCATGAAGTTGTTTTCTGACAGGAACTTGTTGTAGTATTTCCCTACCGCAACGTAGAACGCAAGCGTCTTTGCGGCGCGCTCGCGGGCCTTTTCGGGCTCTTTGTTTGATAGTGCGCAGATAAAAGACGATGCAACCTCGAAACTTTTCCCCCTCGTATTTTGCTTAATGTCTGCAACCGTCTTTTTTAGTTCATCTAGAGGCCGCAGGTACAGGAGGACGCCGTCTGCTATCTCAGTGGCAAGCGAGACCATCTTCTTGTTGATAGCTGCCATAAAGATAGGGATATATTTTCTCTGCGGCTGATGCATAATTCTGAAATTGTTCACTTTAAAAAGTTTGCCGTTGTAATTCACGTTTTCTCCGGTTGTCATCAGCCTCAAGCATTCTATGTATTCTCTCATCCGGCTGACAGGCCTTTCAAATTTCATTCCGTGCCAGTTCTCTACAATGGCAGCCGTGCTTGCGCCGAGGCCGATGATTGTCCTGTTGCCTGAGAGCATATCAATTGTCATCGCTGCCATTGCCACTGTCGCGGGAGTCCTTGCGTAAATGCTGACAATTGAAGTGCCAAGTCTGACCATTTTTGTAACTTGAGACATTGCTCCAAGAGTAGCAAATGACTCGCGTCCCCAAGATTCAGGAATCCACAAAGAATCGACATTTTGGTCAGAGTCAGCTATCTTGGCGCATGCAAGAACCTCGCTCACCGATAACAATGGGCCGAGGCTGTAGCCAATTTTTATTGCGGTCATGACATCTTTATGGCCTGCATCTCGTTGGCTGCTTCTTCGATGTCCTTGTGCGAGTCAATTGAGCGCCAGAAAATCTTCTCGTATTTCACTGCTTCGAGTTTTCCTTCCTTTGCCAGCGCGGGCAACGCGGTCACTTCGATGTTGCCGTTCTCAGGCAGGTACCTGAACACCTCACGTGTAAAGTGGTACACGCCTGCGTTGATCCACTTGTCTTGGATTTCCGGCTTTTCAACAAACCCCCGCACTCTGGAATTTCTGTCCAGCTCGATCACGCCAAACGGGCTGCGAAGTGGCACAAGCGCGATGGTGTGCAAGCCGGCGACACGTAATCTGTTTGGATCAAGCTCTGTGAGAACATCACCGTTTAGCATGAGAAATGATTCCTCATCCGCAAGAAGGTTTTTGGCATTTTTCAGCGCGCCGCCTGTTCCAAGGGGCTCTTCTTCAATCGAATATTCTATCCGGGCTCCGAGCTTGCTCCCGTCGCTAACATGGTCAAATATCTGCTCCTTCATATAGCCTACGCATAGGACAAAATCCTTGACACCGAATTTCATGAGCCACCTTACCTGCCAGTCGATAATTGGAACGCTGAGAACCTCTATCATGGGTTTGGGCTTCTGGTCAGTCAGCGGCTTTAGTCGCTTGCCAAAGCCGCCTGCAAGAACGACCGCTTTCATGATAACCAACAGCTGCCCGGTTAGTATAAAACGTTGTTAGTAAGAAGCCAATGGAATTCCTGGTAGCACTCCTTGCACATGACCTTGCCCTCAGTGTGGTCGCACTGATAGACTTTGTCAGTTTTAACGCCGCACCGACTGCATTTCATTTTTGAGCAGGCTCTTTGCCTTTTGCAGTAACTGCACTTTTGTCGATTGCTACTTTCCACGTGCCCAATCCTATGAGGACGGCCCCCGTTGTGATTGTTGATCCAATCGTGAGCATAGTTCTTGCTGAGTCTTCTGATGCAGGCTCACCCTTTGCAATGAGACCTATCATTCCAGCAATGATAAGACCGCCGTTTATGAACAAGAGTGCTGAAATTATTGGCGTATATTCTTTGCGTCCAATGACAAACCCGAT
>WNEQ01000578.1_pt1 | contig 19203 bp, 19 predicted proteins | sample 5399971 | NCBI WGS metagenome assembly WNEQ01 (sample SAMN13153330, study PRJNA577476) | soil metagenome | isolation source: 20 cm grassland meadow soil 2 days after 1st rain plot 5 | place: USA:California | collected 2015-09-18
CTCGTGCTCTTCGTCGTGGCCGTCCCCGCCCTCGCCGCCGATTCACCCTCGCCCACGGCCGGCGTCCAGGCGACCACGCTCGAGAACGGCCTGCGCTTGCTGCTGCTGGAGGACCATCGCAGCCCGATCGTGACCGTCCAGACCTGGTATCGCGTCGGCTCGCGGAACGAGCACCGCGGAGCCACCGGGATCGCCCACTTCCTCGAGCACATGATGTTCAAGGGCACACCGAACCACGGGCCCCGCGAGTTCGCCCGGCTCGTAGAGCAGAACGGCGGACAGGACAACGCGTTCACCTCGCAGGACGTGACCTCGTACTACGTCAACCTCGTGGCCGACAAGCTCGACCTCGTGCTCGACCTCGAGGCGGACCGGATGCACAACCTGCTGCTCGACGCCAAGGAGATCGACTCCGAGCGCCAGGTCGTGATCGAGGAGCGGCGCACGCGCACCGAAGACGATCCCGAGGGCTTCCTGGCCGAGGAAGTGTCGTCCATCGCGTTCAAGGCGCACCCGTACAGCAACCCCATCATCGGCTGGTCGGAGGACCTCCGGCGCATCACGCCCGCGGAGATCCGCGCCTTCTACAAGACGTACTACAACCCCAACAACGCGATCCTGGTCGTCGTGGGCGACTTCAAAGCCGACGAGGCGCTCGGGAAGATCAAGGCGCGCTTGGGTCGTGTCCCGCGCGCGCCCGATCCTCCGCCTGTGCTGGCCGTCGAGCCGCCCCAGAATGGCGAGCGCCGGGTCATCGTCAAGAAGCAGGCTCAGCTCCCGGTGGTGCACCTGGCCTGGCACGTGCCCAACCAGAAGTCCGACGACGCGGCCGCGCTCGAGCTGCTGTCCACCGTGCTGTCGGGCGGACGGGCGTCGCGCCTGTATCGTCACCTCGTCTACGAGAAACGGCTGGCGCTCGAAGCCGGCGGCGACTATCCGTACTTCTCGTTCGATCCCGGACTGTTCTGGTTCTGGGCCACCGCGATGCCGGGGCAGACGCCCGAGACGCTGGAGAAGGTCCTGCTCGAGGAGATGGAGCAACTCAAGCAGCAGCCGGTCACCGAGGAGGAGCTCACCCGGGCGAAGAACCAGATCGAGGCCGAGTTCGTCTTCCAGCAGGACTCCATTCATCGCCGCGCCTCGCTGCTCGCGCGCTTCGAGACCATCGGCGGCTACAAGCTCGAGGACAGCTTCATCTCGCGCATCCGCGCGGTGACGGCGGCCGATATCCAGCGCGTCGCGCGGACCTGGTTTCCCACCGACAAGAAGAACGTCGGCATCCTGCTGCCCCAGCCGTGAGGCGCGGGCGGTGGCGGGTCGTCGCGCTCGCGGCGCTCGCCGTGACCGGCGTGGCGGTCGTCGTGTGGCTGGCCCAGGGCATCCACGGTGACACCGGCGTCCTCGCGGTCACCGGCACCATCGAGGCCCGACAGGTCGACGTCAGCGCCAAGATCACCGGGCGCATTGTCGAGCTGGCGGTGCGAGAAGGCCAGACGGTGACCCTCGGTCAGCTCATCGCGCGTCTCGACACCGAAACGCTGGCGGCCGACGTCCGGCGCGCCGAGGCCGCGCTGCGGACGGCCGAGGCCCAGCTCGCCGACCTGCGTGCCGGCTCGCGGAGCCAGGAGATCGAACAGGCTCGCGCCAATCTGCGCAACACCGAGGCCACGAGGGTCTGGACCGAGCGTGAGCTCGAGCGGACGCGCGCGCTCCACGGCCGTGAGCTCGTCGCCCTGCAGGAAGTAGAGCGAGCCCGTCAGGCCCACGACGTGGCCGTCGGAAACGAAGCCGCGGCCCGACAACGGCTGGATCTGGTCGAAGCGGGTCCCCGGCCGCTCGAGGTCGACGCTGCCCGCTCGCGAGTCGAGGAGGCGACGGCCGCGCTGGCCATGGCCCGCGCGCGTCTGGACGAGGCGCGTCTCTCGTCGCCCGTCAACGGCCTGGTGCTTCACAAGAACGTCGAGGCCGGCGAGACCGTCAATCCAGGCGTGTCGCTGGTGACGTTGATGAATCCTGCCGACCTCTGGCTGCGCGCCTATGTGCCCGAGACGGACATCGGCCGCGTGAAGATCGGTCAGGCGGCCAGGATTGCGGTCGACGCGTTCCCGGGGCGTCGCTTCGAGGGGGCGATCAGCGAGATCGGCTCGGAGGCCGAGTACACGCCCCGCAACGTGCAGACGAAGAAGGAGCGCGTGAATCTGGTGTTCCGCATCAAGATCGCCGTCAAGAACCTCGACGGAGTGCTCAAGCCCGGAATGCCCGCCGACGCCGAGATCACGCCCTGAGGCACGGCAGCGTCACGCCCTCGGGTACGGCAGAACAGGAGCGAGTCATGGACAGATGGTTCGGAGGTTTCGTCGGTCTGACGCTCGCCGGCGCGCTGCTGATCGGCGCTCCCCTCGTCGGCCTCGCCGCCGATTCGCGCGAGCCCGACCGGCCGGTCAAAGCCAAGGACCCCGACTACACGGCCGCGATGAAGGCGATCGACTCCGACAACTTTGCGGCGGCCATTCCGCTGCTCGAAGGCGTCGTCACTCGCGACGGCACCAATGCCGATGCGTACAACTCGCTGGCCTACGCCATCCGCAAGAACGGCGATCCGGCGGGCGCGATCCCGATCTATCAAAAGGCGCTGGCCATCGACCCCAAGCATCGGGCCGCCCACGAGTACATCGGCGAAGCCTACCTGGCGCTGAACGACGTGGCCAAGGCCCGGGAGCACCTGGCGACGCTCGATCGGCTGTGCTTCCTGCCGTGCTCGCAGTATCGCGATCTCAAGAAGGCGATCGAGGCGTATCAGGCGAGGGGGCGCTGACCGATCTCGCCGTCGTCACGCGCGGCCTGACCAAGCGGTTCGGCAGTCTGGTCGCCGTGGACCACCTCGACCTGACCGTGAAGACCGGCGAGCTCTACGGATTCCTCGGGCCCAACGGCGCCGGGAAATCGACGACGCTCCGCATGCTCACCGGCATCATGGAGCCGACGGAAGGCTACGGCGCGGTGCTCGGCATCGACCTCCGGCGCGATCCCGAGCGCGTGAAATCGTCGATCGGCTACATGTCCCAGCGCTTCTCGCTCTACGACGACCTCACGGTGGACGAGAACCTCACGTTCTACGCGCGCGTCTACATGGTCCCGCGCGGCGAGCGCGCCGGGCGCATCCAGCAGATGATCCGGCTGGCCGGCCTCACTGGCCGCGAGCGCCAGCTGGCCGGGCACCTCTCGGGCGGCTTCCGCCAGCGCCTGGCGCTCGTGTGCGCGCTCGTGCACCGGCCGCGGCTGGTGTTCCTCGACGAGCCGACGGCGGGCGTCGATCCCGTGTCGCGCCGGACGTTCTGGGCGCTCATCCGGAGCCTGGCCGACGAGGGGACGACGGTGCTGGTGACGACGCACTACATGGACGAGGCCGAGCTCTGCGACAGCCTCGGCTTCATCTATCAGGGCCGCCTGATCGCCTCCGGCAGTCCCGAGCACATCAAGCGTGAGACGTTCGGCCGCGTCGTCATCGAGCTGGAGGCCCCGGCCCTCCGCGAGGCGGCCGACGTCCTGGCCGACATGGAGGCGATCGAGGAGGTCGTGCGCGTGGGGGGACGCTTGCGGCTGATCGTTGCTCCGGGCGGTCCCGACGCCGAGGGTGTGCGACGGCTGCTCGCCGAGCGCGGACGATCGGTCACCTGGGCGCGTGAGGTGGAGCCGTCGGTCGAGGACCTCTTCGTCTCGTTCGTGGACAAGGAGCGGAAGAGCCGCGTACGCGAGCAGCTCCGCGCGCTGCGCGAGGCCTGACGAGGGTACCGCGATGAGCAGCCGACTGTGGGGAATCATCGCCGTGGCCGTGCGAGCGGAGGCGCCAGGCGGCCGCCGCCGGCGACGAGGCGAGCCTACGATACGGGTACCGCGATGAGCAGCCGGCTATGGGGAATCATCGCCGTGGCAGTGCGAGCTGAGGCGCCAGGCGGCCGCCGCCGGCGGCGAGGTGAGCCTATGATACGGGTACCGCGATGAGCAGCCGGCTGTGGGGAATCATTGCCAAGGAATTCATCCAGCTCTGGCGCGATCGGCTGGCCCTGACGCTGGCGCTGTTCGTCCCCGTCGCCATGCTCTTCATCTTCGGGTGGGCGATCAACACCGACGTCAAGCACGTGCCGACCGCCGTCTTCGATCAGTCCGGTGGTGTCGAGGCCCGCACGCTGCTCGAGGCGTTCACGAACAGTCAGTACTTCGACATCGTCCAGCAGGCTCGCAGCCACCGCGAGCTGACGCGGCTGATCGACGGGGGAGCGGCCAAGGTCGGGATCGTGATCCCGCCCGACTTCGGCCGCCAGCTCACCCGCCAGAACGTCAGCGTCCAGGTCATCGTCGACGCCTCCGATCCCCAGGTCGCGACCTCTGCGATGAACGCGGCGGCCGCCATCGGCGCTCAGCGCTCGCTGGAGATCCTCACCCAGACGGTGGAAGGCACCGTCCTCCGTCGCGGTGGCGCGCCCGTGGACGTTCGCGTGCGCGCCTGGTACAACCCCGACCTCGTCTCGGCCATCTTCATCGTCCCGGGCCTCATCGGCGCGCTGCTCATGCAGACCACGGTGAGCGTGATGGCGATCACCGTGGTCCGCGAGCGCGAGAAAGGAACGCTGGAGGCGCTGGTCGTGAGCCCCATCCGTCGCTGGGAGCTCCTGCTCGGCAAGATCGTGCCGAACCTCCTGGTCGCCTACGGTCAGATGACGATGGCGCTGATCGTGGCTCACGTCGTCTTCGACGTGCCGATCCGCGGCAGCCTGCCGCTGCTCTACGGCCTGTCGGCCATCTTCATGTTCGGCACGCTCGGCATCGGCATCTTCGTCTCGGCGGCCTCGCGCACCGTCCCGCAGGCGATGCAGCTCTCGTTTCTCACGTTCCTGCCCTCGATCTATCTCTCCGGCCTGCTCTTTCCCATCGAGGGCATGCCGCCGGGGGCTCAGGTTCTCGCGAGCGCGATTCCTCTGACGTATTATCTACGCGTGGTGCGGGGCATCGTGCTGAAGGGGATCGGGCTCGAATACTTGTGGTCCCAGGTGCTGCCGCTCCTGGTCTTCGGCGTCGTCGTCTTCACGCTCTCCATCCTCCGCTTCCGCAAGCAGCTCGAGTGATCGTGATGAGCGGCCTCGAGCACCTGTCGGGCGCGGCGCTCCGTCGTGAGCAGGAGCGAACGCTGGCCGCGCCGCGGATGCGCGACCGCCTGCTCGCCCGCGTGCTCTTCAGGGGCATGGACCTTGTCTCTGGCCGCCGCCGGACGCTCTCCAAGTTCAAGGTCCTGGAGCTGATCGCGCGGGTTCCCTATCAGGCTGGGAGCAGGCGGCGTACGCGGCGATGACCCACACGTCGCGCGCCCCCGACTTCGCCCGGCGCATCTTCGACCGCGTGCGGGAGAGCCGGCACCAGCAGGACAACGAGCAGTGGCACGAGTACATGGAGTTCGTGCGCGAGTGTCCCGAGCTGGAGCGCGAGCCGTTCGAGAGCGTGGTCACCGCCGATTACGGCCGCTTCGAATCGCTGGCCGACCTGTTCCGTCAGATCGGATACGACGAGCGCGTGCACAAGGAGGAATCCCTGGCCTGGATGGCGCAACCGAGGTTCGCATGAAGGTCGCCCTGATCGCCCTTGCCCTGTTGCTCGCCGTTCCCCCGATGGCACCGGCGGCGCCGCTCGCCCATCGCGAGGTCTTGCCCAACGGCATCGTGTTGCTCGTGGCCGAGCGACCGGCCATCCCGATCGTCGCCGTGCGCGTGTCCCATCGCGCCGGCGCGGTCTTCGATCCGCCCGACCACGCCGGCCTGGCCAACCTGACCGGCGCCGTCATCACCCGGGGCACCGCCAAGCGCTCCGGGCCGGAGCTCGACGCGGCCATCGAGTTCGTGGGCGGGCACCTCGAGGCCGGAGCCGGCCGCGACGGGCTGAGCGAATCGCTCTCGGTCCTGAAGCGCGATCTCGGTCTGGGGCTCGATCTCCTCCAGGAGGTCGTGCTCACGCCGGCGTTTCCCGACGACGAGGTGAAGCGGAAGATCGGCGAGATCCAGGCCGCCATCCAGCGTTCCGAGGAGAGCCCGGAGACGGTCGCCTCACGGGCGCTGGCACGGTTGACGTTCCCCAACCATCCCTACGGCGTGCCGGTCGAGGGGACGAAGGAATCGGTGGGCAAGCTCACGCGTGACGACGTCGTCCAGTTCTACCGGACCTTCGTGCGCCCGGACACCACGGTGATCGCCGTCGTGGGCGCCGTCACCGTGGACGAGGCCCGCCGCGAGGTGATGACGCGCTTCGGATCGTGGCCGAAGCCGGCTGCGCCGGCGCCGCCACCGCCGGGGCCGCCAACACCGGCACCGCGGGCCGCCGAGACGATCAAGAAGGAGCTCACCCAGGCGACGATCCTGCTCGGCCGCCAGGCCATCAATCAGCGCAACCCGGATTACTTTCCGCTGACCGTGGCCTCGTACATCCTGGGCGGTGGCTCGGCATCCCGCCTGTACTCGCGCGTGCGCGAGCAGGGCGGGCTCGCCTACGCGGTCTACAGCTATCTGGCGCCGGGCCGCTACGCCGCGTCGTTCATCGGCTCGGCGCAGACGCGAGCCGCCGAGGTCGGCAAGGTCAGCGACATCCTGAGCGAGGAGCTGGCTCGGATGACCCGCGAGCGGGTCACCGACCGAGAGCTGTCGCTGGCCAAGGCGTATCTGATCGGCAGCTTCCCGCTCCGTCTCGACACCTCCGCCAAGGTCGCCGACTTCCTGATCGCCATCGAGGAGCTGGGGCTCGGCCTCGATTACGCCGACCGCTACCGTGAGCTCATCGCCCGCGTCACTGCCGACGACGTGCTGCGAGTGGCCGGCCAGTACTTCCCGCCCCAGACGTTCAACCGCGTGGTGGTCGGCCCGGCGCCGTGAGAGCCACCGGCGGCGCCATCGTCCTCGCCTTCGCGCTGGCCGTCACCTACGTGCCGGCCGCGGGCGCGTCGCTCTCGCTCAGCGAGCGGGAGCAGAAGCAGGCGCTCGTGTTCGGCCAGCGCAGCGTGATCAACGAGACGTTCGGCGGCGAGTGGCGTGTCGTTCAGGGCTCGGGCGAGAGCGTGGAGGTCGTGACGCCGTTTCACCGGCTGGCGCTGGCGGCCCGTCACGCGGCGTTCAAGAACGAGCCGCTGAAGCCCCAGGATAAGGAGAAGCTGCTGACGGAGCTGAAGGACCGCTTGATGTTCTGGGTGTACCTGGAGGGGCCGAGCGAACAGTTCGCCCGTCACTTCTCGCCGCGGCTGCTCGTGGACGACCGGGAGATCGAGCCAGCCCTCGTCCAGAACGAGCGCACGGCCGTCCGGCAGGACAACGGCCGCTATCTCGCGCGCTGCGTGTACTGGTTTCCCACCAAGGACCTGACCGGCACGTCGCGTCCCGTCCTCGTCGTGCGGGATGCCGAGGGACAGGCCGTCAGTCGCTTCGCGATCGACCTCGCGCGCATGCGATAGCGGCCCGGCCGACTCGCGTGCTCCGTACCCCTGCTGCCGCGAGTCGACGCGTTCCTCTCCACGGGTGGGCCGGCCTCGCCATCGTCCTCGGCGCCGAGGCGCTGCTGTTCGGGGGCGACCGGGTCGTCGCGGAGTGGTTCACGCCGATCGTCTGGACCGGCTACGTGTTGTTCATCGACGCGCTAGTGGCCCGCCTCACCGGCCGCTCGTACCTCACCACGGCGCGCTCCGAGCTCGTGCTCGTCGCGCTGGTCTCGATCGCCGGCTGGTGGCTGTTCGAGTGGTACAACGCGCCGCGCTTCTGGCGCGGCGGTGGTGACGCCGACGGGATCTGGTGGCAGTACCACGGGCTCGAGCCCAATCTGTTCCTGCGCCGCGTGGGCTACGACTGGGCCTTCGCGACGATCTTCCCTGCGCTCTTTCTCACGGCGGCCGCCCTGCGCGCCACCGTGTTCGCAAGGTGTCGGGTCCGCCCGTGGGCGCCGTCTCGTCGATTCCTCGTCGCCACCGTCGTCATCGGCGTCGTCGCCGCTGTGCTGCCCCTGATCGTCGTGTCGCGCTGGCTCGTGCCGCTGGTCTGGCTGGGGTGGTTGCTGGCCCTCGAACCCATCAATGCCCGGCGCGGGCGCCCGTCCTGGCTCGGCGATCTCGCGCGTGGAGATGCCTCGAAGCTCCTCGCGCTCCTGGCGAGCGGTGCCGTGTGCGGCGTGCTCTGGGAGTTCTGGAACTACTGGGCCACGACGAAATGGACGTACACCGTGCCGTACGCGGGCAACGTCAAGATCTTCGAGATGCCGGTCCTCGGGTACCTCGGGTTCCCCCCGTTCGCGCTCGAGTGCTACGCGATGTATCACGCCGTCCGCGGCGTCCTGGCGGCCGACGGCGACACCGGGGCGACATTGATATAATCCGTCCCGCATTCGCCAGACTCGACACGAGGAGGTCGCTTCATGAAAGCCGTACGCGTGCACACTCCCGGAGGTCCCGAGGCCCTGCGCCACGAGGACGCGCCCGAGCCGACGCCGAAGCCCGGCGAGGCCGTCGTCAAGATCGACGCGGCCGGATTGAACTACATCGACGTCTACTTTCGCAGTGGACTGTACAAGGCAGACTTGCCGGCCACGATCGGCATGGAGGGCGGCGGCACGGTCGTCGCGGTGGGGCCTGGCGTCAAGGACGTGAAGGTCGGCGACAAGGTCGCCTACACGGGCGTGCGTGGCGCCTACGCCGAGCAAGCGGCCGTTCCGGCCGACCGGCTCGTCAAGCTGCCGAAGGGCGTGAGCACGAAGCAGGGCGCCGCGGCCATGCTGCAGGGCACGACGGCCCATTACCTCGCGTGCTCGTCGTACAACCTCCGCAAGGGTGACACCGCGCTGGTTCACGCCGCGGCCGGCGGTGTCGGGCTGCTGCTCTGCCAGATCGCGAAGATGCGCGGGGCGCGTGTGATCGGGACCGTCTCGAGCGGGGAGAAGGCGAAGCTCGCGCGCGACGCCGGCGCCGACGAGACGATCGATTACATGCATCAGGATTTCGAGGCCGAGGTCAAGCGCATCACCGGCGGCAAGGGGGTGCAGGTGGTGTACGACGGCGTCGGCAAGACGACGTGGGAGAAGAGCCTGGCCTCGCTGGCGCCGCGCGGCCTCATGGCGCTGTACGGCGCGTCGAGCGGGCCCATCGGTCAGATCGATCCCCAGGTCCTCAACGCCAAGGGCTCGCTCTACCTGACACGTCCCAGTCTCAACCACTACATCGCCACGCGTGAAGATCTCCAGTGGCGTGCGGGCGAGGTGCTAGGCTGGGTCCGCGACGGCAAGCTCCGGCTCCGGATGGAGTTCGAATACCCGTTGAAGGATGCCGCCGAGGCTCACCGCGCTCTCGAGGGCCGCAAAACGACGGGCAAGGTGCTGCTCATCCCGTGAAGCGTTCGTCCACGCCGCCGGGCTCGGCCCCCGAGCCCGGCGGTACGCGCCCGATCAATTCATCGTTGCCATTGCCTGGGGCCGGATTACCCTTGGGGCGATATCCCTATGAGCGTGGCCCGAAGCCCGGGTCGGAAGAGTGTTCGAGAGGTCCTACGTAGGAGGGACTCATGAATAGACGCCTGTTCATTGTGCTGACGCTCGTGATCCTCGCGTCCTTCTCCATCCTCGACATCGAATCGGCCTGGGCCCGCGCCGGCTCCGGGACGAGTTCCGGCAGCCGGGGCTCGCGCTCGACCGTGGCGCCCGCCAAACCGACGCCGACCACACCACGCCCGGCTGATCCGAGCCCGGTGGTTTCGCCCTCACCCATGGCCCCGCGGCCAAGCCCGTTCGGCGGCTTCATGGGTGCGCTCGGCGGATTCATGCTCGGGGGCCTGCTGGGCGGGCTTCTCTTCGGTGGGCTCGGCCACGGGTTCGGTGGTGTCGGCCTGCTCGACCTGCTGCTCATCGGCGGTGGCATCGCGCTGCTGATCGGGTTCATGCGCCGCCGTGCCCAGAGCCCGGAGCCTGCCTACGCCGGCGCTTCGTCCGGCCGCTCCACGTACGGCGCGACCGTGGAAGTCCCGGCCGCCGTCTCCGATCTCGACCGGGGCGTCGATCACATCCGCCAGATGGATGCGAATTTCGATCCGAAGAGCTTCGCCACCACCGCGCGCTCGATGTTCCTGGCCGTGCAAGAGGCGATCACGCGGCGCGATCTCGGGAGCATCCGGGATTCGCTGACCCCCGAGATGCTCACCGTGATGCAGACGCAATGTGATGACCTGCGCCAGGCCCGCCGCACGAATCGCATGGGCCGCATCGACGTCCGGCGAGCCGAGGTGAGCGAGGCCTGGCAGGAGACGGGCCAGGACTTCGTCACGGTGTTTCTCGCCGGCGAGATGCTCGACTGGGTCGTGGACGACGCCACCGGTGCCGTCGTCGATGGCTCGGACAGAGAGCCGCAGACGTTCGAGGAGTACTGGACGTTCGCGCGGCCGGTCGGGCCGAGCCGCTTCCGGTTGACGGCGATCCAGCAGGGCTGAGCTACACGGGGCGGAGCCACACGGGGCGATGAGAGGGCTGCGAACCTGGCTGCTGATCGGTGTCGGGGTCGTCGTGCTCCTGTTCGTCGTCGCTCTCATCGCCGTCCCGCGAGTCGTCGACACCCCGCGTATCCAGTCGCTGATCGCGACGACGCTCAGCCAGAACCTCGGACGCCCGGTCAAGTTCTCTGAAGTCTCGATCAGCATCCTCCCGCTTCCGTCGGTGGTGTTGAAGGACCTCGAGGTGGCCGAGGACCCTCAATTCGGGCAGGGGCCATTCCTCAAGCTCAACGAAGCGGTCGTGCGCCTGCGCCTCTGGCCGCTCCTGTCACTGCGCGTCGAGCTCGGCGACTTCATCCTCAAGCGCCCGATGATCTCGCTGGTCCAGGCGCCGGACGGGCGCTGGAACTTCACGACGCTCGGCGTCCACAGCGAGCCGCGCCCCACGGGCCGCACGCGGAGTGGGGGCGGCGGGGGCGGGGCCGTCGGCGCGGCCGGGGTCCTGGGCGGCCGCCTGAAGATCGAAAGCGGCGTGGTGACCTACGAGACACGAGCCCGCGGGGCCGCCGCGCATTACCGCGTCGAGGGCCTCGATCTGGCCGTCACCGGCGGGCCGCAGGGAGCGCTGACGCTCAAGGGCGACGCCAAGGTCAAGCCCGGGGACGTCGCGGTGAAGATCAGCGATGGCAGCCTGGCGATGAACGGCGCGCGCACGCTGGCCGACGCGTCCGTCCGCGCGAAGATCACCGTGGAAGGCAAGGAGATCCGCGAGCTGATCGCGCTGGCCCTGGGCCCGGAGCCCGCGATCGACGGCGGCGTGAAGGGCACACTGACCCTGGGCGGCACCGTCGGTCATGCCAAGGCCAACGGCGAGATCGAGCTGATGAACCTTGTGGTGACCCAGACGCGCCCCGCCTGCCCCGAGCCGAAGAAGCGCTCGCTCGCGCTCGGGAACGTGAAGATCAACGCCGCGTGGGAGGCGCCGCGCTTCACCGGACGGCCGGTCACCGGCTCGGTGGCGGGCGGCAGCCTCACCACGAACGCCACCGTGACGCTGGAGGAGCAGGCGATCCACGTGGACCTCACCGAGCTCGCGCTCAAGGGCGTCGCGATCGAGAAGGTGCTCGTCGACTTCCTCTGTCAGGGCTATGCGGTCACCGGGCCCACGGATGACACCGGCTCGCTCGGCGTCAGGCTGGACGATCTCTGGCACACGCTGAACGGCCAGGGCCAGCTCAAGATCGGCCCCGGGCGCGTCGTGGGATCGCAGGCGCTCGCCGCGCTCGGCAACCTCGCCCGCGTCGGCGGCGCGGTCGCCGCGGTGCTGGGCAGCGAGCTGCCGAATCTCGGATCGTCGCCCGTCGAGTACGACAGCATCACGGCCTCGTACACGATCACCAACGGCGTCGTGACCACGCGCGACTTCGCGCTGTCGGGACGCACGATCAAGATCACCGCGGCCGGAAGCTACGCGCTCGCCTCGGGCGCCTTGAACCTGGACGTCGGCGTGGTCACGGGACGCGCCGAGCTCAGGGGCAAGGTGACGGGCACCGCGTCGGCGCCGTCCGTCCGCGTGGCGCCACCGACCGCGCTGCGCGACGTCGATCCCGCCAAGGTCGAGAAGGGCCTGGAGGATCTGCTCAAGCGGTTCCGCTGAGGCGGCCGCCGCCGAGCTTGCCGTCCTCCACGAGGCCGACGAAGAACCCGTAGACCTGCTGATAGTCGCGGTACCACGCCTCGCCGAAGCGCGCGATCGTGTCGGCGCGGAGCGCGCGGTACATTTCGAGCCGTGATCTCAAGATCGGGCGCCACTCGTCGGACAGATCGTGGGCCTCGACCGCGGTGAAGCCAGCGCGTCCCAGCATCGCGCGATATCCGTCGAGCGTCTGAAGCGTCGTGGCCGCCATCAAGTCGCGAAGCCGCGCGCGCTCGAGATCGCCGAGCCGCGGCTGTGCGATCCAGTCGGTGAAGGCGAGCCGACCGCCCGGCCTGAGCACGCGCCGACACTCGCCGATGACCGTGGCCTTGTCGGCGATGTGCAGGAACGCCTCTTGACTCACGCAGGCGTCGAAGCGCGCGCGGGCGAACGGCAGCGCGGTGGCGTCGGCGCGAGCGATGACGACGTGGCGGTCGAGGCGGACCAGGCGAGTCAGGCGCGCCGCGCCCGCGGCCCGACCGGCATTGAGCTCGACCGCGACGACGCGGCAGCCGAAGCGATGCGCGAGAAACCGAGCGGGACCCCCGAGGCCGCCGCACACGTCGAGGACACGAGACGTCGAGACGACGCCGGCCTTCCGGGCCAGCGTCTCCACGGCCGGCAGTCCGCCGTAATGATCCTGATCGAAGTCGAAGAGGTCGGCGGCCTGCAGCGACGTCGTGCCGGACCCGCGACGGCGAGCGACGGCCGCCAGCACCTGGGCCTCGTTGATGGGATGACGGTCGTAGAACTCGATGGCGCTCACGTTCGCTCGCCGGGTCGCCTTGATGCCCTCCGCAAGCTATGATAAACACGAAACGTTTCCCACACCGTGCCGGCGAGGGTAAACCATGAGCAGCGTGTTCAAGGAAGGGCTCGAGGACATCGTCGTTTCCACGTCCGAGATCTGTTTCATCGACGGACGCGAAGGTCGGCTTCTCTATCGTGGCTACGACGTCGATGATCTCGTGCAGCACTCGAGCTTCGAGGAGGTCGTCTACCTGCTGTGGAACGGCTCCTTGCCGAGCCGCAAGGACCTCGAGACCCACGTCAAGGCGCTCAGCTCGACGGCCAACCGGAAGCTGCCACCCAAGCTCGTCACCATGCTGCGTCAGCTCCCCAAGAAGACGACGCCGATGGAGGTGCTGCGGACCGGCGTTTCCGCGCTCTCCTCGTTCGATCCCGACGCCGCCGACAACTCGCGGGAGGCGACGACCCGCAAGGCGATCCGACTCACCGCGCAGATGCCGACGCTGGTGGCGGCCTGGGAGCGACTACGTCGCGGCAAGACGCCCGTGGCCCCTAATCCGAAGCTCTCCCTCGCCGGCAACTTCGTGTACATGATGACGGGCAAGAAGCCGACCGACCTCGCCACCAAGACCTTCGACGTCGCGCTCATCCTCCACGCCGACCACGAGTTCAACGCGTCGACGTTCGCCGCCCGCGTGACGGCGGCCACGCTGTCCGACCTGCACTCGGCGATCGTGTCGGGGATCGGCGCGCTGAAGGGCCCGCTTCACGGCGGGGCCAACGAGCAGGTCATGCGCATGGTCGAGCAGATCAAGACGCCGGAGCGCGCGGACGCGTGGATCCGGAAGGCGCTGGCCGACAAGGCGCGCATCATGGGCTTCGGTCATCGCGTCTACCGCGTGGAAGATCCGCGGGCCAAGCACCTGCGCCGTCTGGCCAGCGAGCTGGGCCAGCAAGTCGGCAACACATCGTACGTGAAGATCCTCGACACGGTGGCGCGCGTGGTGACCGAGGAGAAGAAGATCTATCCGAACGTCGATCTCTACTCGGGTGCCGCCTATGCGTCGATGGGGATTCCGACCGACCAGTTCACGCCGATCTTCGCCATGAGCCGGGTCGCGGGCTGGGCGGCGCACGTCCTCGAGCAGCACGCTCACAACCGCTTGATCCGTCCGCGGGCCGAGTACACGGGGCACGCCCGGCAGCAGTACGCTCCCATCGACCGCCGCTAGATCAGTCGCGGCGTGGGCGATGACACCTCCGTTCGAGCGCCGGACTCGCCGGCGCGCTCCGGTGCCGGCGGCGGCACCGGAGGACGCCAACGGCGCCCACTCAGGATAGGCATCGTCGGCGCGCGGTTCGCCGCCGACCTGCACGCCGTGAATTACCGTCCTCTGCTCGGGCGCAAGGTCACGCTGAGCGCGGTGTGCTCCCGGACCGCGGCCGAGGCCCAGGCGTTCGCGACTCGCCACGAGATCCCACGGGTGTTCACCGATTACCGCGCACTGGTCGCCTCGCCCGACGTCGACGTCGTCGACGTGTGCGCCACCACGAACGTCCACCACGAGATCGCGGTCGCCGCCGCCCAGGCCGGCAAGCACGTGATCGTCGAGAAGCCGCTGACCGGCTGGTTCGGCAGCGCCGGTGATCCGCGTGACCAGATGCTGGCCGGAGCGCTCCAGAACTGCGACGCGGTGCTGGAGGCCGTGAGCAAGGCCGGAGTCACGCTCTGCTACGCCGAGGACTTCGTCTACGCGCCGCCGCTCAGCAAGCTGCGGCGCCTCCTCGACGCCAGCGGCGGCGCGATCCTCGAGCTGCGCGCTGAGGAGAGTCACTCGGGCTCGCACGCGGACTCTGCACGGCGGTGGCAGACGGCGGGCGGCGGGTCCTTCCTTCGCATGGGATCGCATCCGGTCGGCGCGGTCCTCCACCTCAAGCACTACGAGGGCCGCGTACGCGGCGGCGCGCCGATCCGCGCCCGCTCGGTGATCGCCGACGTCGCCCAGCTCACGCGCCTGCCCGGGATCATGGCGCGCCCGCGCTACCTCCGGGCGGCGCCCGAGGACGTCGAGGACTGGGCGGTGGCCGTCGTGACCTTCGAGGACGGCACCAAGGCGACCATCCATTCGAACGACACCACGCTCGGCGGCGTGCGCAACGTGGTCAGCGCGTATCTCACGAGTGGCGTCGTCCACGCCAACATCACTCCGAACACCGCGGTCGTGGCGTACGCGCCCGAGGCGCGCGTGTGGGGCGAGGAGTACATCACCGAGAAGGTGGAGACGACGTCGGGCTGGCAGTTCCCGAGTCCCGAAGAGGACTGGATGCGCGGCTATCCTCAGGAGCTGGAAGACTTCGTCGACGCGATTCACGACGGTCGCCCGCCGCTCTCCGACGCTTCGCTCGCCCGCGAGGTGGTCGAGGTGATCTATGCAGGATACCTCTCGGCGGCGAGCGGGCGGCGCGTGGAGCTCCAGCGGCCATGATCCCGTTCGCCAAGGGGCATGGCCTCGGCAACGACTACGTGGTGCTCGAGCAGAAGAGCCTGCCCGGCCCGCTCACGACCGCCGCCATCCGCCGCATCTGCGACCGCAACTATGGCGTCGGCTCCGACGGCATCCTGCTGCTCACGTCGACGGCGCGCGCCGACTTCGGTCTCCGGATCTTCAACCCCGACGGCAGCGAGGCCGAGAAGTCGGGAAACGGCCTGCGCATCTTCGCCAAGTACCTCTGGGATCACGGCTACGCCAAGCAGCCCACGTTCACCGTCGACACCCCGGGCGGCCTGGTCGAGTGCCAGCTCGAGGTGCGGGCTGGCCGCGTGAACTTCGTCACCGTCGAGATGGGCAAGGCGACGTTCCGGGCGGCCGAGATCCCAATGACGGGAACGGGCGACGCGGTGAACCTGCCGCTGCGCCTGGCCGATGGCACACAGCTCACCGTCACCGCGGTGTCCGTTGGCAATCCGCACTGCGTCGTTTTCGTGGATCATCTCGACGAGCGCGAGTGCCGGCGCCTGGGGCCGCTCATCGAGGAGCATCCCGCGTTTCCCAACCGGACCAACGTTCAGTTCGCCCGCGTCACGGCGCGCGACACCGTCGACATCCTGATCTGGGAGCGCGGCGCCGGCTACACGCTGGCGTCGGGATCGTCGTCGTGCGGCGCGGCGTCGGCCGCTGTCAAGAACGGCCGCTGCGACCACGGCCGCGTGCGCGTGCGGATGCCGGGCGGCGAGCTCGCCATCCACGTGCGGCCGGACTGGTCGCTGCGGCTGGAGGGCCCGGTCGAGGAGGTCTGCACGGGGACGCTCGCGCGCGAGTTCGTGGAGGCCTACGTCACCGGCGAGCCTCTAAATCCGTGAAGCGCATCTGCGTCTTCGCCGGATCGTCGGCCGGCGGCCGCCCGGCCTACGCTGAAGCGGCCCGTGAGCTAGGCCAGGCCCTCGTCGGCCGCGGCCTCGGTGTGGTCTACGGCGGCGGCTCGGTCGGGCTCATGGGCACGCTGGCCGACGCCGCGCTTGCCGCCGGCGGCGAGGTCATCGGCGTGATCCCCGGCCCGCTCGCCCGTCGTGAGTTCGCCCACGCCGGCCTCACCCGCATGCACGTCGTCGGCAGCATGCACGAGCGCAAGGCGCTGATGGCATCGCTGGTGGACGGCTTCGTGGCGTTGCCCGGCGGCTTCGGCACGTTCGAAGAGACGCTGGAGGTCCTGACCTGGTCGCAGCTCGGCATCCATCGAAAGCCGATCGGCCTGCTCAACGTCGACGGCTATTACGACGGCCTGCGCCGGTTCATCGCGCATGCGGTCGCCGAGGGCTTCGTGCGCAAGGAGTATGCGGGTCTGCTGATCTTCGCCGACGCGCCGGGCGCGCTCCTGGAGGCCGTCATGGCGTGGCGGCCGCCCGACATCGGGCGCGTCTGGCTGGACGTCACCCAGACCTGAGCGCGCGGAGCGCCGGGATCTCGCGGCGCTGCTCGTCCGACAGCTCCAGCCACACGATCCCCGCCGGCTTGGGCCGGCGGCGCCGCGTCCGGATCACGCGCCGGGGCGTGATGATCAGATCGAGCGGCACGTCGTGGCTCGTCATCGGGATTCGTTCTTTCAGAACCTGGAGCTCGTGCACCGTGGTGAGCACCGGCGTCGTCTCGTCGACGGAGCCGACGGCTCGTGCCAGCCCGAACTCGAGATCGCTGTAACCTCCGCCCTTGCCGAGCCGAGCACCGCCAGCCGTGACGGCGACGCTGCCGGCGACGATGAGGTCAATGTGGCCGAGCGCCGCCGGCGTCACCGGCTCACCGAGCTTGGATGCGCCAGCGATCGTTGCCGCCTCGGCGAGCCGCGTCCCGAGCCGCGACGGGTCGAGGCGCAGGAAACACTGCGCGCGGCGCAGCCGCGGCACCGCCATGAAGACGATCTTGCCCTCGCGCAGCGCACGCAGCCGGAGGGCGCGCTGGGGCGCGTCGGGATTGCACTTGAGACGCTTGGCCGCTTTCCACTCGGGCAGGGTGGCGACGCGAGCGGCGGCCGCCTCGGCGCCGCGGAAGTTCGGAATGCGCCCGGCCAGAGGGAAGGGGAACCTCCCGGCGCGTCGGCGCTCGAGTAGCGCCCAGACGCGCTCGCGGATCGACTGCTTGTCGCCCTTCACCGCCACGATCAGCTTACCCGCGACCAGCTTACAATGTGCCCCATGTCGTCGCCCGCCACGATCGACGTCCTGCCGAGCCATCGCTTCGACGTCGGCGCGCTCGAGCGCTACGTCGTCGAGCGGGTCACCGGGTTCCGCGGACCGTTGACCGTCCGCCAGTTCCAGGGAGGCCAGTCGAATCCCACCTACTACGTGAGCAGCCCCAGCGGTGAGTACGTGGTCCGTCGCAAGCCTCCCGGCAAGCTCTTGCCGTCGGCCCACGCCGTCGACCGTGAGTACCGAGTGATCACGGCGCTCGCCGATACCGGCGTGCCCGTCCCGCGCACGTACGTGCTCTGCGAGGATCCGGCCGTCGTCGGCACGCCGTTCTATGTCATGGAGTACGTGCGCGGTCGGGTGTTCACCGATCCGCGGCTGCCCCAGCAGTCGGCCGCCGAGCGGGCGGCCCTCTACGACAGCCTCACCGAGGTGCTGGCCCGGCTTCACACGGTGGACTGGCAAAAGCTCGGTCTCGCCGATTTCGGGCGGCCGGGCAATTACTTCGCGCGGCAGATCCATCGCTGGACGCAGCAGTACCGGGCGTCGGAGACCGAGCGGATCGACACGATGGAGCGGCTGATCGAGTGGCTCCCCGCTCACATCCCGCCCGACGATCACACCACGCTCGTCCACGGTGATTTCCGTCTCGGCAACACGCTGGTTCATCCGACCGAGCCACGCATCGTCGCCGTGCTCGACTGGGAGCTCTCGACGCTGGGGCATCCGCTCGCCGATCTCGCCTACAACTGCCTGCCGTTCCGGCTGCGTCCCGATCAGTTCGAGGGATTCGCCGGCCAGGAGCGTCCGGCCGGCATCCCGACCGAGGAGGCGTATCTGGCGACCTACTGCACGCGAGCGGGCCGGGACGGCATTCCGCAGTGGGACTTCTACATCGCGTTCGCGATGTTCCGTCTGAGCGCCATCGCCCAGGGGATCATGGGGCGCGTGGTGGCGGGCACCGCCAACGATCCCAACGCGCGCGACCGCGGTGGTCGCGCCCGACCGCTGGCCGACGCCGGCTGGGGGCTCATCGAGAAGACCTTCGGCGCCTGAGCCTCGGTCGCTTTTTATCGGTCGTCGAACGACGTGAGGCGCACCCACCGACAGGTCGCTTCGTTGCCGATCACGACGCAGTCGGACTTCCTCGCCGTCTCGAGCGGGCACACATCATTGCAGCTCGTCGCGACGAAGGTGGCGATGATCTGTGCGTCTTTGATGAGGTCGTACGAGTGGATCATGTGACGGTCCTGCTTGACCAGCAGGACATTCGGAAAGTCCTCGGCGTCCCAGGCCGAGCCCTGGGGCTCAGCGGGACCGACGGCGGTGATCGTGAGCGTCGCCGAAGCGACCAGTACGACGACCCGAGCGAGAGTCGCCACCTGCTCTCCTCTCCATCCCTGGACCACGAGCGCGCCGATGCGCCGCAAGCACGCCGACAAGAGCCGCATATATCTTCCGCAAGATGAGCGCCAAGCAGAATTCGATCGTCACGGCCACGCGTTATCGACCCCCCCGATCCCACCCCAGCGAGATCTGTAAAGATTTCCGACATCTAACAAACGTTCTAACCCGGAAACCCCCTC
>WNEQ01000584.1_pt1 | contig 19110 bp, 17 predicted proteins | sample 5399971 | NCBI WGS metagenome assembly WNEQ01 (sample SAMN13153330, study PRJNA577476) | soil metagenome | isolation source: 20 cm grassland meadow soil 2 days after 1st rain plot 5 | place: USA:California | collected 2015-09-18
GGCAGCGACTACCACTGGGCCCCCAGCTGTGAACGCGGCTCAATCGGCCGTAACGGCCACGATTTCGAGCGTGCAGCCCAACTCTTCGTACTCTGTGCTCTTGACGTTCCTGCCAGTCGCGGCTGCTCTAGCCCTGGGCGCTTCCGCCTATCTCATCTCGCGAAGCAGAATCGAGAAAGAGGCGTAAACCACCGCAATTCGGGGCATGAGCTAATCGGAAGGCTGGATTATCCTTAAGTATTGAGCTCTCCCATAAATGCGTACTCTTGCCCGACGAAGCCTCCACAATGGACATGCTCGAAATGACCCCTCTCTTCTCAGGCTTGAACAAGGGACAGCTGAAGGCGATCGTGAAGTCGTCAAAAGAAAGGTCCTTCAAGAAGGGTGAAGCGATCGTCCGGGAAGGCGAGTCTGGTGTCGGGTTCTACATGATCGTCGGCGGTTCTGCCGAGGTCCGCCGCGACGGGAGGTCTCTCACGAGGTTAGCGCGAGGTCAATTCTTCGGGGAGATGGGCCTCCTCGATCAGCAACCTAGGTCGGCCGACGTAGTCGCTCTTGAGGACACGGACTGCCTAGTCCTCTCCTCGCCCACCTTCTGGTCGCTCGTATCCACCAATCCCAAGATAGCCCGGGCTCTTGTCCAGGAACTGGCTCGCAGGCTTCGGGAAACCAGCAGGACACTCACCGAGTGACATCCCCCCACAACCGAGGCCGTCACACTGTCGGTGGACCGTTATCTCCCTCGCGATGCTTGGACAAGCCCGCGCCGCTGCCGGCGAGAGGCGCTTCAACGACGGCTCTTTCCATCCATGCAAATCGACATAATCGGGATCTTGTGACTGTCGTCAGATGGCTGAGGGAAGGCCGCGCTTACATCACGAGTGCCATTGCCCTGCACGGACTCGCACTGCCGCCCACGAGGGCCAGGGGGACTCCGATGAACAAGAACTTCTTGCCCATCACGCGGTCGAGATTGGCTAGGTTCTCGAAGATCACGACTTTCTTGGGGAGCAGAGTCTTGTGGGCCACGAATGGAGGTCGGTCCGGGCTCGGGGAGTCTAATCCGACAGCCCCAAACCCTTTCTCGATAATGTAATCGCAGGCCCCCTTAGTGAGGTCTGGATATTCCAACCAGTCAGGAGTCCGGCTCTTTGCTGTGTAGCCTGTAAGCAGGAGCAGAATCCACCCCTTGACGTTCAGGTCTTGTAGGCCTGCTGCTGTGAGCCCCTTTCTAATGTCTTCTTTGCTTATGGGATGGCGCTTTGGTCTGCCGGAAAGGTCCAGCACCAGTCCATTTCCGACGTAGTGTCCAAGAGGCATCCTGTCGATGGTCTCTCCCCCCTCGACCATGTGCGCCGGCGCATCGGTGTGCGTCGCTGTGTGCTCCGAGAACGCCCACAAAAACGAAAGGTAACCGTCTTCCTTCGTGGTCTGGATGGTGGCCCTCAGTGGTTGAGGGGCTCCAGGAAAGACAGGCGTATCCAAGCTCTTGAGTTCCACCGAAAGGTCAACAATTTCCTTGAAGAGTGGCCTCTCGTCCAATTACGACACGAGCACCCTGACGCACCGAGGAGGTTCTTAATATCCTTCCGCGGCGAAGAGTTTAGTCACTGCTCCGCAGGCATCGCTGGGCGGTTTGCCGCAATCGGATGCGCGGCCACTACCATCCCGCTGGCGGGCCTCAATGACGGACCACTACGCTAAGCAATCTGCTGCCTTCCCTGGACCTACTGTGCGGAGAATGATGCGTTAACTTCATATAATTTACGTGACCCCCGACCGGAAGCCGACTTGCAGGCGAAGCAATTTTTCCGTGAGGCAACCGGCCTAGTGAGGGAGTACGGTGCCATCGACACCCTGCTTTTCGCATCTGTCTTCGTCTTTGCGCTCGTCTTCACGATTACCCAGTTTCCCTGGTTCTACGGAAACACTCTAGGAGCGAATCTGACTGGTGCACTCTTCCTCGCGGCGGTCCCGTTCATCTTCCTGATGCTCTCCTACTGGGCGATAGGGGTGTTGATGCCCAGGACGGGCAATGATTACGTGTGGGTGGGGCGCATACTCCACCCGTCAATCGGCTTCACCTGGGGCCTCATCTACGTCCTCATCGTCTTCTTGGCTGCCTTCATCGGGGCCGGGACGGGTCCGCTCTCTTTTGCGATGTCGTCGATCTTCGCCACCTACGGCCTGCTCGGTAACTCAGCCTACTTCACCGGCCTTGGTAACTTCTTCGGGGGGGCGACGGGAACCCTGGAGCTTTCCATCCTCTTTACGATACTCGTCGCCGCCTTTGCGATCTTCGGGTCGAAGTTCGTCAAGGCGTTCCTCTACACGACTTGGATTTTTGCCATAGTAGGGATGGTCGTAATGTGGTACATTCTTTCCACAACGAGCAACAGCACCTTCGTCAGCAATTGGAACACCCTGGTCGCGGGCAACAATGCGTCGTACACATATTCAGCCTTGCAGGCTACCGCGGCCAGCAAAGCCTCGTTTCCCGGCGTCGCAACCGGGTTTGGGGCGATCGTCGCCGCCCTGCCCTTTGCCTTTCTCTTCCTGTTTGGAGGCAACTATGCCAACGCCTTTGCGGGGGAGATAAAAAACGTCAGGAAATCCCTGCCGATCGCTCTCTTTCTCTCCCTCATACTCGGCCTTGGATACTGGATTCTCACGTCGACGCTGACCGTCAATACGATAGGGTTCAACTGGGCGACAACGGTCGGATACGGTTGGATTAGCGGCGGCTCCGTGCCGGGCACAGCGAGCTATCCGCTTCCGTACCAACCAACTCAGCCGTTGTTCCTGGCCGTCTCAGCCTATCCCAACCAACTGCTAATCACCCTCATGTTCATCACTTACTTCATCGGATCGCTCGGCCCCCTATTCGCCTACTTCTGGATCCCCTCGAAGTATCTTTTCGCGTGGTCCTTTGACAGGGTGATACCTTCCAAGTTCGCTGACGTGAGCTCGAAGTACCACACCGCCTGGGTCGCAGTGATTGCAACCGCCGTCATCGCAGTAATCGCTGAATTCCTCTACTCCTACCTTGGATATTCGTCCTACTTCACCATGGGGACGGTTCTCTGGGGAATCTCGTACACGATACCGGGGATCGCCCTTACGGTCTTCCCATACGTGAAGAAGGACCTCTTCGCCCAGGCCCCCGGATGGCTCGGCAGGAAGGTCGCCGGCATCCCCCTCATCTCGCTGATGGGTCTCATCACCACGATTGGGTTCGGCTACGTCGGCTTCATAGCATACTCTAACCCCGCCATTACCACCGTCAATACCAACAGCCTCGAACTGCTCGGCGCGATGATAGTCCTGGGATTCGTGATATTCTACCTGAGCAAGTGGTATCACAAGAGAGAAGGCCTCGATACCTCGATGGCGCTGAAGGAGATACCCCCCGAATAACCGCCCCGCGGGCTACTAGCTTTGTGACAGGAGCTCCTTAATGTCCGGGTTCGGCGCGTAAATCACCCCCACAACCCACTTCAGAAGGTCTCGCTCTGTTACTCGCCACCCTCCGGTCTTCCACGACTGGGGCATTGACGCAGACCCAAAGTTCTATAGACGCCAGCGACGACCAGCATCTGAAGATTTGAGCGTGCTCCCTAGACTGGAGGACGAAGCTAGGAGAATCCTTCAAGCCTCCTCCGACAAGAAAGTCGTCCTAAAACTCATCGGCGGAGTCGCGATAGCGATTAGGTGCCCTTCGGCCAGCCGCGAGGGATTGCGGCGCGACTACGTGGACATGGACCTGGTCGGCCACGAGAAACAGTCGAAGGCAATCAAGAACTTCTTCGCCGAGATGGAATACCAGCCGCGGGAAAGGTTCAACGCCATGATGGGGCGCAAACGGCTGATCTTCAACGACCTAGACAACCATCGGCGGGTCGACATATTCCTCGACGTCTTCGAGATGTGCCACAGGTTCGACTTCGCGGAGAGGGTCGAGCTTGAAGCTCTTACCCTCCCCCTAGCGGACCTGCTCGTGACAAAGCTTCAGATCGTCCAAATCAATGACAAGGACCTCAGAGACATGGCGACACTCATCATGGACCACGACGTGGGGTCAGCGGACGGCGAGACGATAAACGGGAGCCACATAGCCAGGCTCTGTTCCAATGATTGGGGGGTATACAAGACGTTCACCTCGAACCTTTCGAAGCTCGAGGCTTCTCTCGACGGTTACGGCCTGTCATCATCGGAGATAGACAGGGTCAGGGCGAGTACGAGAAGACTGGCCGACGTGATTGAAAGAGAACCCAAGAGCCTCGCTTGGAAACTGAGGGCAAGGGTGGGAGAAAGAATCGCCTGGTACGAGCTCCCCGAGCCCGACAGGGCGGTCGTCGCCGGCTCCTTTGGCTGACTGACTGAATTAGCCCGACGCCAGAAGATACGACTTTATCCTGTCTCCCTCCAAGTCTGAAATAAAGCTTCGGAGGATTCCCTCGCCGTATTCGCTCCCGGGGTTGGCACACAGCGTCCTTCCCAGCCTTACGATTCCCCGAGATTCATGAATATGTCCGTGCAACCCGATCATCGGCTGATACTTCATTATGGCCGCCCGGCAGGCCGAACTCCCGGCTGAGATCATCTCAACGTACCCGGCTTTCACGACTATCTTGAGGTTCTCGTCAATGCGAGGTGCCTGGTCTATGGGGGTGTCGATGGGCGGGACGTGTATGTTGAAAATCGCGGACTTCATGTTCTGCACCCTGTCGGCCATCCCTGAAATCTTCAGGGCGAGGACGTCTTCATCCACTTCCCTGGGACTGTGCCACGGAGTGTGGTTTGTATAGCCGAGCGTTATCATTTCGTGCTCTCCGTCGATTTTGACTACCCGCCCTTCGGGGTTCACGACGTAAGGGGATGAATCGAGAACGGGGTCGAGGTCGGATAGGTCATCGTTTCCGGGCGAAACGAAACATTTCACAGACGTCTTCCCGAGCCTTTCCTCCGCCAGGGAAATCCACTCCCTCGTCCTTTCCACCATAACTCGGTTGAAGAGCTCTGTGACCTTGCGAGGATTGGCTTTCAGCTCTTCGAACTCTGACGGACTCACCAGACTTGTGTACGAGCCGAAGTCAGCCGCCTTCTTCCTGAACTCCTCTACCTCCTCATTGTTCTTCAGCACCAGGTCTGACCCTTGATACGTGCACCTAAAGCTCCCGTCGCCCTCTCCGATTATGGGGGTCAATACCTTCCCAGTGATGTCTCCTCCGAGAATCAGGATATCAGCCTTGTAGAAACTGGCCGCGTTCAGGAACTTCCTGAAACACCTGTTGGAACCGTGGACGTCGCTGATGAAGTAGACTCTCGACTTCGCCACAATCGGCCATCTTGTATGGACATAATTAACGTGAAGGGGTCATGGGCCCTGCCCCCACACTGAACAGTTCTCTGAACGTGAACTTCATTCAGTCCTGCTATCAATCAAGGCCCCTTCTCTGATGATTAGAGCGGAGAATGGGAGCCTGCCCCAGCGCGTCTTTGCACACCGAATCTAGCCTTTTGTCGACTGGCTTTGCCACCTTCGATAATCTCCTTTGGGTCCTTTCCGTAGGAGAGGATGTAAGACTCCAGGATTGATTTTTCGAGTTCCCTGTCGTGTTCTCGAATGAAGCGCTCTTCTTCTATTATGAATGGAGACATCGCAATTCCAAACCTAGAAAACGCGGCCGAACTAGCTCGCGCGACGCATTCATTGGCAACTTCCCTGTCTTTTGCAATTACGAGAAGATCGATATCACTTGTGTTTCTTTCCAATCCCCTTACCATGCTACCAAAGATGGCAACGGAAACTATCCGCGAATCCCTGAAGAAGGGCTTGATGGTCGATATGAGGGAGTTAACAGTATTTTTCTCTGCCCTAAAGAGTGGTTCTATCATTGATTTCAAGACATAACTCTCCTCGTTCAAGCTAATCTGCTGAGCCCTGCCGACGGGTTGGAGCTTTGCTATCCCTCGTTTTTCTAGCTCCTTAACCACCCTTGACACCTCAGGGTGAGACAGGCCAGCCGTCCTCGCCAGCTCTCTTATTGTGAAAACCTTGCCCCGATGGTGAAGCAACGTCTTGAGTACCCGGACGTTGGCCTTGCTACCTAGAATATTGGTAACATAGTCATTCAGTGCCGTGAGGTAGCCCTGGTGGTGGTAGAACAACCTTCCATATGGTAACTTCTTGTACCATACGTGCGAACTGCTCCTGAGGCCTACCAAGTTGCACGACGGCGTTCCTACATAGAAGAACTGTATGCGCCAGTCCGCATTAGGTTTAGGTCATGTATCCCGTAGTGAAGCGCAGGGCTGTTTATGAAATATTCATTGTGGTATCACTGTTCTTCTTTTTCGCTCCAGTGGTTCCCACGAGTGTCTCTCCCTACCTCCTGCGTCCGCTGAGGAATCCGTGTGGTGGAATTTTTCTTGGCCCTGAGCAGGTCTTCACTTCAATGTCATACATTGTCTTTGGACTAGTCATTGCAGGAACGGTACGCGAAGGCGCCTTCGGCCTTGTGTATGTCCCTAACAGTGAGTGGGACACAATCCAGTTCCCACCGTTGGGATTCCAGATATTAGCGTTGTGTGGCTGAGTCCGTTACCGGCGCTTAAACGTAGTGCGGAGGGTGGGATTCGAACCCACGAACCCGTCCTCGTCGAGTTGCCTCAACTCTAAGGGAAGGGATTTCTCAACGAAGCTCTCACCTACTTACTTAAGTCCCTCGCCGTTAACCGGGCTTGGCTACCTCCGCAAGCCCGCCATTTCTTAGAGCCCTTAAAATCGAATCGTTACGATTTAAGATAGAAGCCTCTCGAGCTGCTTGATACTTCGTGTATTGGCAACATTCTTGGCTTCCAGCCAGCCCCGCCTTCCCACGAGGACTCCATATCCCAAGTTCTCCAACTCGCCCGATGAGTGGGCATCGGAGTCGATTACCACCGGGACCCCCTCCTCCATCGCCCTCTTCGCCCAGTTCTCGTCGAGGTCGAGCCGCTTCGGCTGCCCGTCGATCTCAAGCATCTTTCCGTTGTCTTTCGCTGTCTTGATCACCTTCGCGAGGTCGAGCTGATGCCCCTCCCTGATCCCGATCAACCGGTTGGTGGGGTGGCAGAGAAAGTCTACCGACGGATGAGAGAGAGCCCTGACCGCCCTCTCAGTCAACTTCTCCGGCGACTGCTTGAACCCCTGATGCAACGACGCGCCGACGACTTCGAATTCGTCCAGAAACTTTCTCTCGAAGTCGAGCGAGCCGTCGGTCTTTACCTCCGCCTCCACTCCCTTCAGAATGATGAATGGTGCGAGTTTCTCGTTTAGCTTGTCAATCTCCTTCCACTGCCTCCTGAACCTCTCCTCCGAGAGGCCGTTCGCTACCCTCACCGAGACAGAGTGGTCGGTCATCGCGATGAACTCGTAGCCCATCTCCCTTGCCCCCCTCGCCATGCTCTCGATTTCCTCCGTTCCGTCGCTCCACACGCTGTGCATCTGGATGTCTCCCTTGATCTCATCCCGCCGCACGAGGGTGGGGAGGCTCCCTCTCTTCGCGGCCTCGATCTCGCCCTTGTTTTCCCTTAGCTCGGGTGGGATGTACTGAAGGCCGAGCCTGGCGAAGACCTCCTCCTCAGTGGCCCCGGCTAGCCTGTCGTTCGTCTTCGTCTCGAAGAGGCCGTACTCGTTCAGCTTCCACGTCTTCTCTATCGCCAGGTTTCGCATCGCGACGTTGTGGTCCTTCGAGCCGGTGAAGTACATCATCGCTGCACCGTACTCATCATCCTCGAAGATCCGCACGTCCACCTGGGTCCCCGTCTTCAGCTTCACGCTTACCCGCTTCGGTCCGCTCTCCAGCACCTGCTCCACCTCTGGATACTTCGCGAGCACCTCTCCCGCCGCCTTGTTGGTCGAGAGTATGTCCAGGTCTCCTATCACGCTCTTCCCTCGCCTCAGGCTTCCGGCCATGCTGACCGAGATTTTCTGGGCCTCGAAGTACGATGCCAGCTCCTGGTAGATACCCTCCGCCTCGGGAAGCAGCATCTTCTTCTCGTAGGTCTGCAACTTCGCGATACCGCTCATGATCGATGCCTTCACGGACGGGCCAAACTCATTGTCCAATTTCCCTGACTCCAGTGCCTTCTTCAGTTCGTCGACGCTCGTGATGCCGTAGTCGTGAGAGAGCGTGAAGGCGGTCCTCGGCCCGACGCCCTGAACCTTCATCAGGCCCGGAACTCCGGGGGGAACCTTCGTCTCGAGCTCCTCTAGGAGGCGCAGCTCCCCCGTCTTCAGGTACTCGTCAATCTTCTTTGCGATCCCCTCGCCGACGTACTTGATCTCCTGGAGGTCGCCCCTCTTCCACACCTCCTCGATATCCTCCTCAATGTTCCTGATAACGTTGGCCGCCCGCCTGTAGGCGATGACCTTGAACCTGTCCTCCCCGTTCGCTTCTACAAGGACGCCGAGCCTGTCGAGAAGGTCGGCCACCTCCAGGTTCTTCAATCATCGTGCGATGCTTCGGCGAGACTTTAAAAACAGTGCCCGGTCCGCGGGGCAGTAATTGTCGGCTCAGAGAAAGCAGAAGGCCTTCGTCCTCCTGAAGGTCGAGCCCGGGCACGAGCGCGACGTGATGAACAACCTCATGGAGCTCGACGAGGTGAGGGAAGTTCACATAATTCCTGGCGAGTGGGACATCATCGCCGTCGTCGAGGCTGAGAAGGGTATCGTCGTCTCGAGCGACGAGAGAGTCTACGACATCGTCCTGGACAAGATCGAGAAGACGAAGCACGTCCAGGACACCAACACTATGGTCTCGCACTTCTCGAAGTCCAAGTGACTGCTACCTCCACCAGCCGTATTCCTTCGGCAGGTCCGTGGTGACCTCGTTCCCTCTCGAAGTCGTCACCACGTTATCCTCTATCCTCACCCCCTGCTTCCCGGGCAGGTAGATCCCCGGCTCAACGGTGAAGACCATGGAAGGCAGGAGCCTCTCGCGCCCTCCCGCGACGATGTACGGGGCCTCGTGCACCTCCAGCCCCAGGCCGTGTCCCGTCCTGTGAATGAAATACTTGTCGAGCTTCTGCCTCCTGAGGCTCTCCCTCGCCGCCTCGTCGACAGCACCGACCGTCGTCCCGCTCCTCGAGGTCCTTATCGCGCTCTCCTCGGCCTGCAGGACCTTCCCGTAGAGGTCCTCGAAGTGGCTGTTGTTTCCGAGCATGAACGTCCTCGTTATGTCCGCATAATAGCCGGAGTAGGTGGACGACACGTCGATCACGATGCTCTCGCCCCTCCTGATCTTCCTTGAAGAGGGGAGCCAGTGGGGGTTCGCCGAATTCGGGCCCGACTGAACGAGGAGGTCCTCCACCCCCTCACCCCCGTTGGAGTAGATCTCGTCCGAAATTTTCCTCCCCAGGCCTCGTTCCGTCATCCCCTCACGGAGCATATGGGGAATCTCCAGGAAAGACTGGCTCAGAATGGAGGCCGACTTCCTGATGAGCGCGAGTTCCGCCTGGTCCTTCAACTCCCTGAGGCCTTGCAGTATCGGTTCCCCATTCTCGAATTTCGGGCTTGCGTACCGCATGAGGTGGTGGAGGAACAAGTAGGGCACCCTCCCCTCCACCCCCCAGCTTCCGCTCACCTGAATCTCCCTCACGAGCTTCTCGAAAGACCCTCCGGGTCCCTCGTTATCCGTCCACTCGTGGATTCTTATCTCGAGAGGGCAGTCCCTGTATGGCCCTGCCTCCAAGGAGGGGGAAACCATGTTCGGGTCTCCGTCTCGTGGGACGAAGAGTAGGAAGGGTCTCTCGAGTAGCAACGAGCTTACTCCGGTGTAGTACCTGAGGTTGGGCCCGGGGACCATCATCACCCCGTCCAGTCCCTCCTCTCGAATCTTCCGCCTTAGCTTCTCGAGCCTGCGGGCTTCACTCGACTCCTTCTTCACACCTCCTCTTGTCTCGCTATCGTTAATATGTGCTTTTGGCGTCACAGCGGGTATGCTCTGGGAGGGGATTCTCCTCCGACTGGCGAAGCGCTGGATCTCCGGGACCGATGCCGAGTCCGCGATAAAGGACGCTTGGGCGGCCAACAAGAGAGGGATGTCGGCCGTGATCAACTACCTCGGCGAAGACGTCACAGACCAATCGGTGGCGGAGGCGCACCTGCAGGAGTACCTGAGGATGCAGCGGGCCATCAGCGAGAACGGGATAAACGGGTGCGTCTCGGTGAAGCTCACTCAGTTCGGTCTCGGCGCCGACGATGGTCGGTGCGAGGAACGACTCCTGAGGGCAGCCGGACAGGCGTCCGGTCTGAGGCAGCTCCTCTGGATTGACATGGAAGGCTCTCGCTTCCTCGAGAGGACTCTGGAGATCTACCTCAGGACGAGGGAGAGGTTCGAGAACGTCGGCCTAGCGTTACAGGCCTACCTGAGGCGCAGCGAGGGCGACCTCACGAGGTTGATCGACAAGGGGGCGAGGATACGGCTCGTGAAGGGGGCTTACAGGGAGCCGCACAGCCTCGTCTTCCCCACCCTGGGGGAAATCACGAAGAACTACTCGAAGCTGATGGGCATCCTGTTCGAGCGGGCCGATAACTTCGCCATCGGGACCCATGATTCGAGGATGATCAACGAGGCGAAGAGGCTCTCGGAGTCTTGGCACGTCAACTTTGAGTTCGAGATGCTGAAGGGCGTGAGGGATGAACTCAAGGATGAGCTCGTGAGCTCGGGGTATAGGGTGGGTGAGTACCTCCCCTACGGCGCTGAGTGGTACCGCTACTCCAGGAGGCGAATAAGCGAACACCCGCGCAACATCCTTCTAATCATCAGGTCGCTCTTCTGAAGCGAGGCGTATCAGCAGCTCGGGCTTCACGCGTGCCTGATGAGCCTGCAGCGTCCCCCGCAGGTAGCCGGTCGCCTTCTGGTCTACCTCGTTGTTCGAGTCGATGACAACCCCGTAGTCCTCCTTCGCCCGGTCAGCGGTGATGTAGCCGTTTATGACGTCGGAGAGGACTCGCGAGCTCTCCCTCTTTAGGGGATCGCCGTACCCGCCCCCTCCACCCGTCTTCAACCGGATCAAATCCCACTTGCCGAGGGGCGCCGCTGCAATCTTCCTTACCTTCAGGGGTTCCTTCCTCTCCCTCTGGACGATGAAGTAATTGGGGGTCCCCCTGCTCCCCCCGTTCATCCCCCAGCACGGGAAGAGCGACCTTCCGAAGGAGGCGGTGAAGGTCGCGTTGGAGTTGTTTATCCTGTAGTCCTTGACGAGGCCGAACCCTCCCCTGAACTCTCCCTTTCCGCATCCGTCCTCGGTGTTCAAGGAGTACTGCTCCACCAGGATGGGGTGCCTCACCTCTATCACCTCGTTCGACATGATGTACGTCTCTCCGTCGCCAGAGCAGACGAGCCCGCTCTCGCCATCCTTCCCCGAGGCTCCCCCCCAGCCGCCCGCCTGAGGCTCTACGATGGCGAAGGGTTCCTTCGTCCTGTCGTCCACACCCCCCACGATCGTGGCGCAGACGCTGAGGAAGTGACCCGCCGAGAGCCTATCGGGGATGCGAGGGGCCAACGCCTTCCACACCAGGTCGGTGACGAAGGCCATCGACTCCCAGTAGGTGGAGGTGGGAGCGGGCGGGACGGGGTCGAAGATCGTGCCGGGTGTCGTCAGGACCTTGAGAGGGCGGAAGCTGCCGTCGCTGGCGGGGCCGTGGGGGTCTGTCACGGCCTTCAGGATTGTCCTTGCGGAGGAGATGGTGGCGCACCAGGGCGAGTTTATCGAGCCCTTCGCCTGCTTCCCCGACCCTCGCAGGTCTATGACAAACTCGTCGTCGGTGATCTTCACTGTCGCCTTCACCGGGACCGGGGTATCCGTTATCCCGTCGTCGTCGACGGTATCGCTCGCCTCGAAGGTCCCGTGAGGGAGCTCCTTCAGCTTCAGCCTGGTCAGCTTCTCCCCCTTCGTCATTATTCGGGTGATCGCATCGAGGACAAGCCCGACCCCAAACTTGTTGCAGAGCTCCTCGATCCTCCGGGCGGCCACCCTCAGAGCGGCGGCGTGAGCCTCCATATCCCCGAGGGTCATCACGGGCGTCCTCACGTTCGCCCTGATCATCTCCACCATCGCCCCAACAACCTTCCCAGCCTCGAAGAGCTTGATCGGGGGGAAGATCATCCCCTCCTGGTATATCTCGGTCGAGTCGGAGGTCCAGCTCCCAAAGTGCATCCCGCCCAGCTCGCTCCAGTGGCCCTTGATCGTCGAGAATCCCACGAGCCTCCTGTTAACGAAGACCGGCATCACCAGGGTGACGTCGTTGAGGTGCGTCCCGCTCGTGTAGGGAACGTTCGTGATGCAGATATCGCCCGGGACAAAGCCGTCCTCTCCGAACTTCCTGATGCAGTCCTGCGTGGCGAGGTCGAGCGTCCCTAGGAACCCGGGGACGCCGTTCGCCTGTGCCACGAGTCGGCCGCGAGCGTCCGTGAGGCCCGCCGCATAGTCGAGCACCTCGTAGATCACTGGGCTCTTGCTCGTCCTCCCGAAAGCAACGAACGACTCCTCCGCAGCCGCGATGAGGCTGCTCTCGATTATGTCCAGAGTAATCTCGTCTATCTTGGCCATTACCTCACCTCTATCACGAGATTCCCAAACTTGTCGACACTCATCCTGTCCCCGTGTCGCAGTATCGTCGTCGACGTCGGCTCCTCGATTATGGCCGGTCCTCTGATTGCCCGTCGCGCCCTGAGTCCGTCCCTTTCGTGGACTCTTACCGAGCGACGCCCCTCCTCACTGACTATTATCCGCGAGCCGAGCCGTCCCTTTCGGACCCCTCCGGCCCACCTCGTCATCCCCGGTCTCTTCACCCTCCCGAGGGCGGTGAGGTGCGCGTTCACCACCTCGAGCGGGTCGGCGAGCGTGAAATCATACTGCTTCTTGTGCAGGCTCTGGAACTTCTTACCGATCGTCGAGAGGAGGTCTCCTTCGCCCTTCCCCTCCACCGGTACCGGGGTAGGCACGGTGTGCTCCTGCCCCGCATACCTCATATCGAAGGTCGCCTCGAACCTCACGTCCTTCTTCTCGATGCCTTCCTCCTCCATCTGTCTGTAGGCACTCCTCATCATCTCCTCCAGGATTCCCATCAGGCCCTTCAGTGTCTCGCCGTTGAATCTAACGACCTTCGTCTGCACGTAGTCGTGTCTCAGGTCCGTCATCAACATCCCCCAGGCCGAGAAGACCCCCGGGATTCGCGGAACGATCACCCTCTTCACCCCGAGTTCCTTCGCGAGTGCGGTCGCGAACATCGGACCCCCGCCGCCGAAGGCGACTATGGTGAAGTCGCGCGGGTCGTACCCTCTCCTCACGGAGACGAGCTTCATCGCGTTGACCATATTTGAGGTCGCGAGGCGCACCACCCCCATCGCCACCTCCAGGGTCTTCATCTTGAGGTTCGCAGCCAACCTTCCGTACGCCTCCTCCGCCAGCTTGGGCTCCAGCTTTATCTCGCCACCCAGGAAGTAGTCCGGGTCCAGCACGCCCATCAGCACGAATGCGTCTGTCACGGTGGGTTCTCGACCCCCCTTTGCGTAGCACGCGGGTCCCGGCTCTGCCCCGGCGCTCCTCGGCCCCACCTTCAGGGACCCTAGCTCGTCCACCCAGGCGATGCTCCCCCCGCCCGCCCCTATCTCCACTATGTCGACGACGGGCACCTTCACGGGGTAACCGGAGAAGAACTGAGTCCTTCCCACGTTGTATTCAGTGTTGATCTTGATCTTTCCGGAGTCGATCAGGGAGGTCTTGGCGGTGGTTCCACCCACGTCGAGTGTGATCATGTCCTCGACCCCCACCGCGCCCCCGAGGGTCTGGGCGCCGATCACCCCTCCAATCGGTCCCGATTCAACCTGGTAGATAGGGGTCTTCTTTCCATTGTCGAAGGTGCTGACGCCGCCGTTGCTCTGCATGACGTGCATCTTGATCTTCACTCCGAGGCTCGCCATCTCCCCCTCGAGTGTGGAGAGGTACTCCTCGACCTTCGGCTGGACGAACGCGTTCATCACCGCGGTGTTCGACCTCTCGTACTCCCTCCACTCCCGGGTGAGCTGATGGGACATCGTGATCGGTATCTTTCCATCAAGCTGCTCGCCGAGAATCCGATAGCACTCGAGCTCGTGGCGGGGGTTGGCGTAGGAGTTGTAGAGCGCGATCGCGAGCGACTCCACCCTCTCTCGTTTTGCCGCATCGGCCGCCTTTAGAACGTCTCCCTCGTTCACCGGCCTCAGGACGTTCCCCGCGTAGTCCGTCCGCTCGTCGACCTCGTACCTGAGGTAACGCGGGACGAAAGGCTCCGGCTTCTTGTACCTGAAATTGTAGAGGTCGGTCCTGTTCGACCTCTGTATCTCCAGGACGTCCCTGAAACCCTTCGTCGTCACGAGAAGGGTCTTCGCGCCCTTCATCTCCGTGAGGGCGTTTATCACCATCGTAGAGCCTGTGCCGATGAAGCGGTCTATCTGCTCGCCTCTGATCCCGCTCCGCTTGACCACGGTAACTACCCCGTTCGCGAAGTTCGAGGGGGTCGTCGAGTCTTTCACGAAGGTGAAGCTGCCCGTCTTTTCATCGAGTGCGCAGAGGTCGGTGAAGGTGCCGCCGACATCGATTGCGACTCGAAACGCCAAGCCTATGGGGGCGCGAAGCCGTGGACGGCTTATATCCTTTGGGCGGCGATAGAGTTAGAGTTCCTCTACTACCCTTTCTGACCTTTGCTTCAGCTGCCCCGCGAGGAGGAACCCGACCCCCGCCAGGAAGACGAGCGTGGGTGAGGAATCAAGCGCGACTAGAAGGGTGCCCGGCTGGACGCCCTTCGGAAGAGTGAAGACTGTAGTGGGGCTCAGCCCGAAAACCAACATTGCGAGGCCGAAGGAGCCAAACAGCAGAATGTAGCCTGTGATGAATAGTATCTTCGAATTCATCGCCGCCGGCATGTGTCGGTGAGAAATATGTTTTTGCGCAAAAAGTAGGTTAGGCCGGAGCCGCCCCAATCATCTCTTGGCTCGGACTTCGCCATTTCCTGTTTCCGTACCAGGCGAGAGCCAGGACGATGATGATCATCACTATTGCTCCGGCCGTTTGTGTGGTTGAATCGAGTTTGAGTCCCGGGACGTAGCACGCCTGCCCCAGGCATGGGCTCGTGTCTAGAATGGTGCCGAGGATCATCTCAACCCTGCCTGGCTAGCGACTGCTATCGCAGACAGAATTATTGATGCTGCCGTGACCCACTTCAAGTACGGGAAGTTCCAGGTGGGCCTGACGAAGTTTGGTGCTGTTACTAGGACGAATCCGGGTATGAAGGCATAGATCGCCAAGAATGTTGCGTATGGAATCACGCCGACAAAGTTGTAGACTGCAAGGGGCCAGATTGTTGTTGCGAACTTGAAGACGTACACGTATAGGAAGAACCAGCCCCAGTACTGGATGAAGAGAGCTATAGCGGTGACGGCCCAATAGCCGACCACTTTCATGGCCGTGCTCTTCATGGAGTATATTCTCTTGTAGAACAGAGCGAGGAAGAACACATGTGGCCAGTAGAATGGAAGGCCATAGAACCCTACACTCGAGGTAAAGGAGTCAAGGATCGTTACGATGATTCCTCCGAGGGGTCCTGCAGCCATCGTCGCAATCGAGAGGTACGCGCCCACTAGGTTGAAGTTGACGCCCGGGAGGTAGCCTGGAAGGCTAAGCCCAAACGCTTCTGTGATAAGTGAAAGACCGCCCAAAACTGCTGCTACACTGATTTGCTTTGTGTTGAGTAAAGGTTTTCTTGGCATCATAGTAGTTTCTGTACTAGATGTCATCGGTTCATCGGTGGAAGAGGTTCAGCTAATAAACCTAACTCGAACCCTTAATTAAGACAAATTTTGCAATTTTTAGCACGACCCTAACGGATGCCACAGACAGGGTGGACCGAGCCCCAGCAGATGCCGCAGGATCAACGTGGTGAATCGGTAGTCCGCCCATCCCAGCCCCCATGCCGCCGCCCCAATGGCCTGTCCCACTAAGATGAATCCAATCAGGAAGGAGAAGGTGTACCAGTCCCGTCCCTTGAATTTGATTTCTCGCAAGTAGGTCCTCCTCTTTGGGTCGAAGCCGTATCCCCTTGACGAGATTGCCGCGGCTAGAAACTCCGCCCTCGTCAGAGACCTTGTGATGACGGGAACTATGGTGGGGATTGCCTTGCGAACTAACGTTACCGGGTTTCTGGACTTCGCCTCCCATCCCCTCGCTCGCTGAGCCTCGACGACACCAGTCAGTTGGGCGAGGCTCACCGGAAGGAAGCCGAAGGCCACGTTAATCGCGGTCGTAATTTCGCTAGGTATTCTGAGCTTCACCATCAGGGAGGTCAGGTCCGCCGGCGATGTGACCGAAAGGAGGAATCTCCCCGAGAGGACGATGATGATTATCCTGTCCATCGCACCCCAAGCATAGACGAGGGACTCCACGCTGACGTGGCCGCAGGGACAGACCCAAAACTTGACGGGTATCACGTAGAAGAGGAAGGCGAGATTCCAACTCGGCCTCGCCGCCACAATCGAACTCTCGTAAAAAAGGAGGTTGTAGACCAAAAGAAACAGGAGGGCAGGGGCTAGATACAGGAGGAATCTTCCCGTGGTTCTGAAGGAGTTCTTCGCAATCCCCCCTATCGCAAGAATCGCCACCAAGAGAGCGGTGAGATAGACCGGGTCGTTCCAGCTCACGGCGGGGAGGGTCAGGGAGAAGAAGATCGCGAATTTTACCCTGGGGTCGAGTGAGTGGAAGAACGTGTTCAGGGGTCTGTACCCGAAAAGCTCACTGGACATGTGCGCCACCGATTCCGAGCACCTCGAAAGCCTCCCCCATCGTCAGGACGTCGTGGGGAAGCGCCGGTTTCGTCATCTGCTGGAATATCCGCGTGATCTGCGGCGGCACAATCGAGGTCTCCATCAGGGTCTCGGGCTGCGAAAACACCCTCTTCGGGGTTCCCTCAGTCAAGAGAGACCCGTCCCTCAGGACGTAGACGTATCTGCAATACTCGGCGATAAGGTCCATGTTGTGACTGATTATCAGGATCGTCTTCCCCTTCTCGTTCAACCTCTTGCAGAGCTCCATGACCACCTTGGCGCGAGAGTAGTCCTGCCCCGTGGTCGGCTCGTCGACGACAAGGACCTTCGGGTCGAGCGTAAGCGTCGAGCCGATCGCGACCCTCCTCCTCAACCCCTGACTCAGGCTGAACGGATTCACGTCGAGGTATTGGGAGAGCTCGAGGTCTCGCGCCACCGCTTCCACAGCCCGCGTGATCTCCTCGGGCGGGAGTTTGAGGTTCTTCGGGGCGAACTCCAGTTCTTCCCTGACGGTCCTCGCGAAGATCTGATCGTCCGGATTCTGGAAGTTGTAGCCGACGAATCTCGCGAGCTGAGGCACGCTCTTCGAGGCGGTCTCCTCGCCGCCCAGTAGGACCTCTCCCTTCGTCGGTCTTAGAAGGCCGTCGAACATCTTCACGAGTGTCGTCTTTCCTGAGCCGTTTCGTCCGATGAAGCCAACGTAGTCGCCCTCAGGAATCTTCAGGCTCACCCCGTTGAGCGCCCGCGTGCCGTCGGGGTAGGCGAACTCTACCCCCCTCGTTTCTACCAGGGGGTTCCTCACATCCCTTACCCCTTCCGTGGGGTCGCTCCTCCTGCCAGGGAGCCTCCTTGCCGGAAGCAGTGGGACCACCCGGGTCAGAAGGCTCACCGCCTCCTCCGTGGTGAAGGGAGTCTCGCCTTTGGCGTAACCATGCTTCTGCAACTCGTACGCGAGCTGCGTCGCGTGTGGCACCTGCAAGTCCACCCCCTCCATCAGGTCGACCTGTTTCAGGACATCCTTCGGCTTTCCATCCGCAAGTATCGCCCCCTTGTCCATCACCACCAGGCGGTCCGCGTAGGGGAGGATCGTCTCCAGGTTATGCTCGACGACGACGAACGTCCTCCTGCCCTTCTGGATCAGCTCTGAGAGTCTCTGAAAGATCAGCTGCGCCCCGTACGGGTCAAGGTTTGAGGTCGGCTCGTCAAGGACGAAGATCTCAGGCCTCATCGTGTAGATCGAGGCGAGAGCACAAGCCTGCTGTTGTCCTCCTGACAACGCGTGAGGGTTCTTGTTTCGACTGTTCTCCAGCCTTGCGAACTCGAGCCCCTCGTCGATTCTGAGCCTGATCTCGGGGACAGGTATCGCATAATTCTCAGGACCGAACGCCAGCTCCTCCTCGACCGTGGAGTTGAAGAGCTGATTCGAGGGGTCGTCGAAGAGGAGGCCGACCTTCGCGGCGAGGAAGGGGATATCGTTCGCGCGGAGGCTCATCCCGGCGACGTTCACGTCGCCCTGCAACTCTCCCTCGAAGAAATGAGGGATGAGCCCGTTCAAGCATCGGCAGAGCGTTGTCTTCCCCGCCCCGCTCGGGCCGGTAATGACTATCACCTCGCCACGGCCAACCCTGAGGTCGATTCCCTTCAGGGACGGTTCCTTAGCCTCCTGGTATCGCCACGTGACTCCTTTGAACTCGATAATCGCATCTTGAGTCTGGATTTGCTCTGCAGAACCCAACTGAGGGCGGAAGCGCTTCAGAGTATTCAAGTCTTTCCGAGAATCGGGGGGATCCGCTCAGTTGGCGGGGGGATTCCACCCAATAACAGCTTTATCACGCGATTCCTACTTCCTATCGGTATTACCCTGGCCTCAAGAAGTCGCGTCGCACTTGCTGGGTCGCTCTTATTGATCGGGGGGCTTGGACCATTCTCTCAATTACCATCGCGGAGAGCCTCACTCCAGGTTACAGCGTCTCTAACGAGACAATAAGCGGACTTGGTTCCCCAATCTTTTCGGGTATTTGCAACGCCGTTCCGAGCTGCGTCACTCTCATCCAACCAGCATCAGCGATATTCGTGTTCGCGAAGTTTCTGAACGGGATACTCTGGCTCTGGAGCGGCTCGATCCTAAGGAGCGCCACCGGTCGCAGGCGGTTTGTCCTTGCAATCTCGGTGGTCGGAGTTGCAAACATCCTTGTCGGAGCGTCGTATCTTCCCTTCTATCTGGGAGGCACTTCTGCAATGGTCGTCGTGGCTGCAGGTGCTG
>WNEQ01000590.1_pt1 | contig 19039 bp, 15 predicted proteins | sample 5399971 | NCBI WGS metagenome assembly WNEQ01 (sample SAMN13153330, study PRJNA577476) | soil metagenome | isolation source: 20 cm grassland meadow soil 2 days after 1st rain plot 5 | place: USA:California | collected 2015-09-18
TGGCGCGTGAGGTGGAGCCGCTGCGCCGCCTGTGCGCGCAGGCGGGAATCCCTTTCCAGGCTCCGGTGATCTCCGTCGCCAAGCTTGGACACCTGCTTCTGGGGCTCAAATCGAATCACGCCGCCGCGGACCTCGCGCAGGCCCTCGGAATGGACTCGCGCGGTCCCGACGATTGTCGTGGCCGCGCGCGCATCGTCGCCGAATCGTTTCTGCGGCTGGTTCCGCAGCTACAAGAGCGCGGCATCGACACGCTCGACGCCCTTCTCGAGTACCAGGACATGCCGGCGCTGCCTCTCGATCTCTCCGCGTACGACTTCACGGCCGAAGATCTGAAGACGCTCCCGGCGGGCCCCGGAGTCTATCGATTCATCGACCGGGAGGGGCAGGTCATCTATGTCGGCAAGGCGAAAAACCTGCGCGCGCGGGTCGGCTCCTACTTCACCCCCTCGGCGGGAGGGGCCGCCAAGGGTCGCGCCATCCTGGACCAGACCCGGCGCTTCCTGGTGACCCGCGTCGCCTCGGAGCTGGAGGCGAACCTGCTGGAGGCGGCACTGATCGCCGAGCACCATCCCCGGCTCAATCGGCAGTTCGACGTGCACGAGCGCCCGGCGCCCTATGGACCGCGGCTCAACCTCGTCGTCGTTCTGAGGGACGCCGGCCTCCCCGCGCCGGGTGTGACGACCTGCACTCTTCACCTACTCAGGGGCGGCCGCTACCTCAGGCGCCTCGGCGGTCTGGCCTCCGATGCCGAGGCCCCGGGTGGAGCGTGGGAGACGGTGCGGTCCCTGATCGCGCGGCTGTACTTCCCGTCATCCACGGAAGACGGCCGGGCGGCCGGCGGCGGGGAGCCTGTCACCGCGGGCAGGCCGGATGAGGGAGTGGATATCGACTGGCAGCTCGTCTCTTCGTTCGTCCGGAAGTACCGCGACGAAATCAACGTCCTCGACGTGGACGAATGCGCCTCGCCGGCCGAGGCGGAGCAGCGGCTGCGCGTCCTGGCACGGGCGGTCGAGACAGGTCCCGGCCGCATCGTGGCCCGCTGACCCGCGTCCCGGTGTCCGCCTGCGGATCGCGGCTCAGGTGGTGGGATCGCCCCGGCGTGCGGCGGGCTCCACCGACTCCTCGCGCCTAATTGACGCGATAGACGGGACTCTCCAGCGGGGTACCCCGAGCCTGGATCTCCACGATCGGCGCTCCCGGGTTGAAGCGTCGCAGAATCTCGATGATGCGATCGTCCTTTTCGATGAACGCGACCAGGGCGGGCCGGCCACTCAGGACGAGGCGGTCGGCGTCGTGCGGTCCGAGGATCGTGGGCGGTCGATCGCGCATCTCGAAGAGATAGACCTCCGCCTCGACGGGGTGGCCGTACGCCGGGAGGCCGCTCCCGTTGGCGACGAGCAGGAGTTCGGTCCCCGCCGCCGCGCTCAGCAAGACGTGCGCCGCCTGACGGTAGGCGCCGTCGTGGTCATGGGCGACCTGCGGGTCCTGCGCCCAGACGACAAAGTAGCGATAGCCGTTCAAGCATCCGACCAGGATAAGGGCGGTGACGGTGGCCGCGGCGGCCAGACGCACGCCGGCGACCCGTCCCAGGAACAGGTACGCGGCTTCGAAGCCGATCCCACCCAGAAGCGCCACAGCCGGCAGGACCCCGCAGCTCCTCAGTCCGTGCGGCACCCCTTCGACCGACAGGATGTTCGGCAGGAGCATGGCGATCAGCCACCCGAGGAGGAGCGCCGCGAGGGGCGCGTCGCGGCCCTCACCACCGCCCGGGCGGGGCCTCGGGCGCGGCGCTCCCCGGTCCGCGAGCTCCGCCACCGCCGTCCCGGCCGGCCGTGGCCTTACGACGAAGAAAATGCCGGCGAGGAACAGGAGACCCGTCAGAGGATCGAGCATGGGCGCGCCGCTCAGGTTGTGGCGGCGGTTGCCGTCTCCCCGCACGTGGAACATCAGGAGGGTCGCTTCCAGGTTTCGCACGAGATAGGCCGGCACGTCGCGTCTTTCAACCTTAGGGCTGAAGATGGAGAGGACCCGCCGCGGGAAGGTGAAGTGCTCCGGGTGGTGCAGGTAGTGCAGGAGCATCGGCATCGCCACGACGAACGCCGCCGCGGCGAACACGCCGAACCTTCGGAACGGTACCCGCCAGCCCTGGCCCGATGACCGCGCCTCGGTGATGAAGTAGGCGGGCAGGAGAAGGGGCGCGAAGCGGACCGCGGGATAGACGTGCACGCCGAGACCGAAGAGCCCCCCGCCGAGCAGCAATCGCCATGTTCCCCTGCCGCGCAGCCCCTCGACCAGAAAGATCGTCGCGTGGACCAGAAGGCAGGGCAGGAGGATCGCGCGGAAGCCGCTCCGGCTCAGGAGGACGTGCCAGAACGACACGGCAAGGAGGCCCGCCCCGAGAAGGCCGGCGCGCTCGCGGCCGAAAGAGCGACCGAGCCCGTAGACGCCCCAGCAGGTCAGCACACCGAACAGCGCTCCGGGCGCCCGCAGCGTCCAGTCGGACGCTCCCAAAAGCGCGAACACCAGACCGATCAGGTCGGCATACAATCCCTCGTCGTAGGTGAAATGAAGGCGGGGATGCCCGGCTGCGGCACGCAGGGCATCCGTGCCCGTGAGCGCCACGTCCCGGTAATTCGCCGGCGGGAGATTCGAGAGAGCGTAGAAACGCAGGAACGCCGCGGCGGCGAGCACCAGAAGGAGGGCGGCGTGGCGCCTGAGCAGGGCCATCCGCCTGATTATAGCGTCCGGAGCGCCAACACCTTGACGCCGCCTGACGTCCCCGGACCCGGGGCCGCGGTGCAGCGCGGCCGCACACGGGTGACGGGGACCGGCCTTGCGTTCCGCCTTCGCCTTCCTATATTTGGCTCAGTCGGCCCGTTGGGGCCCTGGAGCGCCATGCCACCGACCGCCAAGATTCTTCTCGTGGACGACGACGCCACCGTGCTCGACCTGGTCCGGGAGACCCTGGAGGGGTGCGGCTACACCATCGACACCGTCACGAACAGCCAGGACGCCATCGCCCGGGTCAAGGACGGCGGGTACTCGATGATCATTCTCGACCTGCTGCTTCCCGATATGAACGGTTTCATCCTGGCCCAGGAGATCAAGCGGATCGACCCGAACCTGTCCGATCGGATCCTGTTCATCTCCGGCATCCTGTTCGGTCAGAGCACCGTCGACCACCTCGGCTCGGTGGGCGCCGGCTTCCTGAGCAAGCCCTTCCAGCTCGAATCACTGATCGAAGCGGTTGACAAGATCGCCAAGCGACGCGTCGCCTGAAAAAGGGCGACGCCACGGGCGGTGTCGCGTCCACCCGTGGCGTGCAAGGCGCCTCCGAACGGTCGGGCGCTGTCCTGCAGATCCTCGATCAGCCCCAGATAACCACGGCCCTCACCTCTGGTCGATCGTGACGCCGTCGCGGCGCGCGCGGAAGACGAGATCGTCCATGTCGCAATCCAGAAGTGCGATCCGCTTCTCGAGCTCCAGGACGAGAGAAGCCACCCGGATGCGGTACCCGAGCCTGGGTGCGAACGAGCGCGTATCCCCGGCGAACGCGGACTCCGAGAAGTCCACGCGTTGCCGCTCGAGATCGAGCTCGCAGGCGAACGAATCGCGCGTTGACCTCATGTCGTTGTACGACTTCTGGTACGGGGAAATCTCGGCCGGCGCGGCCGGAATGTAGGGCGGGAGCGTTGCCGCCGGCGCCTTCTGAATCGCGAGCGGTGGCAGCCGTTTGAGATCTTCGTAGGTATACGCCCCCGGAACGTCGAACTTGGCGAGATCCGCGTTCGTGTAAAGCTGCTGGCCGAACGCGAGTGCGGGCCACACGAGACCCGCCAGCACAACAGACACTTTCATCCCTTCCTCCCGATGCGCCCGGCCGGGACGACGGGGCGTGGGTCGCTCCGTTGGCTCTTCCCGGCCGGCCGGGCCCAACCCGAATGGGTCCGGCTTTGAGCTGCGGCGCTGAGTGCGGGTCATATACGGCGAGACCGGGGGGCCGGCAACGAGATTCTTCCGCAGGCCATCTGCACGAACACCGCGCCCGGCGCTGACTTCCGGGTATGTCAAAGAACCGTCATCGACGCCCACGGCCTCGACCCGGTGACGGCGGGAGACGCGGCGCGTGCCGTCCGCATTGAAAGCGGAGCGACCGGCCGCTATAATGCCGCCTTCTTCGGAGCCGCCCACCGCATGTCGGATCGCTCGCAACGCCCGCTTGCCGCCGCCCTGGTCGCCATCGTCGCGTCCCTTGTGTCGGCGGGATACGCCCTTGCCGTCCCGGGCGTTCCCGAGACGAAGACCCTCGCGAACGGACTACCTGTCGTCGTCCTCGAGGACCACACGCTGCCCCTGGTCGCGGTCAGTCTGTGGGTGCACGCGGGAAGCAAGGATGAGATCGATACGTCCGCCGGCTACGCGCACTTCCTGGAGCACATGATCCAGCACGGCACCGACACCTCGGGCCCGTTCGAGTACCAGAGGCTGGCGCATCGCTGGGGTGGAACGCTGACCGTGCGCGCCAACTATGACCGCACCTACATCACCGTCACAGGCGTTTCCTCGGCCCTGGACTCGATCGTCAACGCCGTCGCCGGCATGGCGCTCAGGGCGAAGCTCGAAGACAAGGAGATCGACCTGGAGCTGGGGACACTCTCGCAGGAGGTGCACACCTACTACGACGAGGCCTCCTCGGTCGCCTTCCTGGAGAGCATGCGGGCCGCATTTCCCAAGCACCCGTACCGCTTCCCGCCGCTGGGGAACATGAGGACGATCGGAACACTGAAGCACGATCCGCTCGCGGCCTTCTACAAGAACCTTTACGCGCCCAATAATATGGCGCTGGTCCTCGCCGGAGACCTGGATCCGAGACGCGCCCGCGACCTGGCCGAGCGCGCCTTCGCCAAGACGCCGGCGAGCGCCACGCTGCCCCCCAAGCCGCCGCCTTTGGCGGGATTCGCCGGGCATGACGACAAGGAGAAGCCGCTGGACCTGAAGGAACCGTGGACGACGCTCACTTTCGTCGGCCCCGGGTACAGACACCCGGACCGGCCGGCCTTCGAGATCCTGGCACGGGCGCTGGGCGACGCGGGCGGTTCTCCCATCTCCGGGGCCCTGCTCCGCGAGAATGCCGGTTCGACCGCCCAGGTGTTCTACTACCGTCTGGAGGATGCCGGCCTTCTGTACGTCGGCATCGTCCCATCCACTCCCGTCATGTCCTACGCAGCCGCCGCGACCGCCCTAGGGGAGATCGCCGCCTTCAAGAAGCGCGGCCTGCAGGACGACGTGGTGAGGCTGCACGCTCAAAGACTCCTGAAGGAAATGCGGCTGGAGGCGGAGCGGCTGGACAGTCTCTCGGAGGGCCTGGGAGAGGCGGCCCTGTTCGGCGGAGTGGGCTACTACTGGAACCTGCCCGACGCGTATGGACGTCTCACGGCGGCGGACGTGAACCGGGTCGCGGCCAAGTACCTGGTCGGCGAGAACCTGCGTCTGGTCGTGATTGTCCCCAAGACGTCCGGCTCGTTCGCGGAGGACCAGAAGAACCGCTTCCATCAGGCGCTCGATGACCTCGGCGGTGTGGCCAAGGACGCGCCTCCGCCCGGCTTCGAGAGGTCCCTGTATGCCGCTGACGAGGCGGCACGCGTCCGCCCCGACGCCTGGGGCGATCCGCGCGACTCCGGTGTCAGGAGACCCGTCGTTCGCTCGTCCCTCGAGAACGGACTCACCCTGCTCGTTCAGGAGGACCATCGCCGCGCGTTGGCGGCCGGCTCCCTGCAGCTTCCGTTCGGCTCGGCCGACGACCCGCCTGGGAAGGAAGGGCTGGCCTATGTGGCCGGGCATTTCGTGTCATCGGCTCCGACGCGTCCCGGGCAGGGCGATGTTTTCCGCGTCGGAGACAAGACGGTCCTCCTGCCGCAGATTCAGGTGTCGCGCGATCTCACGGAGGCACGATTCCTCGCCAGCCCTGCCGACCTGCGCGCCGCGCTCTCCGTCCTGGCCGCATCGGTGCAGCAGCCGGCCGTCTCCGACGCCGCGTTCGAGGCGGTGCGCACGGGGACGCGCGATGCGCTCGAGCGGGCCGGGAGCGATCCTTCGTTCGTGACGCTGGAGCTGTTCCGCGAGAAGGTCTACGCGGGCCACGCCTACGCGCACGCAGCGGTCGGCACGCCCCCCGGCCTGGCGTCACTGACGCGCCCGGATGTCGAAGAATTCATGAAGAACTCCTTCCGCCCCCAAGGCGCGGTCCTGGCGATTGCCGGAGACGTGAACCCGGCGGAGATCCGGAAGGCCGTCCAGGATCTCTTCGGCGCCTGGAAGGGTCACCCCGCGAAGACATCGGACAAGCCCGCCGAAGAGAAGCGGACGCGCCCTAAGGCCGCTGCACCGACGCCGGCGCCAGCCGATCCGCGCTCCCCGGACGCGTCCGCCGTCGCGGGCGGCGGGACGACGGCGGAGGAATCGCCGGCGCCACTTTCGAGGAATCCTGCCAACCTGAGGGCCGCGCCGGGCGAGTTCACGCGCCTCCTGAGCATTCCCACGAGCAGCGTGCTGGTCGGCGTTCCGGGGGCGGCGATCACCGACCCCGATTTCGACGACCTGCGGGTCCTCGGGGCGGGTCTGACCGTCCTGGCGTTCGAGGACCTGGTGTTCACGCGACGCGCCGCCTTCTCGGCGACCGTGGTTCCGGAGGCTCTTCGCGACGGAGGATCGTTCGCGGTCGTCGTGATCGCACAGCACCCGCGGCGCGACGAGGCCGTGTTCGACGTGCAGCGCCTGATGCGTCGCCTGGCGCTGGAAGGCCTGGAGCAGAAGGACCTGGATGATTTCATGCGGGTCGAGGCCGGGCGCGAGGCGGCGGGCCTGCAGGGGGTGCTGCCGACGGCGAGCGTCCTCGCCTACCGCGCGGCCGCGGGGCTGGACGGCCCCTTGATCCAGAAAAATCCAGCGCTCCCGAAACCCTCACCCGAGCGCCTGAAGGATCTCGCGACGCGCTATCTTGCCCCGGGGTCCTGGATCGTGGTCAAGGTCGGCCCGCCCTCGTCTTAGGAGCCCGGCCGGACGTACGTCCCGCTCCTTCCCCCGCTCTTGCGCACGAGGCGGATCGAGCCGAGGGTCATGCCCCGGTCGATTGCTTTGGCCATGTCGTAGAGGGTCAGGAGTGCTGTGGCCACGGCCACCATCGCCTCCATCTCCACGCCAGTGCTCCAGCGCGCCAGGGCGGTCGCGGACACCTTGATCGTGTGCCCGTCGGCCCCGAGCCGCACGTCGACGCCCACGTGTTCGAGGGGAACGGCGTGGCACAACGGGATCAGCTCGGACGTCTTCTTGGCAGCGGCAATCCCGGCGACACGCGCCAGCGCCACGGCATCGCCCTTCGCCACGTTGCGGCTCCTGATCGCCCGAAAGGCCTCCCGACTCATTCGGAGCGATCCCTCCGCCGCCGCCTGCCGCACGGTGGGCGGTTTGGAGCTGACGTCCACCATGCGTGCCCGCCCCCTCTGGTCGAGGTGGCTCAGTCGCGCCGCCGGTCGCCGGCCGGAACGCTTCATGCCTTCCTCGCCGCCAGGAATCGCTCGGCTTGAGCAAGGTCGTCCGGCGTGTTGACGTTGAGGAAGACGTCCTCCCCTCCGAAGGGCAGGAGTTCGTCTCCTTCGACGAGCCGTACCGCAACCTCTCCAAGGAAGCCGTGCAGCGAAAGGCGCCCCGAGGCCAGGCGGCGCTCGATCACCTCCAGGCATGCCGAGCTGTAGGCCGCGGCCAGGACCTGGAGCTCGCCGCGGGCACGGGGCACGACCGCCGCGTGATTCTCCCCCTCGGCCGCCAGGTAACGCAGGAGGCCGGGTGGAACGAGCGGCAGATCGCACGCCAGGGCCACGACCACCCGCGTGGCGCACGCGCGTAGTCCGTGCTGCAGAGCGAGGAGCGGTCCCTGCCGTTCGCTTCCGTCCGCCGCCTCGTCCAGGAAACGCACCCCGGCCATCCCGGGCGTTTCGCGGGGCGGCCCGAGAACCAGAGGCTCGCCGCCGGCCTCCCGGAGTATCGCCACGGCACGATCGAGGAGCGTGCGCCCTGCGAGCGGCACGAGCGCCTTGTCCCGCCCCATGCGCTCGCTCCCGCCGCCCGCGAACACCAGCCCGGTCCACATGCCCGGCAGAATAGCACGAGCGCCGCGAACGACTCCTTACGCCGCGGCGATCCGGGAGTAGAATACGATTCCGTTCGACGTCCTCAGTGGTTCCCTGAATCCGATTCCTGGAGAACGTCCCTTGCCCACACCTCAGACGCAGCCGCGGAACGATTCCGCGCCGCGCGGCGGTCGGGCCTTCATGCGCGTCATCCGGCGCCTGGTGCGCCTGGGGGCGCTCGAAGATGTGCGGCGCCTGCTCGACCGGGTGCACCCGGCGGACGTGGTCCAGATCCTCCGCATGCTGGCGCCGACGGAGCGCAAGGCGTTCACCGACGTTCTGCTGTCGCACGGACGCGCCGGCGAGGTTCTCGCCGACTTGCCGCAAGCTCAGGTCGAAGAAATCCTGGTCCAGGTCAGCAATGAGCGCATCGCCTCCCTGGTGTCACGCCTGGCCCCCGACAAGGCGGCCGACCTGCTCCGCCTGCTCTTCGAGGACCGCGTGGTCGCCATCCTCAAGCTTCTGGACGAAAAGACCGCCGCCACGCTCGACCGGCTGATGACCTACGGCCCGGAGACCGCCGGCGGCATGATGACCACGCGCTTCCTGGCGCTGGACCGGCACACGCGGGTCGGCGAGGCGATCGACCGCCTGCGCTCCGAGCCGGAGGCGGAGATGGTGTTCTACCTGTACGTCGTGGATGACGCGATGCGACTCGAAGGCGTCGTTTCCCTGCGCCAGCTCGTCCTGGCGCGGCACGACCAGGAGCTGCGGGAGATCATGAATCCCAAGGTCATCCGGGTGCGCCTCGACACGTCGCGAGGTGAGGTGGCCGACGTCATCTCGCGGTACAACCTTCTGGCGGTCCCGGTCGTCGACGCCGGCAACGTCCTGTGCGGCATCGTCACGGTGGATGACGCCATTGACGCCATCACGGACGAGACGACCCGCGAGATGTACAGGCTGGCGGGGCTCAACACCGAGGACCGCATCGGTACTCCGCCGCGCGAGTCGGTGCGGCGCCGTCTGCCGTGGATGGTGATCAATCTGGGCACCGCCATCCTGGCCTCGTGGGTGGTGTCGTTCTTCGAAGCGTCGATAGCGCAGGTGGTGGCGCTGGCCACATTCATGCCGATCGTCGCGGGGATGGGTGGCAACGGCGCGACCCAGGCCCTGACCGTCATCATCCGCGGCATCGCCCTGGGGGAGATCGACTTCTCCTCGGCGCGGCGGGCCATCCTGAAGGAGATCACCGTGGGTGTGGCGATAGGCGTCGCCACCGGCGGTCTCATGGCCGGGATCGCCATGCTGTGGAAGGGCAACGCCATGCTCGGCCTGGTCATCTGCATGGCGATGATCATCAATCTGTTCGTGGCGGGTCTGACCGGCGCCGCCGTACCTCTGGTGCTGAAGTGGCTGAAGCTCGACCCGGCCCTGGGCTCCGGCGTCATCGTCACGACCTTCACCGATTGCTGCGGCTTCCTGTCGTTCCTGGGACTCGGAACACTGCTCCTGAGTTTCCTGAAGTAATCCCGGCCGACCCTCCCGACGCCCGGCCCGTATAATAATGAAGATGGCCATGAAGGACGTGTCCCGCGAGCCGACCCCCGATCTGAGGTCAGACCCGGATGTTCCCGGCGACATCCGCTACGACCCCGACCTGGCGGTCCACGAACCGGCGGAGATCCCTGGCGAGCCATCGGTGCCGTCCCGGCGCCGTTCGCCGCTTCTCCTCTTCCCCCTCGGACTTCTGCTGCTGGCGATCGCGGTCTACGTCCTGTTCGGTCTGATCGCCAACGAGGGACGGACGCCCTCCGACTACCTGGACGAGATCCGCATGCGCCGTGTGGACGCCTGGGAGCCCGCCTTCCAGCTTTCGCGCCTCCTCGCCGAGCGGGACGCCAAGGGCCTCGACCCCCGCTTCGTGCCGGACCTCATCACGACGTTCGAGTCGTCGCGCGACGAGGACCCGCGACTGCGGCGCTACCTCGCCCTGTCGCTCGGCGAGGTCCGCGATCCCCGTGCGGTCGGGGCCCTCCTGGAGGCCCTGCACGACACCGACGCGCAGACCGCGATCTACGCCGCCTGGGCCCTCGGAGCCCTCGGCGACCCGCGCGCCGCGCCCGGTCTCATCCCGCTCCTCGATCACGAGGACCCCGGCCTGCGCAAGATCGCGGCCTACGCCCTCGGCGCGCTCGACGTCCCCGAGTCACTCCCCCCCCTGCGGGCGCTGCTGCACGACCCGGTGGAGGACGTCGCCTGGAACGCCGCGCTGTCGCTCGCCCGCCGCGGCGATCGCTCGGGGTTGCCCCTCCTTCACCGCATGCTCGACCGCGCCTACCTGGACGGCGTGCAGCGTGCCGACGAGTCGGGCCGGCCCCGCGCGCTGACCGAAGAGCAGAAGGAGGACGCGATCAAGAACGCCCTGCGCTCCCTCGTCCTGCTGGGCGACACGGGGGCGCTCGACGATATCCGCAGGCTGCGGGACGGCGACCCGAACCTGCGCGTCCGGCAGGAGGCCTTCGGATCGCTCGAGGCGCTCCCGAAGGCCGGCCAACGCTGAATCACGGGGCCGCGGGATCGAGGGAATCGGTATTGACAGCCCGGGCGATTCGGTCGAAGATAACTCCTTTTTCGGGACGCCCCGCAGTGATCGACCGGCCGTTCGACGATTCGCATGGCGCGTCCCTGGTTGTGATTTTTTTCACGAGCAGGGTCGAGCCTTGACCGACGAGACCAGGAACACGACACCGGGACCGCCGGCGCCGCAGGGCGCCGGCAGGCCTGCAACCGCTCCGACGCCCACGACGACGGGCCCCGCCGGGCCGACGCCTCAGGCGGCACCCGCAGCGGCCGCGACCAGGCCGGCTCCACCCGCGGCCGCGGCCCCGGGGAAGCCGGCGTCCGCGCAGGCCGCGACACCGTCCGTCATGACGCGCCGCGGGTTCCTGTCCACCCTCGGGGTCGCCTGGACGGCTTTCGCCGCCGCCTGCGCGGCCGGTGCGGTCGCGACCACCCGCTTCATGTTTCCGAACGTGTTGTTCGAGCCCCCGCAGCAGTTCAAGGCCGGTCTCCCGGCCGACTTCCAGACGGGCACCGTCGACCAGCGCTACAAGGAGAGCTTCGGAGTGTTCATCGTGCGCGACGAGCAAGGCATCTACGTCCTGCGGGCCGTCTGCACGCACCTCGGCTGCACGCCCAACTGGCTCGAGGCCGAGAACAAGTTCAAGTGCCCGTGCCACGGCAGCGGCTTCTACCGCTCGGGGATCAACTACGAGGGGCCGGCGCCGCGGCCGCTGGAGCGGTACCGGATCGTACTGGCGGACGACGGGCAGATTCTGATCGACAAGACGAAGATTTTTGCCCAGGAAAAGGGCGAGTGGAGCAGTCCGGATTCGTTCCTGAAGGTGTGAGGGTCGGCAGGCGCCCGCGGGAGAGCCGCGGCGCCTCGGGGGGCACAGCCGATGGCGGTCCTGAAGAAGCTCTGGGATTACACGCGCAACACCCAGCTCTGGAACTCGATCTTCCGTCACGGACCTCCCGACACCGCCCGCAACCGCGGGCTGGTCGTTCTCACCAACGTGTTCCTGCACCTGCACCCTGTGAAAGTCCGCAAGAGCGGCATCCGCCTGCGCTTCACCTGGTGCATGGGCGGCATCACCTTCTTCCTGTTCCTGGTGGAAGTGGCGACCGGCCTGTTGCTGATGTTCTATTACCACCCTACGGTCGAGTACGCCTACGTCGACATCGTGGATCTGCGCGAACAGGTGCCGCTCGGGGTCATGCGCGAGCTGCACAGGTGGGGCGCGCACGCCATGGTCATCACGGTCTGGCTGCACATGCTGCGCGTTTTCATGACCGGCTCGTACAAGCCGCCCCGGGAGTTCAACTGGAACGTCGGCGTGCTCCTCCTGGTCCTGACGCTTCTTCTGTCGTTCACCGGCTACCTCTTGCCCTGGGACCAGCTCGCCATGTGGGCCGTGACGGTGGGTTCCAACATGGCGCGCGCCACGCCGCTCCTCGGGCACGAAGGCCCGGGCTCGAGCCTGCTCAAGATCGGCGACATCAGCCTGATCAATGCCGGCAACGACGCGCGCTTCGCGCTCCTGGGCGGCCGGTTCGTCGGCGCCGGGGCGCTCCTCCGCTTCTACGTCCTGCACTGCGTCGGGATCCCTGTCGTCGCGATCATCCTGATGGCGGTGCACTTCTGGCGCGTCCGCAAGGACGGCGGCATTTCCGGACCTGTCTGAGGACACGAGGACGTCGAGGCGATGATCGAAGCCCTCAAGCACTCGGTCAACTGGCTCTCCGCGCCGCCGCGTTTCTTCACGATCACCCTGGCGGCGTTCTTCGTCCTCCTCTTCCCCGGCGAGCTGGGGCCGGCCTGGCTGCGGCGCCTCACCCGGCCGCTCCAGACAGTCTACCGGCCGAAGGTGGGCGGGATCGTGTTCGCCGTCCTGGGCGTCCTGTTCCTGGCCTCCTGCTTCGACCCCAACTTCGCCCTCATCGTCCTCAAACCGGACAACGTCCCGATCGCCGCCATGATTTTCCTGGTGGCGTTCTTCGTCTGGTTCGGGCTGAAGGAGGGACGCAGGAACGACGCCCTCCGGGCGGCGGAGCAGCCGATCATCGAGAAGCGGGAGAGCGGCGACGGGAAGGTCATGGTGTGGCCCGACCTCGTCTACACCGAGTTCCTGTGCATGATCCTCTGGACCATCTTCCTGATCGTCTGGTCGATCTGCCTCAAGGCGCCGATCGAGGAGCCGGCCAATCCGGCGAAGACGCCGAATCCCAGCAAGGCGCCCTGGTACTTTCTCGGTCTTCAGGAGATGCTGGTCTACTACGATCCCTGGATCGCGGGCGTCCTCCTGCCGGGGCTCATCATCGTCGGGCTGTGCGCCATCCCGTACATCGACAAGAACCCCAGGGGGAACGGTTACTTCACGTTCAAGGAGAGGAAACCGGAGATCGCCATCTTCCTGTTCGGGTTCGTGGTCCTGTGGGTCTGGCTGATCATCATCGGGACGTTCCTGCGCGGCCCCAACCAGAACTTTTTCGGGCCGTTCGAATACTGGGACGCGCACAAGCTGGTGCCGCTCATCAACGTCGACCTGTCACAGATCATCTGGGTCAAGTGGATGCACACGGCGCTACCCAGGAACCCGATCCTGCGTGAGATCTTCGGCCTGACGCTGGTCGCGGCTTATTTCCTGGCGCTGCCGCCCCTCCTCGCGAAGCGCTGGCTCAAGGGTTACTACGAGAAGCTCGGGCCGACCCGTTTCCACATCATGATGTTCCTGGGGCTGACGATGCTCAGCCTGCCGATCAAGATGATGCTGCGCTGGACGCTCAACATGCACTACGTCGTCACCGTCCCGGAGATCTTTTTCAACATCTGATGGCGGAGGGTGGCGCCCTCCACCGCCGAGGCGTCCGTGCCGAAGCTGATCGACGAGACCCTGAGGAAAATCCCGGCCCTGAACCTCCTGTTCGCGGCGAGCAGCATCGGGCTGCTCCTCACCATGGGGTGGATGGTCTACGACGACTACAGCCGCGGCTGGAAGGGGTACCAGAAAAAGTTTCAACGCCTCGAGGCGGAGAAGACCCGGGCACAGATCGAGGCGGCCCGGCAGGCCCTCGACAAGGAGACCCTGGCGTCGCTGCAGAAGCAGCGCGACGAGGCCCGGGCCGCCGCCGAGCAGCACGCCAAAGATCTCAAAGAGGCCCTGAGGAAGCTGCAGGACGTGGAGACAAGAGCCTACAGGGACGACCTCGCCTACCGGACGATCAAATCCACCTACGACGCCAAGAAATTCGACTATGACGAGGCGGTGAACGCCCGCTCCCCGAAGGCGATGCAGACCGGGCAGGAGATGAACGAACTGAAGCGGCAGCTCGAGGAGCTGCGGCAGATGGGCCTTCTGCACGACAAGGAGAGGAGCGAGGCCCAGGCGGCGGTTGACCAGATCAACGGCCGGGTCGTCGAGGCGCAGAAGAAGATCGACGACCTCGAGGCGGGCCTCGGCCGCCTGCAGAAGAAACTCGAGCAGGTGGCGCCGTCCGGCTTCATGAAGGTGGCGATCGACGTCTTGAACGCCCCGCTCCTCGATTTCGTCGCGCCCTCCCTCAAGATCCAGCAGGTGGTCCTCGACAAGGTGCCCCTCGACATCAACTTCGCCAGGGTGCCCCGGGCCGATCGCTGCCAGACCTGCCACCTGTCCTCTGATCGGGCCGGGTTCGAAGACGCCGAGCAGCCGTACCGCACGCACACGAAGCTGAACCTCTTCCTCGGTGGCGCCTCGCCGCACCCCGTGGACAAGTTCGGCTGCACCCCGTGCCACCGCGGCCGGGACCGCGCTGTCGATTTCCTGTACGCCGTGCACCAACCCGACTCGGAGGATCAGAAGAAGGAGTGGGAGGCGAAGTACGGATGGAAGCACGACCATTACTGGGAGCACCCGATGCTGGCGCGCCGCCGCACCGAGGCGTCATGCCTGAAGTGCCACCAGGGGGTGGTCAGCGTGCCCGAGGCAGAGCACCTCAACCGGGCGATCGAGCTCGTCAACCGCTACGGCTGCTACGCCTGTCACAAGATGCGCGGCTTCGAGAACCGGCCGAAGGTCGCGCCGCCGCTCACCCATCCGACCGCCAAGCTGACGCCGGAGTGGATGGCGCGCTGGATCAAGGACCCGAAGGCGTTCCGTCCCTCGACCCGCATGCCGCGCTTCTTCGGGCTAAGGAACAATCAGGGGCCCGGCGACGTCGAGCGCGAGGACGCCGAGGTCGTCGGCATCGTGGCCTACCTGACCGAGAAGGCGGAGAAGCGCTCCTACCCGTCCCTTCCCGGGCGCGGCGAACCCGAGCGCGGCAGGAAGCTCGTGAAGTCGATCGGTTGCATGGGCTGCCACGCCATCGAGCGCGACGAGGTCCAGGCGGAGGTCCTGCAGGCCCGCAACAGCGGCCAGAAAGCCGATCCGATCGCCTGGGAGCGCCGCTTCGGTCCCGATCTGTCGCGCATCGGCAGCAAGGCCAGGCCGGAGTGGATCTACCAGTGGATCCTGAATCCGCGCCAGTACAACCCCGAGACCCGCATGCCCAGCCTGCGCCTGACGCAGCAGGAGGCGCTGGACATCACCGCCTACCTGACGACGCTCACGGACGACACCCCCGACGCTCGGCGCGTGGGCGCCGTGCGGCCGCAGCCCGCGGCCCGCAACACGGCCCTGCTCGCCTACCTGTCGCAGCGCATGCTGCCGCGGGACGCCCAGGCGAAGCTCGAGGCGATGAGCGAGCGCGACAAGGACGTGCTGCTCGGGGAGCGCACCATCTCGCGTTACGGCTGCTTCGGCTGCCACCTGATCCCCGGTTTCGAGAAGACGCCGCCGATCGGGACCGACCTGTCCGAGGAAGGGAGCAAGCCGGCCGACCTTCTGCTGTTCGGCTTCGTGCCGATCGAGCACTCCTCGCCGGCCTGGTTCTTCCAGAAACTGAAAGACCCGCGATCGTTCGACCAGGGCCACGTGGCCGAGTTCTACGACCGCCTGCGCATGCCGCATTTCGGCTTCACGGACGAGCAGGCGGACGCCGTGACACTCCTCCTGCAAGGGCTCACGAAGGAAAGGATGCCGCTCGAGATCCTGCGCCGCCTGTCGGCGCGCGACGAGGCGGTCGAGGCCGGGAGGCGGCTGGTGCGCGACTACAACTGCCAGGGCTGCCACATCCTCGACGGCCGCGGTGGCTCCATCCGCGAGAGCATCGCGAAGAATCTCCAGGCCACGGGGCTGTCGGAGGAAGAGGCGACTTCGTCGGCGGCCAGCTTCGCGCCTCCGATTCTGGAGGGCGAGGGGGACAAGGTGCAGCCCGACTGGCTGTTCGCGTTCCTCAAGGGGCCGAGTCCGATCCGACCCTGGCTCGAGGTGCGCATGCCGACTTTCCAGTTCACGGACGACGAAGCCGACACGGTGGTGCATCACTTTGCCGCCCGCGACGGGAGGACGTTCCCGTTCCAGACGCTGCCGCAGGCGCCCCCGAAGGGGCCGGAACTGCAGGCGGCGCTCACGATGTTCGGCGCCGACTACTTCAACTGCTGGAACTGCCACCAGCAGGGGGCCAAGAAGCCGCCCGGCCCACCGGAAGGGTGGGCCCCCGACCTGACGCTCGCCTCGCGACGGCTGAACGCCGACTGGATCGGGCGCTGGCTCTCCAATCCCCAGAAGCTGATGCCCGGGACCAAAATGCCGACCTTCTACGACCCGGAGGACCCCAAGGGGTCGGCGCCCCCGGATGTCCTGGGTGGCGATCCCCAGCGGCAGATCAAGGTCCTGAGCGAGTACGTCTTCACGCTGGGTCTCAGGCGCAACGGCGCCTCCGCGGGTGCCACGCCCTGAGCCCGGCGTCGCTGTTCCCGGCGCGACTTACGCGTTAAAATCGAACCTCCTGTCCGAGGAAGGAGCCCAAGACGATGATCACGATCCGCACGACGGCACTGGTTTTTCCCCTCATGGCCGCGCTGGCTTTCGGCCCCGCTTCCGCCGGGGACATCGTCGGCAAGGTGAAATACGCCGGCACGGCGCCCGCGCCCGCGAAGATCCAGGTCACCAAGGACCAGGCCGTGTGCGGCAAGGTGGAGCACAGCGATGAATCCTTCCTCGTCGGCCCCGACAAGGGCGTGAAGAACGTGGTGGTGAACATCGCCGACCCGAAGGACGACAAGAAATACAGCACCGGGCAGAAGCCTTCGCTCGACCAGAACGGCTGTAAGTTCGTGCCGCATATCGATATCGTCCCCGCGGGACAGGAGGTCGACATCATCAACAGCGACGGGATCCTGCACAACATCCACACCTTCCCCAAGAGCAACCCCCCCTTCAACAAGGCGCAGCCGAAATTCAAGAAGACGATGCCGGCCGTTTTCGAAAAGCCGGACATCGTCCAGATCAAGTGCGACGTGCACTCCTGGATGAGCGGCTGGATCGTCGTGGCGGGTCACGCCTACTACGCCCTGACCGACGTCGCGGGCAACTTCAAGATCGCGGGCGTCCCGGCCGGCGCGTACACCCTCGAGTACTGGCACGAGAAACTGGGGAAGCAATCGAAGCAGATCACGGTGCCGGCGACCGGCTCGGTCACGGCCGACCTGGAGTACCCGGCGAAATAGTCGCCCCCGGGGTCCTAGCGCCCGGCCTGCCCCGTCCGTGGGGCCCGTTCCAATGACTGGATGAAGGACACGAGCGCCCGGCGGCTCGACGCGCCGGGCAAGGCGTCGGCGTAGGAGGGCATCGCCTCCCCCACACCAAAGACGACGGCTCGCTCGATCGCCTGCTGTGAGGCGCCGGCGCGCAGGGCGCAGGCGTGGGTGAGATCGCCCGAGCGCGGCACCGTCACGCCGGCGCCGTCCGTCCACTCGGTGCCGGCCTCCTGGCGCGTCATGCCCAATCCTGACGGACCGTGGCAGGAGGCGCAGCCGAGGCTGTCCCAGAGCCTGCGCCCCTCGCGCACCGTCGCCTCGGCCCCAGGGTCCGGCGCACGAGGCTCGCCGGTTCCCTCGATCTGCCGCCCGTTGGCTTTTGGCACCGCACGCAGGCCGCTTCCTCGCAAGACCGGCGAGAACTCCTTCACCCTGAGGACGAGAGCCCAGCGGTCGCTCTCATCGAGCCAGTAGAACGCCGGCATGGCGGCGCCGGCGCCGGTGCCGAGGGTGATGGACCGATACAGATCGGCGTCGGCGGGCGGTTCCCCTGGGGGAGTCGACCTGAAGCGGTAGCGGCCGGCGACGAAATCACGTGGAGGGAACGAGAAAAACCCTGCGACCTCTCCCCTGCCGTCACCCTCGGCTCCGTGGCAGGGAGAGCAGTGGCGCTGGTAGAGCTCGTCGCCGCGCCGCACCAGCGACCCGTCGGACGGCGGCGCCGGTATGGCTGGCTCGCGTCGGCGCCACTCCGCCCAGATGTCTCGCCGCGCGCGCCCGAGGGCTTGCAGGTACGCGACCAGGTCGACGGCGTCCTGCGTGGCAGTCGGCCTGCCACTCTCCGGCCGGAACAGGTGTCGGGAGGGCGGCATCCGGGAGCCCGGCACGACCGCTCCGGGCGCGTAGAGGTGGGCGAAATGCCAGTCATCGCTGCGGAAATGTCCCTCGAGGCCGAGGTCGGGCCCGACCCTCGAGACCAGGGTATCGGCCACCGGCCCCGGTGGGAGATCGATCCTCCCGTCCGCGCGGGGGCGATCGAACAGAGTGTGACACCGGCCGCAATTTTCGCGCCGGTAAATCCCTTCCCCTCTTTTTTCGGAGTCGGTGACGAGGACGGTCGACTCTTCGGCAGGCGCCACTGTCGGCACGGCCGAGCCCGGGGATCGATCCGGACCGCAGGCCGGAGCGAAAAGCGCGGCGGCCGCGAGGGCGACGGCGGTAAGCCTGCGGGTCGTTCTATTTCTCGGCCGGCGCATGGCCGGTCGGCAGCGAAGCCGCGCTGATCGAAGGAGCCTCTCTTTCCCGCGCCGCGGTGTCCGAAGTCTTCCGGGCCAGCGCCTGGGTGCGCAGCACCAGGACGACGAGCCACCCGACGACCAGGAAGAGCGTTCCGAGGAGGAAGAAGATGCTGAAGGCGAGGCCGCGGGCCACGCCTCTGGAGGAGGCGGCCGCGGCGCCGCACATGGCGCACTGGGCGAGCGCGGCCGACGGCCGCGCGAGCAGGGCGCCGATGACGAAGGCCAGGGCGAACAGGAACCGGGCGCGCGCGGAACGTCGCATCATTTAGATAACATACAGCACAACGTAGAGCCCGAGCCAGACCAGCCCCACGAAGTGCCAGTACAGACCGCAGACCTCGATCGTGCGCTGCCTTTTGGCGGGAACCCACAGCTCCCGCTGGCGGAGGGCGATCAAGGAGAGCCACACCACGCCGGAGAAGGCGTGC
>WNEQ01000612.1_pt1 | contig 19032 bp, 17 predicted proteins | sample 5399971 | NCBI WGS metagenome assembly WNEQ01 (sample SAMN13153330, study PRJNA577476) | soil metagenome | isolation source: 20 cm grassland meadow soil 2 days after 1st rain plot 5 | place: USA:California | collected 2015-09-18
ATAGCCGCTGACCGGTGCCCGGGTTTTCAGATCCTTCAGGTACGACACTGCATGGACCTGGGTGATCCACTCATCCGCGGCCTTCGTGGGCTCGATCCGCACCAGACGACCCAGCACCCCGCCGGCCTCCAGTCGGGACAGGATCGCTCGCAGCCGCTCCGGCGATTCCGGGTGGCCAAGTCCCATCTCGTGCTTGAGATAGTCCGGATGGTAGACGAAGCCGGTGCGCGCCATAGATTGCGAGCTAGTAGCAAATAGCTCATAGCCAATAGCCGGGAATCAGGAATGCTCCGACTTCCAGCTATTTGCTGTTCGCTGCTGGCTATTCGCTGAGCGAGGCGGTATCGTAACATGGCCGAAACTGGATAGACAATGAGGAGCGGGACGTGTACAGTACCCCCGTTCCATGGCGCCGGAAGCCCTTCGCAGCCGGGAGGTCAGGTGGCACATCGTCGCATCGAACCCCTGAAGAAAGTGCTGGCAATGGACCCGAACGACGAGGTGGCGTGGTTCGGGCTGGGGAAGGCCTACATGGAGGACGCGAATTTTGCCGAAGCCATCACGGCCCTCGTATCCACCCAAAAGGGCGATGCGATGGTGACCAAGAATCTGGAGTTGCTCACGCAGAGCCTCGGGTAGGATTCGTTCGGAGATCCTTCACAATAATCCTGTCAGCGCTTCAATCTCCCGTCCGCTCAACGGATGCGCAGCAGCGGGGTTGCGTATCAGCAACCGAACCCGTGGATACGCGGTCTGATGTGCGGGCCGTTCCACCACATGCGCGTTCGCCAGGCGCACGCCGGATCGCGCGGGAGCCGGTTTTATTTCCCAGAGGGAAAGCAGCACGCCGCTCACGTGGCGGACCACCGTCAGCATCACGGTGACCGTGCCAGCGAGACGCTTGAGGTCAACCTCATCCGGCCCTCGATGCCGCGAGGGATCACGGCGCGGCACGGTCATCGCTAAGAGCACCGGCGCGCGATACTGCACGAGCTGTCTGGCTTTCTGCGAGATTCGGGAAACCAGCCGGTCGATTAACACCTGGCCCCCGTCATGGTCTTCCTCGTCTCCATCATCTGCCTTCCGTTTGCGCGCCCTCGAATCCCCGCGCGGGCGATCTCGCGAGCCGACCAGCGCGGTAACTTCCACGAACATCCGGTCTTGACCGAGGGTGCACTCGAAGTCAGCCGTTCTCGACTGTGACTCGGGAAGAAAACCGACCGAGAATCCGGCACGCACCAGCAGCGTCGCCAGCTCCAGCTCGGCCAGTGCCGACTGCAGCGCGGCCCGGTCGCCGCCCATGAGCCGGTCCAGAAGGCGAGCCAGGCGACTTCGGCTGGCCCGGTCGGTGCAGACATGGTGCAGGGCGGTCCATTGGGCCTCAAGCTCTCGCCCCCATCCTCCGGGCGAGGTGCCGACTGACCGCTCGCCGCGAAGGCACAGACCCAAATCGAGATGCCGCTCCCTCCTCGTTCTCCCACGGAACCGCTTCACCGCCTGTGCCTCCTTCTCAGAAACATATCCAACTGAAATATTGTGACATTTCTCCTACCGCTGCCTGCAGCATCAGGTTGTAGAGAGGACGCAGGGATGGATGGCTGGTCAAACGACTAATGGTCAGGGTCTTGAAGCAATCCCTGGTGCTCGTGGGCGAGGGTTTCATACAGTTCGTCCAGCCAGCGGCCTGCACATCCCAGTACTTCGCGCACCATTGGTTCCGGGAGGGCCGTTCGCTTGATCGTCCAGTAACAGACATACTCGAGCAGGGTCTCCCGCGTAAAGTGGCGTGACGAGCTAGCGGCCATGGCGGTCAGCTCCGCCAGGCCGGTCCTGATGATTTGAGCGACGGTCTCGCGCCCGTAGGAGGTGGTGGCTGTCACGTACTGCACCGCTCGGTTGATCTCGTTCTCTGTCACCGCCTGGCCCTCGCAATTTCGGGGGGATTTTAGCATTACTTCCGACTCTGTCAACGGCTTGGGACCCCCCGGGAAAACGGATGCTCTCCTCCTGAATCCCTTCCGTTGTAAGTTCATAACATATTGATATAAAAAGAAAACATTTAATTTTGTCCCGGTTCAGGTCCAATGGTATGATCACAGGGTCTTGTGTAAAGGTTGGAAGGTTGTGCCATGAGACACGCTGTTACAAAACGGATGAGTATGAAGCCTTCGGATCGGTGGGACCTGTCGCATTTGCTGAAAAACCCCGCGGACGATTTTGACCCCCTAGTCAAGGAGCTGGACAGCAAAGTCTCCCAGTTCGAGTCGTTTCGCGACCGCCTGAACCCTCAGATGACCAGCCAGGCTTTTCTTGAAGTGATGCGTCTCAGCGAGGAAATCGCGGCGCTGTCGGCTAAATTGGGGGCCTATGCCTACCTCTGGTTCTCCGAGGACACCAAGAACTCCCAGGCACGCGCGTTCAAGAACAAGGTGGAAGAGCGGCTGACGTCGTTGCAGAACCGCGTCCTGTTCTTCGATCTCTGGTGGCAGAAGGTGGATGAGGAAAGCGCAACCCGGCTGCTCGAGGCATCTGGAGATTTCCGGTACCATCTCGAAACGATCCGCCGGTTCAAGGACCACACGCTCTCGGAACCCGAAGAGAAGATCATCAACATCAAGAACGTGACGGGGCGCGACGCGATCAACACCCTCTATGACGTGCTCACGAACGGCTTCACGTTTACGCTCACGGTCAACGGCGTGCGAAAGAGCCTGACCCGGGAGCAGCTCTCGAGCTACCTCCGAAGCTCCAAACCACGGGTGCGGGAGCAGGCCTACCAGGAGCTGTTCCGGGTGTTCGCCGGCCATCATGACCTGATCGGCGAGATCTACACCACCTTGGTCAACGAGTGGAAGGGCGAGAACCTGGAGCTTCGTCGATTCTCGGCGCCGATCATGGCGAGAAATCTCGGCAACGACGTGCCGGATGAGGCGGTCGATGCGCTGCTGTCCGTCTGCTTCAAGAATGCAGAAATCTTCCAGGAGTACTTCCGGATCAAGGGCCGTCTTTGCAGGATCAAGCCGATGAACCGGTACCATCTGTACGCGCCCCACCGGACGGAGCGGAAACGCTATCGGTACCCGGATGCGGTGCGCATGGTCCTCGGCGCCTATCGGGCGTTTTCACCTCGCCTGGCGGAGCTGGCCCAGCGGGTCTTCGACGAGCGCCATCTGGACGCGCGGATCCGGCCGGGCAAGCTGAGCGGAGCCTACTGTTACAGCGTGGCCCCGGAATTCACGCCCTATGTCCTGCTGAACTACACCGGAGAGGCGCGGGATGTCGCCACCTTGGCGCACGAGCTGGGCCATGCGGTGCACGGGATGATGGCCTCGGATCATTCCGTCTTTACCTTCCATGCCACGCTGCCGCTGGCCGAGACCGCCTCGGTCTTCGGTGAACGTGTCCTGTCTGATACCCTGATGGCCCAAGAGACCGACAAGGAGGTCAAGCAGGGCTTGCTGCTGGCCCAGCTCGATGACATCTACGCCACCGTACTCCGCCAGGCCTACTTCGTCCAGTTCGAGAAGACGGCTCACGAGATGGTTGCCAACGGCGCAACCGTCCCGGATCTCTCGGAGGTCTATCTGTCGACTTTGCGCCAGCAGTTCGGCAAGGCCGTGGCGGTGGCGGATGAGTTTCGGTGGGAGTGGCTGACCATTCCGCACATCTTCGGAAGCCCGTTTTACTGCTACGCGTACAGTTTCGGCAATCTCCTGGTGCTGGCGCTGTATGACAGCTACAAACAGCAGGGCTCCGCGTTCGTGCCTAAATACCTGGACTTGCTGGCAGCCGGGGGCTCGAAGCGCCCGGAGGCGATCCTGGCCCAAGTGGGTGTGGACATGCGCGCGGAGACGTTCTGGCAAGGGGGCTTCAACACCATCCGGGGTATGGTGGAGGAGCTGGAGCGGACGGCGGGGTGATATCGGAGCTTACTCCGCCCTTCCCCGCTTGACCCTCCCTGTCACCTCGGCCACCCGCCGGCCCAGCTCTCGGGCGCCCGTCAACTCCTTGTCGTCAATGCCGGGACTGTCCCCCTCGCTGGTCGCTGAAGCGCCAAAGGCTCCGCCGCCGCTGACCACAATCATCTGATTGCCCAGCATGGCGGCCAGGATCGTGAGCATCGTGAGCTCCTTGCCGCTTGCCGCCTGCCCGCCGGTGGTGAAGGCCGCGCCTACCTTATCCCGCATTTTGAACTCCGGAAAGACCCCGAACTTAAGCTGCCAGTCGTCGAAGAACGTCTTGACCTGGCCGGCCATGTTGGACCAGTACACCGGGGAACCGACGATAAGGGCATCCGCCGAAAACAGGTCGGCCGCCGTCACTTTTCCCACAGGCTTGAGGACCACGGTCGTTCCCGGCACCGCCTGCGCCCCGGCAACAACCCCCTTGGCCATCTTCTCCGTATGGCCGGTCACGGAATGGTACGTCACCAGCACCTTGATGTTCGGTGAGGATTCTGCGGCCTCTCCGTCGTGTTGCAGCACGGGAGAGAACCAGACGAACGCGACAAGCAGGATCCACGTCTTGCGCATAGGACTCCTCTCGCAATGATGAGCCGGAACAGCGAAACAGGTGAGATTCTGCAGACTGATTTCTAGAATCCTGGCGAGGAGCGAAGAGGGATAAGCGGGTGACGGAGCCGTATGCGCCGCGGTCACGGCTGGTCAATGCCGCAGGGTCTCCTCATCCATCTGCTCCTCCACCGAGACCTCAGTCAACGTCCCGCGATAATCACACTTGTGGCAGCGAATCCGCCATTCCTCGATCCATTTTTCCTGGACGTACGACTGGCGGCATTTCGGGCAGACGAACACTCCCTTTTTATAGTGCACGAGCCGTTTTTCCTTCATTGTCTTCCTCGCTCCCTGGACACTCTCGCTCAGGGTCCAGACAAGATTGGCACAGGCTGCCGCCCGATTGCAAGCCGAGGCGCCCCGGGCTGGTCCAGCCTTGGGGCGGATCTTCATGGGTCCTGCCCTGTACCCTCCTTTTTGAGTTCTTCCTCTACCAGCACCCGACGGAGCACCTTGCCCACCAGCGTCTTGGGAAGCTCGGGTCTGAACTCAACCTTCTTCGGAACCTTGAACTTCGCCAGATCATGTCGACAGTGGTCCAGGATGTCGGCGACGGTGGCGTGCTCACCATCCTTGAGCACCACGTAGGCCTTGATCAGTTCTCCGCGCAGGCCCTGAGGGATACCGGCGACGACCGCCTCCTTGATCTTCGGATGCCGGACGAGCACCTCCTCGACCTCGCGAGGGTACACATTCTCACCCCCTGACTTGATCATGTCCTTCTTGCGGTCTTCGATGTAGAAGAAGCCCGACGCATCCATTCTGGCCAGGTCCCCCGTGAACAGCCAGTCGTTCCTCAGCACGTGCCGTGTCTCATCATCCCGTTTCCAATAGCCGGGCATCACCTGGGGACCCCGCACCGCCAGCTCTCCAATCTCTCCGATCCGAAGTTCGCGTTCGCCGGTCTCGATGTCCATGATCTTCGCGTCGGTATCCGGCAAGGGCAGCCCGATGCTTCGACGCCGGCGCTCCCTAGAATCAGGACCCGTCAGATTCACGTGAGTGACCGGCCCCGCTTCGGTCAGCCCGTATCCTTCCACCAACCGGGCTCCCGTGAGCGCCTCAAACCGATCCTGGACGGACGAATGCAGCGGGCCTGCGCCGCTGATGCAAAGCCGGACAGATCGCAGGTCGTACCGTTCCAGGTTCTGATGAGTGTTAATGGCCGAATACATCGCCGGAACGCCTGGAAATACCGTGACCCGCTCTCGCGTGATCGCCTCCAGGACTTCCGTCACGTGAAACCGTGGCAGCAACGCCAGCGAGCCCGCGACACCGACCGCCAGGTTCAGGCAGGCGCTCATCCCGTACACGTGAAAGAACGGCAGGACTCCGAGGAAAACCTCCTCGCCTTCACGGAGGGCCGTCATCCAGCTCCGGCATTGCCAGGTGTTGCACACTAAATTCCGGTGGGTCAGCACCACGCCTTTGGGAATTCCGGTCGTCCCTCCGGTATACTGAAGCAAGGCCACGTCGTCTCGACTGATCGGGACAGGAGGAAAGCCGGGCGGGTCGCTCAGGCACTGTTGCAATGTCGATACGGCAGGACTCACCGACGTAGGGCCGTAGCGACCCTGCCCTCTCGTCTTCAACGGGTAGAGCAGGCGTTTGAGCCAGGGCAGGTAATCTGCCACCCCGGTCAGGATCACGCGCTTGAGGCAGGTCCGCCCGAGTAGCGGCTTGAGCCGAGGGTAAAACTGGTCCAGCGCAAGAATGGTTTCGCAGCCGGAGTCCGAGACCTGATGCGCGATCTCGCTTTCCACGAAGAGCGGGTTGACCGGGGTGACGATCGCGCCGGCCCGCAGGCTCCCGTAGTACCCGATCACGGTCTGTGGGAGGTTCGGGAGCATGAGCCCCACCACCCCGCCCTTTCGAATCGGCTCGTTCATCAAGGCGTGGGCGAACCGAGTGGCGAGCGCGTCCAGCTCGCGGTATCGGATCACGCGTCCGTAAAAGCGGAGCGCCGGACGATCGGGATACCGCTCGGCGGCACGGGTCAACAGATCGGGCAGGGCGATGTCGGGGTAGGACAGCGTGCCGGGAACGCCGGGATCATACTGTGTGAGCCACACACGTTCCATCAGGAATCTTTCAGCCAGGCGCCACCTTAGCCGGTCCCCCGGAGATTGTCAAACACGGCGACCAGAGCCGCGTGCTGACGGCATCCGGGTCGGAGGGTGGGCGCCAAGCGGGCGCCTTGACAGGGCACTGGAGGGTCGCTACGATTCGCGCATGGGTTGCGGCGCAGCATGGACCTTCTTGCAACAACTCTCGAGACCGCTCGCACGAGCCGGTCTGGCAACGACCATCATCGTCCTGACCGCCGCGCTTCAGGCCCGAGCAGGATCGGAGGGGCCGTCAACGGAGCAGGGGCTTGTGCCCGTGACCACCCCACAGGGGGTCACGATCCTCGCGGAAGTGGCTGACACCACGGAGAAACGAGCCAGGGGACTGATGTTTCGGGATTCCCTGCCCGAGGACCGCGGCATGCTGTTTACCTTTCCGGAACCACAGCACTGGACCTTCTGGATGAAAAACACGCGCCTTGCCCTGGACATCATCTGGATGGATCGGGACAAAAAGATCGTCCACGTGGAACGGAATGTGCCGGGCTGCAGCCGGAGCGACGACGGGTGTCCCCAATACCAGCCGAACGAGAACGCCCTCTACGTGCTGGAGTTGGCCGCGGGCAGGGCGGACAGCTTGAGGTTGCAACGAGGGGCGACACTTCGATTCCAAGCTCCCCACCCGGTTTCCGATCAGCGATCACGGCCCTCCCCGTAACCAACTGACGACGGCGCTACCGTTCTTGCCATGCGCGGATCCGTCGAGCCGTGATGACACCGTCCACGCGCTCGACCGCCTTCAGCACCCGGTCCAGATGCGCGGTATCCGTGATCTCGATCACGAAATCGAGCACCGCCTTTCGGTCTTCCCGCGTCGCGATCTCGGCTCGGCTGATGTTCGCCTCGCACCCGGAGATGGACGAGGAGACATTGGCCAGCACTCCTGTCCTGTCCACCGCCAGGACCGACACTTTGACAGGGTGGGTGCTGGGAGCGGTGGTATCCCACTCGACTTCCACCAACCGCTCCTTGTCATAATCCAACGCATCAAGATTCGGACACCCCACCGAATGGATGGTGAGGCCTCGGCCGCGAGTGATATAGCCCATGATCCGATCGCCAGGGACCGGACTGCAGCACCTGGAGAGCTGCATCAGCAGATCACGCCCCCCTTTGACTTTGACCCCTTTTTCTTCGAGCTTCCCGACAGGAGGCCGCACGACGGGAGACTCTTGGGGAATCGCCGTCTCTCCCGCACGACTTGGAGGCTTCAATCGGTTGATCACCTGCAGTGTGGACAGACGCCCGTAACCGACCGCGGCGGCCATATCATCCGTCGTGTCAAATCCGGACTCGCGCGCCGCCTGGAGGAGTCGGTCCGACTTGAACATTTGAGCCGGCGGCATATCGTGACGGCGGAATTCCCGCTCTAAGAGACGGCGGCCGATTTCGATGCTGCGCTTCTGTTCCTCAACCTTGAGCCAATGCTTGATTTTGGTCTTGGCTCGCGAGGTCCGGACGGTTTTGAGCCAGTCCTTGTGAGGGACCTGCGTCGGCGCGGTCAGGATCTCCACCGTATCGCCACTGGCCAACTGGTGCTTCAGGGGAACGATTTTGCCGTCGACCTTGGCCCCCACACAATGATCGCCGATCTCGGTGTGAATCGCGTAGGCAAAGTCCACGGGCGTTGACCCCAGCGGCATTTCTTTGACCATGCCCTTGGGAGTGAACACGTAGACCACATCGTGGAAGAGATCCAGCTTGACCGAGTCCATAAACTGACGATTATCGGTCAGGTCCTGGTGCCACTCCACAAACTGTCGCAGCCAGCTGAACGCTTTTCTGTCCTTCTCTTCGATCTGTCCGTGCTCCTTGTACGTCCAATGGGCGGCAATCCCCTGTTCCGCGACCCGATGCATGTCCTCGGTACGGATCTGACACTCCACATGCTCGCCCTTGAGCCCCACCACCGTCGTGTGGAGGGACTGGTAGAGGTTTGACTTCGGGATCGCGATGTAGTCCTTGAAGCGTCCCGGAACCGGACGCCAGAGGGAATGAATGAGACCCAAGATCGCATAGCAGTTCATCTTGGTGTCTGTGATGATGCGGACCGCCGCGAGATCGTACACCTCTTCGAACGAGATGGCTTGGCGTTCCATCTTCTGGTAGATGCCGTAGAGATGCTTGGGTCGCCCCTTGACCTCGCCCACAAGCCCCGCCTCCGCCAACGCCAGCTTGACCAGCCGGATGACTTCCTCGATGTACCGTTGCCGTTCCTCGTCCCGTTTCGCCACCCGCAGCTTCAGGCCGGCGAAGACGTCGGGCTTCAGATACTTGAGGCATAGGTCTTCCAGCTCGTTTTTCATCCATCCGATGCCCAGTCGGTTCGCCAGCGGAGCGTAGATGTCGAGCGTTTCCTGGCCAATCTGCTGCCGTTTGACTTCGCCGAGGTGCTGCAGCGTCCGCATGTTGTGGAGGCGATCGGCCAGCTTGATGAGAACCACGCGGATGTCATCGGCCATCGAGAGCACCATCTTTCGAAAGTTCTCGGCCTGTTTCTCCTCGTAGTTCCTGAACGGGAGCTTGCCGATCTTGGTCACCCCTTCCACTAAACGCGCAATGTCTTTCCCAAACTCGTGCTCGAGTTCATCCGGCGTGGCGAGAGTGTCCTCGACCGTGTCGTGCAGGAGTGCGGCCACGATGGCGGTCACGTCGGATCTGAGCGACGTCAAGATGCCGGCCACCGCTAACGGGTGCTGGAGGTAGGGCTCGCCCGACCGTCTGGTCTGGCCTTCGTGGGCCTTCGCCGAGAACGCGTAGGCCCGACGCACCAGATCCACATCGGCGTCCGGGTTGTAGCTCAGGACCCGATTAATCAACTGGTCGAGCTCTGTAATGGTGTCGTACGGCATGGGACACGTTATACGCGTTGGGTCGCCTGCAAGTCCCGGATTCGCAGCTGGATCCGGTCCAGACCATTCCAGCGGTTGAACTCAGGCACGAAGGCCAAATCCACGGCTCGTTCTGCCGAAAGCCCGAGGTCGGCCAAGGAGCCCATTCCAAACCCGATGCTGTCGAACGGAGGCGAATTCCCGTGACGAACCGTCAACTTGAGGTGACGATCCCCGACCACCCGGTTGGCGACAATGGCCAGATTCCGGACCGCGAGCGTAGGCTCCGGATTCCCGGCCCCAAAGGGGTGCAGCCCGTCCAACTCGCGGACAAGCTGCTGATCCACTTCCTTCAGACTGACTTCCGCGTCCACGCGAAGGGACGGCACCGGCGGCTGATCGCCGCTCCACTCAGCCACCACCGCGGCGAACCTGTCCCGGAATTCCGGTAGACGGGATTCCCGGATCGTGAGGCCGGCCGCGGCGGGATGCCCGCCGAACTTTTCCAGCACATCGCGGCACCGTGTCAGGGCTTGATGGAGATCAAAGCCGGGCACGCTTCGCGCCGAACCCTTCCCGAGTCCGTTCTGGTCCACGGCGATCACGACAGCGGGACGGTGATACCGATCCGCCAGCCGGGCGGCCACAATCCCGACCACACCGAGATGCCAGTGGCGTGCGGCCAACACCAGTGCTGCAGGGACCTCCGAGCTCCCGACCACCGCCAGCGCGTTTACCAGCACGTCTTCTTCGATCCGCTGGCGTTCCCGGTTCAACTGCTCAAGCCGTTCGGCGAGATCCCGGGCTTCTCGATCGGACTCCGTCGTGAGCAGCCGAACGCCAGCGCCTGCATGGGCCAATCGTCCGGCGGCATTGATCCGAGGAGCCAACCTGAACGCCACCGTGCCGGTCGTGCAATCCCGGTCCACCCCCGCCGCCTGTTTCAGCGCCCGGATCCCGCAGCGGGCCCCCCGTGAGATTAACGCTAAGCCTTCGCGGACGAACCAGCGATTTTCGTCGTGCAACGGGACGACATCGGCAACAGTGGCCAGTGCCACCAAGTCGAGCAGCGATTCCCGAGCCACCGCTCCCCTGCCATAGCAATCCTCATAGGCCTGCGCAACCTTGTAGGCGAGCCCCGCTGAGCAGAGATCGTGAAACGGATATCCCGAATCGGCACGATGGGGGTTCACCACGGCCAGCGCCGGGGGCAAGCGGGGTTCGACCTGGTGGTGATCGGTCACGATGACATCAAGTGCCAATCCGTTCGCCACTTCGATTTCCCGGTGCGACGTGGTTCCGCAATCCGATGTCACCAGCAGCGTCACACCTCCCTGTGACAGTTCCCGAAGGGCGCGCTCATGCAGTCCATACCCTTCACGGACACGATCCGGGATGTACACGGTCGTGTCGGCCCCCAGGTTTCCGAAAAACGAGAGGTAGAGACTGGTGGCTGCGATGCCATCCACGTCATAGTCGCCGTAAAAACAGATGCGTTCCCTCGCGGCCACCGCCCGATGGAGTCGTTCGATCGCCTTCTCCATGTCCGGAAGCAGAAACGGATCGTGGAGCGCGGTGTGATGCGGGGACAGCCAGGCGCGAGCCTGTTCCACCGTGCCTACCCCGCGGGCGAGCAGAACCGACGCCGTCACCGGAGAAATGGAGAGCGAGCGGGCGAGCGCCGCCTGCTGCTCCCGATTCACCTCTCCGAAGACCCACCGCTTCTTGACCATCTGGCCTCTTCAGCCAACGATCGAGCCGGAAACCCGCACAACCCTCTGAGATTCCAGGAGAAATATTAGTCCTTCAAGATAGCTTTGTCAAACCAGGCTGGCACCGGCCTCCTGTCGGCCTAGCACAGGCAGCAAGCCACCGTTATCGAAGCGGCCTGAAGAGCCACCGGGTGAAAGCGGTGCGCCACGAACCGTCATCAATAATACGGGCTGGGCACCAGAGGTGAATGTTAGCGGTCTGCCTGGTCAAGCTGACCGGGCTGGGGTCACCAACGGGACATGCAGAGAAAGGAACTACGCGTGAGCGGGTGCAAGAGCGAGGACGGGTTTATCGCTTGTTCAGGGAGCGGCGCAGCCAGGCCGTGGGGGTGCTGTCGACGTGGATTCGACGGATGCGCTTATTGTCCACCCTTTTGGACATAGTTCTTCACGAACTCTTCCGCATTTTTCTCCAGCACGTCGTCAATTTCATCCACCAGTTTATCGATATCCTCTTTGAGCTTCTTACCGGTTTCGACAACTTTGGGATTCGGCTTCGCCTCCTCCTTCGCTTGCGAATCCTTCTTGGACTCTGGTCTTCTGTCCTGCTTTTCCATGCGAGTACCTCCAAACCTCGGCCTCTCACCTTCTCAGGTCACGGACTTAGCGCCGGGTTCTGTAGCCAGGATACCTCACGTCTCTGTCTCCGTCAAGCCTGGCGGGGTTCGCATAAATAATCTAGCGGATTCGACACACACCTCTCTAGCCCGGATTATTCACCAACAGTGAATAATCCGCCCTCTGGGCTTCGACGGCGCTCCGCATTTGCGGGGCATCGCTCAGGGCTAGCGCACCAGCAGGGACACCATGAGCAGCGCCACGATGTTGATCACCTTGATCATGGGGTTGATCGCCGGACCGGCGGTATCCTTGCAAGGATCACCGACGGTATCGCCGGTGACCGCCGCCTTGTGGGTCTCGCTGCCTTTCTTGCCCTGCTCCTCGATGAATTTCTTGGCGTTATCCCAGGCGCCGCCGCCGCTCGTCATCGAGATGGCCACGAACAGGCCCGTCACGATGCTGCCTACGAGCAGGCCGCCCAGTGCCTGAGGCCCCAAGATCACCCCAACCAAGATGGGAGAGACAACCGGGATGAGCCCGGGAATCATCATCTTCCTGATGGCGGCCTGGGTGACGATGTCCACGCAGGTCCCGTATTCCGGTTTCCCGGTGCCTTCCATGATCCCCTTGATGCTGCGGAACTGCCGTCTGACCTCCTCGACGACCAGGCCGCCGGTCTCCCCGACCGCTTTCATACACATCGAGCCGAACAGGAACGGGAGCATCCCGCCCAGAAACAACCCGACCAGCACGTCCGGGTTCGAGAGCTCGAACCCGCTTGTCTTGTTCTCACCCGACACCGCCCGCGCATATTCCGCGAACAAGACGATCGCCGCCAATCCGGCTGACCCGATAGCGTAACCCTTCGTCACCGCCTTGGTGGTGTTCCCCACCGCATCCAATGGATCGGTGATGTTGCGGACATCCTTCCCCAGATGAGCCATCTCCGCAATCCCGCCGGCGTTGTCAGTGATCGGCCCGAACGCATCGATCGCCACCACGATTCCCGCCATCGACAACATGGATACGGCCGCCACCGCCACACCGTAGAGGCCGCCACCCCCAGCGCCCCCGCAGATCCAGAAGCTCCCCAGGATGGCGGCCGCGATCACGACGACTGGCCAGGCGGTCGCCTGCATCCCGACCGCCAAGCCCGCGATGATGTTCGTCGCATGACCGGTCTCGCTGGCCTTGGCGATTCCGCGGACGGGCCCATAGCTCTTGGAGGTGTAATAATCGGTGATGAAGACCAGCGCCAACGTGACCGCGAGCCCCACCAGCGCGGCCACATAATACCTGGCTCCACTGACACCGCCGACCCCATGAATCAGCCGGATCGTGATCGGATAGAAGGCCACCGCCGCGATCCCGCCGGCCACGAAGAGCCCCTTGTAGAGGGCCGCCATGATCCCACCGCCCGGACCGACCTTGACAAACAGGATGCCAACAATCGTCGCGAGAATGGTCATGCCTCCCAGCGCGAGTGGGTAGAGGACCGGTTCCACTTGTCCCTTGAACAGGGAAGACGCCAGGACCATCGCGGCCACCGTCGTCACCGCATAGGTTTCAAACAGGTCGGCCGCCATCCCGGCGCAGTCGCCGACATTGTCGCCGACATTGTCGGCGATCACCGCCGGGTTGCGGGGATCGTCTTCCGGAATGCCCGCTTCCACCTTGCCCACCAGGTCGGCCCCGACATCCGCAGCCTTCGTATAAATGCCGCCGCCCACGCGCGCAAAGACCGAGATGAGGCTTCCGCCGAAGCCAAGGCTCAGCAGGGCATGAATCGCCTTGTCCTGGCCCGCGAGAGCCGTGGCACCGGCATAGAACAGGGTGAGCGCCAACAAGCCTAGCCCGACCACCAGGAGCCCGGTGACGGCCCCGCCCCTGAATGCGACGGTCAACGCCGCGTTGAGTCCCTTGTGAGCCGCCTGCGCGGTTCGCACATTGGCTCGAACGGCGATGTTCATGCCGACATACCCCGCCGTGGCCGAGGCCCCCGCGCCGATCAGGAATCCGACCGCGGTCAGCAGCCCGAAGTAATCGGACCACTGCCCGGCCAGCCAGAGCAGAGCAAACAACACGGCCGCGACCACCCCCACGGCGCGGTATTGGCGGTTCAAATAGGCGGCCGCTCCTTCTTGGATCGCCTGAGCGATCCGCTGCATCTGCGCAGTGCCCGCTTCCAGCTTCACGACCCAGTAGGTTAAGTAGACCCCGTAGCCGATTCCCGCTATCGCGGCGGCGATGGCAAAGACGATGACCCCCGTCGAAACATCCACAGACTCTCCTCCTCTCTATCAGAAGTGCCGCATCGCGCCCCCCGTCGATCCACCTCGCATCCGCAGACCACGACCATCCGATGCCCCAACCGGTCCACACACGGTGGGCTCGTCGCAGTCGGAGGGCGCCAAAAAATCGGGCCATTCTATCCGCCCGGATGGGAATGATCAAGACGAAACCCCGGAGCACCATCAGGAAGACGGTTCACGGGGTCTCGACTCAGTGCTCGTTCATGCGAGGGGAACGCGGGCTGGTTTGCCGGATCGGGAAGAAATCTGATATAGTGGCTTGCCAAGGAAGGACGCCATGGGCTTCGGTCCCGAGTACATTTTGGTGGAAGGGAAGACGTTCATCAAGGAGCAGCTCGCGTTGGACAACCACGTCTACAAGAATTGCACGATGGACCGTTGCCAGATCTACTACAGCGGCGGGCCGTTCGAGTTGATCGACACGCACATCACGAACTCGGAGCTGATCCTGAATCAGCCGGCAAAGAATATCTATTCGGCCATTCAGATCTTCAAAGTCAAATCACCGGGCTCGACCATTGCCGGCGAATAGCCGGCCTCCCGCCCTCCTCCCTCTCCGACGTCATTTCAACGGCACATTCACGGTCCGCTTCACGATCGGGATGGGCTGGAAGACCGGATCCTGGGCCCCTTTCGAGGACTCCGCTTCAATTCGCTGGAGAAAAGCCGGCGGCCCCGCCACCGGCGCATAGCTCAACGATGCCTCGACGTCAAAGGAACGCGTATCCTTGGGCGTTGGGAACGAGAAGGTTTCCTTCCTGGTTTCTTCCGGCTTGAGGACCGTATCTTCCAGCACCTTGGTCGCCTCAAAGTCGAAAGCGGACCGCTGCCCTTTGGCATTGGCGAAGACCCGTCCGTAGACCCGCTGCTCGCCAAAGACCTTGTTCAGGTTCTTCCCCCGAATCGTCAGATCCAGCACCATGCGGGCCCAGGCCGGATGCGTCGTCGGAAGGTTATGGGGAACCAGGCTCTGCACAGTCACGGTCACCTTTGACTGATCGCCTTTCACTTCGGTCTCGACTTCGAGCTTGGCCGCCTCCTGTCTGAGCTTGCCTATTCGTCCGGGAAACGTGTGATTGGCCACTTTTCGTTTGTTCTCGCCGTTGGCGGATTCGCCGACCTGTTCAGGCATGTGGCACGTCTGGCACTCTTTGCCGGATTTGGTCGCCTGACTGCTCTCCCACGGTCCCAGCAGGTCGTTGCTCTTGCCCAGATCGGCAGCAGCAGGCACCGCAAAATGGCAGTTCAAACAAAGATTCGATTTCCGGAAGAGGTCAAGGTCCTTCGACTCGTGCGCCTTGTTGGGCACAAAGTCTTTATACGGACCAAAGAGCGTTTTCCCCAGGGCATACTTGATCTTCGGGAGCTGTTTGGTCCGGTCCACCTGTTCAATCAGATGACATTGGGAACAGGCGACTCCGTCGATGGCCGGATCTCCTGACCGCACCTGTTCGATAAAGGCCGGCGCCTGATCCTCGTAGACGTTGACATGCGGCGCGTGGCACCGCAAACACATACCCGGGTCCTTCCGACCGGAAAAGGCCAAGTACGCCTCCAGCGAAGCGCGGAACGCCGGAGAGTGGATCGAGCGGGACAGCGGCGACGCTTCCCATTCCTCGAACACCCGTTCGTGGCAGCGTTTGCACTTGTTCGAATGGGGAAACACCTTTTCCAGGGGCTCCTTCGGCTGCGCCGAATTTTGGGCCTGGCTGAGGTGTGAACCGCTCCCCAGGGTCATCACGGACAGCGAGACCAGGACCACGGCGACAGCCGTCCCGATGTCTTTCAGTCGTGTCACGGCTCCAACGTCCCTCCTGACTCCCTCACAGGGAGCCTCAGCACTGACAGCACGGTATGAATGTTTATAAGGTCTTCGTTCTGAATGTCAGGAGGCGCGGCAGAGCGTATTCCTGGATCAGCTTGGTCGCTTCCGCCCTTTCCTTGTCGGTCTTGAGCGCAGCCAGATATTTTTCCTTGAGCTTGGGGTCAGGTTCAGGGATGAGGGCATAGGTCAGCAACGCTTCTACAGAGGCCGGGGTGGCCTCGGCAGCCAATGGCAGGGTGAACGGAACACGCGTGGTGATTCCCCCCTTTATCAGAGGGTCCGGGATAGGCCCGCGGAGAATCTGGTCGTAGGACAACCCGAACCGTTTCTGTTCAGTGGCTAGAATCTGACCCTGGGCATTCTTGAGCACGATCGTGAGAAAAAACTGCTTCAGAACCGGGTCTCCATCTGGAAAACTGTGAGGCAGGCTGCCGGTTCGGACGAGGATCGTGCCTTCGACCGCTGTCGGGGATGTCTTGAGCTCGAGATCCAGCCGAGGCATCCATTCGGCCTGCAGGTTGCGATTTTTAATCAAGAGGCCGGGAATCACGACTCCCCGAAACCAGTGGCGCCCGATCGAACGGGTCAGGGCTCCACGCTTGGAGGTCGAACTACCGGTCGAGGGTTCCATGTGGCAATCCTGACAGATGGTCCCTTGGAGGATCTCACCGGGCAAGTCCCGGCGCGTCACATCCTTGACTTTGTCAAAGTGACAGGCGGTGCAGTAGTTGGCGCCTCGATACAGATCGGACTGGCTGGAGGGGTGAACCAGATTCTCCTCCGGCTCCGCGTAAGGGCCATACAGCACTTTTCCCGGCTTGAGCTTGAACGTAGGCGGAGGGGCGGCGGTTTCCGACACGGCGTTGATCAGATGGCAGGACGCGCATCCAATGCCCTCGACCTCGACCTTGCCGGACAGGACCTGGCCGCCAATCTTGTCCACATACTGGGGAAATACCGTCACGGCCGGTGCATGGCACGACAAGCACTGCGTTCGCTGCGCGAGGGTTGGGTTGGTCTGGAGCCAGAGACCGAAGACCGTTTTGAAGACAGGTGAGTCTAAGGCAGTCCCGTGGAGGAGGGCGGCATCAACCCGGCCGAAGGTTTTGAGGTCAGGGGTCTGCTCTCGCATCCCCTTCCATTCCTCGTAGTGCCGGTCATGACACTGTTTACAATCCTCCGATCGGATGAAGATCTTTTCGATCTCAGCCACCCATTCGCCCGATGCCTGGCTATCGGCCTTCTGAGCGACCGCCCGGCCGTGATACACGGTATCCAAGCCGGCGAAGAGCACGAGAAGAACGCCGCCCGCCAGAATTGTCATCCTCCCCATGCGGCTCCCCGAAGGCCCGTCCGGGACTTCAGATCTAGTCCTTTATGCACGGAACGAAATGGAAATTCAGGATGCCCGCCACCCCTTGGGTGTCTGGATCCGCAGGCTCGTATGTCCCCACGGTAAAATTACAGGTGGAGATAACGCGCTTCAAGGCCAGGCCGAAGTCCTTCAAGCTCCTCACTTCGACCTTGTCAATCTCTTTGATTACCGCCCTGACTTTGATTCCGGCCGAATCAGCAGGAGTCCCCCCGATGACTTCGAAGACGACGACCCCCTCCGGCCTCTGCATCTTCAGCTCCTTCCGAATCTCCTCGTCAACCGAATCCACGACAATGCCGAATTGTTCACCGAGGCGCTTCGCCTCGTCGTCGCTCATCTTGTCGTCCGTAGCTGCGAAGAGCGGATTCACAAGACAGACCGCGCATCCCGCCAGAATGAGATACATAAAAAAAGCCCTACCCGCTGGGAGGGCTTGTCGTCGCGCTCGCATGTGTGAGACCCACCCACCTCCCATTCACGCCCGAATACCGACCCAGCGTGGCGCCGGGGTCACGCCCCCGTACGCCTGCGCACTGATCATCACAGTTTCGCAACCGGATCAATCGAGAGTTGGTACCACGGGGCAACCGCCTTCTGGCCGTTGCGCTCCTTGTTTTCTCCATTCCAGACGGCGAACGCGATGGCCTGCAGACGGCCCGGCTCCAACCTGGCTTCGTTTTCCGGATCAGCGCTGACCAGCGGCCTTCTCATCACCACACGCCACACGCCGTCCTTCCACGTGGCCTTTCCCTGGATCCGGCCCTGGGCCACCTTGGTCGTGAGCGTGCTGAAGCCTCCCCCGACCAGATCCTCCACGGATGAGGAGCGCCTCGGGATGACCTCGAACCGGCGGACCTCCCCGCCCTCTCGTTTCCCTTCCGTGGATCTGGCAGCCCTCCGGTCGATATCGCTCTGCCAGTCGGCTTTCCAATGCCAGATGTTGATGTAGTGGTCCAGTTGCCCCATGCAGAAGAAGGCCGGCGCATCTCCCAGCGGGAGTCCGAGCGCCAGCCCGTCCCGGAACGTGCCGGGCGACAACCGGTCGTTCTTGGTGTTGTCTTGCCACTCGAGGAGGAAGGCGATCTCGGTGCCGTTGTGAACCGAGCGGACCACCAAGGCCCGCGCAGACGGTTCCGGCCACGAGGGCCGCGTGATGACCTGACCGCTGAGGGGCAGCGTCATGGGCGGGACCTTGTCCCACGCCGGATCATCAGGCGCGGAGGGGATCTCGCCCGTCATCAGATGGGATCGGATGAACATTCCCTCAGAGCTGACAACCGGAATGCCCAACCACCCCAGAAGGAGAGCGCTGATCAGCAAGCCTGCCAGAAGAGAGATGATGGAATGAGACCGGAGGCCCAACGGCTCCACTCGTGTCATACCGAAGCCCCATATGATCGTGCTCAGCCCCTTGTCGTGTGATCGTTGTGACACTCTTTGTGATCGATCGCATGAAGGACTCTGTCGCCGAGGCTTACCATAACTTGGCTCGTCGGATCTTGTTCTCGCCGCGTTCACAGATGTACAGGCATCCTTGAGAGTCAAAGGCCAACCCGGCCGGCGAATTGACCACCGCTTCCATCGCCGGACTGCCGTCGCCATGCTTGATCATACCGGCCGCTTCCTTGGCCACGAATCTGGCCATGCCGCACCCAC
>WNEQ01000592.1_pt1 | contig 18994 bp, 14 predicted proteins | sample 5399971 | NCBI WGS metagenome assembly WNEQ01 (sample SAMN13153330, study PRJNA577476) | soil metagenome | isolation source: 20 cm grassland meadow soil 2 days after 1st rain plot 5 | place: USA:California | collected 2015-09-18
TCTTCGAATCGCATCCTGAGCCGTCGACTGATGGGGCTGAGCGACACCGAGAGAACTTTCTGTTCTTTGGGTCGGAACTCGCCCTGGATTCCCTCGATTTCGTCGAAGGTCGTGCCGCTCGTCACCCGGACCTCGACGCGGTGGCTTCCCGGGGCCACCAGAAGGGTCCGGACGAAGCGGATCTTGGTCCCCTTGCCTCTGAGGCGATCCTCGAGCAGCGTCGCGCCATCCACGCGGACTTCGATCTTCCCCGAGGTGAAGCGATGCGCCATCGCCACCCGGAGGCGGGCGGCCTGCGCCGGGTCCACCGTGGCCTGACCCGGGGCGATCCCGATTCCCGAAAAGTTAGTGCCGCTTCCCGCCCGCGTGGCGGACGGTGCGGTCAGGAGGCCGAGGGGCTGCGACCCGGCCGGACGTCCCGCGGGAGAACGATACAAGAGGAAAGGCGCCGAGGCGAGGAGCATCAGGCAGACCAGGAAGGCGATCCAGCCGATACCCAGGGGCGTGCCGCGGCCGGCGAGAATTTGCCCGAAGCGCGGCGCCAGAAACGTGATGCCACGCTTGCCTCCCTCGGCCGGACCGGACTCCGCCGCCTGCGCGTCCTCGCGCGAAACGAGGGTGGGCGGCGTGGATTTTTCGGCAGATTCCCGCCATTCGCCGATCGCCGTCAATAGATCGGCCGCCAGGTCGGCGCAACGGGCATAGCGATCGGTGACGCTCTTGGAGAGCACCTTCCTCACAATCCGGTCGAAGGGTGGCCGCAGGGCGGGATTGAGCTTGGAGGGCGGGGGCGGGTCCACGTTGACAACCTGGTAGGAAATGGCCGTGACGCTGTCGCCCGCGAACGGCTTCTCCCCCGTCAGCAGCTGGTACAGGATGACCCCCAGGGAGAACTGGTCGGTGCGGCCGTCCACCTGGGCGCCGGTCACCTGCTCCGGCGACATGTAGTTGGGAGTCCCGAAGAATTTCCCGGGCCGGGTGAGGCCGCCCGCCGCCAGCCGGGCGATGCCGAAATCGAGGATTTTGGGCTGGCCGTTCTCGGTCAGCAGGATGTTGGCCGGCTTGATGTCGCGGTGGACGACTCCGTTGTCGTGAGCGTAGTCGAGGGCCTGCGCCAGTTTCTCGATCACGTCCGCCACCTGCGCGAGCGGCAGGCGCCCCCCACCGGCGAGGAGCTCATGCAGGTTCGTGCCGGTCACGAACTCCATGGCGATGTAGGCGTCGCCGTCCGCACCTCTTTCGCCGACGTCGTAGATCGTGACGATGTTGGGGTGATTGAGGCGGCCGGCCACCTGGGCTTCATGGTAGAACCGCTGCAGGAACTCCTCTTCCTCGCCCGGCCCGAGCGGGAAAGAGAAGGCGATCGTCTTGAGGGCCACGGTGCGCCCGATCCTGGGGTCGCGGGCCTTGTAAACGACGCCCATGGAGCCGCGGCCCACCTCTTCGAGGATCTCGTAACGCCCGATCGTCTTCGGCATGACCCTCACAGCCTGCCCCCCGCTCCCCGGCGCCGGCGTGCTCGGCGGGGATGACACACCCCGCGCGCCCTTCGGAGCAGGCCGCGGGCCTGCGCCTCATTAATATAGGACCCCCTTCCGGGATCGTCCAGAAAGGAAAGGGTGTGCGGGGGAAGCGGCCGGGGGGCACCCGGAGGTCCAAAAAATGCTTCAGGCGGCCTTGCGCTCGGCCGAAAGCGCCTGACCGCGCAGGTAGTCGATGGCCTTTTTCTGCTGCGGGTCCCCGTCATCCGTCAGGCGACCGTCGATCGGCACGTCCGGCTGGATCCCCTGGCCATGCCATTCCTTCCCCGCCGGGGACAGGTACTTGCCGGTGGCCAGATAGAGGCCGTCGCCGTGCTGGAGCGGCAGGAGCCTGCGAACCGCCCCATCACCCCAGGTGCGCTGCCCGAGAATCGACGCGCCGAGATCGTCACGCAGGGCGGCCGCCAGGACCTCGCAGACCCCGGCGGTCCCCGTATCGGTCAGTATCGCCACCGGACCGCTCCACGCGAGGCGGCGCCCGTCGGCCTTGAAGGACCTGTCCCCCTCGTATCGGTCGGTCACGGTGACGATGCGGCCTTCGGACACGAACAGGCTGGCGGCGCCGATCCCCTCCGCCAGGGCGTCCGAGGCGCACCCCCGGAGGTCGAGGAGCAGGCGCGTGGCTCCCCGCTTCTTCAGGGACGCGATCGCCTGGTCCATCCGCCGGGCGTCACCCTCGCGAAGACCGGCGATCTGCACCACGCCGACGTCACCCGGCTGGAGGACGGGGGCAGGTGAGGGCGGCGAGAGGACCCTCCGGATCAATGAGACCGTCCTGCGCCCCGCCGAATCAATCGGACTGAGATTGATGGTCGTCTTGCTTCCCGGCTTGCCGGACAATGCTTGCGTCGCTTCCCAGATTCCGAGCTGTCGCGTCGAGCGGCCGTCGATCGTCACCAGGACGTCCCCGGTCTGGAGGCCTGCCTCCGCCGCGGGAGAGCCCGCCGCCACCGAAACGACGATGATGTAGCCGCGCCTCTTCGAAAGGGTCAGTCCCACACCCGCCGGTCCATTGTTCTCTCCCCTGTAGGCCCGCTCGTAGCGCGCCGGGGCGAGGTACTCATTCGCCGGATCGAGGGACTCCAGCATTCCGCGGTAGGCCCCTTCCATGAGCACATCGAGCTGCACCGGCTGCACGTAGTTGTGGACGATCAGGTACAGCGCCTCGTTGAACAGCTTGAGATAGCTGTAAGTACCCTCGACCGCGACGACGCGTCCGATCATCGCCCCGGACACGGTGAACAGGACCAGTGCCGTGGAGAGGACCAGCATCAGCTTTCTGTCCGACGTCACCTTCATGTCGCCTCCAACCCTCACGGGATCTTGCGCGTTTGCCTCTGATCGCGGAGCGTCGCGCGCCTGCGCTCGGCCAGGGCGCCGGGCGCCCCGCGCAGCCACCGCGCCGGATCCTCCGCCTTTCCGTCGTGCCGTATCTCGAAGTAGAGCCCCGGCTCGTCGAACGACCCGCCCTGCCCGGACCGCGCGATGACGTCGCCCCTCGTGACGTCCTGACCGTTCAGGACCAGCCGCTCGTCCACGTGCCCGTAAATTGAAAGGTAGGAATCCCCGTGGTCGATCACGACCATCTGGCCGTACCCCTTGAACCAGTCGCTGAAGATCACCCGCCCGTCGAACACGGCGCGCACGTCCTGGCCTGGCGAGGCGGCGATGTCGATACCCGGGTGCGGCACCTCCGTGCTGAACCGCGGGTGTTTCACGTTTCCGAACGGGACCGAGAGCCGTCCCCTGGCCGGCCAGTCGAGATGCCCGCGGTAGCGGGCGAAGCCGAGCGACGGGACCGCCTCTGCCGGACCCGAGCGCGCGAGACGATCCAAGAGGGCGCGGATCTCTCCCTCGACCTGGACCAGCTCGCCAAGGAGGGCTCGCTGGGACGCCTGCTCCCTTTGCAGGCTCGCGAGGACGGCGCCCTTGCGCTCGCGCACACCGCGCAGCTCGCGCGCCTTGCCCTCGAGCGACGCCTGCAGCTCGCGCAGCCGCTCGCCACGCGACCGCAGCTCGGCGAGGACCGCGCCCAGCCTGTCGCGATCGGCCCGGTACGTGTCGATGCGCCCGGCCTCGCCGAGGCTCACGGCCTCGATGGCCCGGTACCCTGAGGCCACCTGCGCCGGCGACGAGGCTGCCGTCACGACGCGCAGATACCGCGCCGGCCCGATCTTGTATGTCTCCCGCAGGTAGTCGCGCAGACCGCTTTCGGTCTGCGCCAGCCGGGCCTCGAGCGCTTCCGCCTCCCGGCGCGCGGAGCGCTCTCCCTCCGCGGCGGCGCGGACCTCGCCGCGCAACGACTCCGACTCGCGCCGGAGCAGCGCCATCCGAAGGTCCATCTCCTCCATGGCGTCGAGGACGGAACCCGCCGACGTCTCACCTTGCTCCAGACGGCGGCGCAGGTCCTCGATCTCGTAATGGACCCTTTGCAGGCGCGCTTCCTCCTCCTGCCGGCGCGTCTGCCGTTGGCCGGAGTCGTCCGCCGCCCCGGCGCGCGTCTCGCGCGGCGCGGCCGAGCAGACGGCCAGGAGCGCCAGCCCGGCCGCGGCGCCGCGCGCCCGTCTTCGGATCTCAGCGCAGGAGCGACCGTCCATCGATCCCCTCGACCGGCGGCACGCCCAGAAGGGCCAGGACCGTCGGGTAGATGTCGGCGATGCCGGGATCGGCCCGGGCCAGCCGCACGTTGCTGAACAGGACTCCGGGCACCAACGACGGGTCGTTGGAGCAGTGATCGCCGCTCCAGGCCTTCAGATTGTCTTCGAAGATCTTCGGAGGCACCTCGCCCAGCGCCGTCTGCCAGCCGATGCGGTAGTGCCTGCTGTTGGCCGCGCGCAGATCCGGGACGATGCGCGGGTCGTACCCCGAATAGATCTCCTCGCGCCGGTAGACGCGCTGCACCGGCTTCTCCCCCGTCTCCGGATCCACCAACGCCTCGAGCTTTTGGACGAGTGCTGTGCGCACGTCATCGTAGTCCCGCCCCGGGACCACGCTCCCCTGCGGCTCGCGGCCCATCAGGTTGATGTAGATGTTGCCGAGCCCCATGGCATACGCCCTGGTGCGGGACCAGTCGACGTAGCGGAAGAACTCCCCCAGCTCGCCCTTGTCGAACAGGTCCTCGAGCGTCTTGCCGCCGGTCGAGCTCCCTTGCCGGAGCGTCATGAAGCCGTTCTTGACCAGCCAGGTGTTGTAGTTGACGCCGCGGCGAAAGGACGCGAAGCCGTGATCCGAACAGATGATGAGTGCCGTCCGGGGGCCGATCGTCTGCCGCGCCTCCCCGACGATCCGGTCCATCCGCTCGTAGGACTTCGGGATCTCGTTGGCGTACTGCGCGGCGAGGCGCGCATCGTACAGCGGGTGACCGGGATCGAACAGCCGCCAGAGCATGTGGCCGACGCGGTCGGTGAAATCGAACACCTGGACGTACAGCCGATCGTCACCCTTCTGCAGGAACCGCCTCATCATCTGGAGCTGCTTTTCGGCCGTGAACTCCATGTCCTCCACGAAGTGACGCTCGTCCGTCAGTCCGGAGGGCAGAGACCAGGTGTCGATCGGCCAGCCGAGCGTCTTGAACAGTCCGAACTCCTGGACCAGGTCGCGCGCGAACGAGGTCGGGCCGGTGAACGGGACCGGCTGGCACTCCGGATGGAAATTGAGCGGAGAGGCGTAGAGCTTCAGTTCGGGCGACAACGACAGGAGCTTGAAGCGGATGATTCCCCGGAGTCCTGCCAGCCGGTCGACGATCGGGTTGACGCGAATCGGCACCACGAACCACTGGCTCCACTCGCCCACCCGGAGGGTCTGCATGACGCCGGCGACATCGATTGTCGCTTGATCGTCGGTGGCCTCGATCCGGAACGGGACGTCGAGGCGGCGGGGCACGCCGCGCGCCTGGAGCTTCTTTTCCATCTCGGCGCGCGCGGCCGTGCGGGCCTGGCCCTCGAGGCCGCGGACCGCGTCGTCGACCAGGAAGTCGTAGAACGGCTGGTTCAGGGGACCGAGGATGGCGGTGTCGAGAGTCCCGCGTTTGCTCTTCAAGTGGACGATCTCGACGCTGAATTGGTTGTCGGACAACGCGAGCGACGGATCGGACGTGTAGAACGACGGCGAGCCGATGCGGCCACGCATGTCGGGGACTCCCAGGCCGGAGAGCATCGACTCGTTGTGATGGTCCTCCGCCGGGAACGTGGCGGGGACGTTGATCACTCGCGTCGTGAGTCCCGCGTCGGCCGCGGCCGACCAGAACGGCTGGCCCTTGCGCGGGTTCGAGGCGGTCGGCACTTCCTTCGGGACGTACCGCGCCGCCAGGAAAGCGGACCCTCCTCCACCGGACGCGGCCGCGACCATCGCCAGCAGAAGAGCGACACCCGGACGCCGCAGCAGCACAAAGACCGCCACGAGAACTAAAAGACCCAATCCGATGGCGGCGATCGATCCGAGCACCGCCACGTTGTTCGCTCCGAACAGGAGAGTCTTCCGCCCGGTCTTGATCATGGCGAACTCAGGAAGATACGTACCGTCGGTGCGCCTCAGGAAATCGAAGATCTCCGTGCGCCCTGGATTCAGGCCGGTCGTAAACGAGGCCCACGAGACCGGAGTCTGGGGCGGGTTCGTGGGGCGCAGAGGCGCGTAGAACCCCTCGTCGCGCAAGGCCTTGAGCTGAGGCAACCGTCCCTCCGCCATGTATCGCTCCACCAGACCCGCATCCGCGCCGTCGAACCCGAGGATGACGACCCTGTCGTAGGAAGCGGCTCCGAGCAAGATGGGCAGAAAAGCCGCCCCGATCCACAGCACTCTTCCGGGCCGCCCTGACGCCAAGCTCCTTCCCGGTCTCGAAGTCAAGAGGGAGATCCTCCGATGGGTCAACAAGATACCGCGTGGACGCGCACGGGCAAATTATAGGTCAAAAAGTGCGGCCCTTCAACGTTGATCGCCCGCCGCTCTTCCGCTAATATCTGCCGGCACTTTTCGAAGGCTGGCCTCTAACATCCACGCCCTCTAGAATTTCCAGGGGAAGCGACGGTGATCGCCGGGCTCACCACGAAGCCTGAAAGACTTGTCGTCGGGATCATGTCCGGCACCTCGGCCGATGGCGTCGATGCCGCCCTCCTGCAGATACGCGGCACCGGCGAGGCCTTGTCCTGGCGCCTGTTGCGTCACGAAACCTTGCATTACTCGGTGAAGGTGCGAGACCTGATAAGGCGCTGCTCCGAGCCCGGCAGCGGCGACGCGGCCTCGATCTGTCGACTCAATGTGCTCCTGGGAGAGCTGTTCGCGCGCGCCGTCACGCACGTCGCCGAGCGCGCCGGCGTCGAGCCGAAGTCGATCGATCTCATCGGCTCGCACGGCCAGACTCTGCAGAACCTGCCCGGCCCCGTGACGATTACGGGGATTACCGTGCGATCGAGCCTGCAGGTCGGCGAGCCGGCCGTCATTGCCGAGAGGACCGGCGTCACGACAGTGGCCAATTTCAGGGCCCGCGATCTGGCCGCGGGCGGACAGGGATCGCCCCTGGAGTCCTACGTCGACTTCCTGCTGTTCCGCAATCGCTCGCGCGGGCGCCTGGTGATCAATATCGGGGGCGTCGCCAGCCTCACCGCGATCCCGGCCAACGCCGCCGCAGATCGCGTGCTCGGCTTCGACAGCGGGCCGGGGAACATGGTCATCGATGGACTCGTCGCCCATATGACGGGCGGTCGAGAGGCCTTCGATCACGGCGGACGCTACGGACGGAAGGGCAAGTCCGCGGACGAGCTCCTGGCGCGCCTCCTCGATCACCCTTACCTGCTCACGCCACCGCCCAAGTCCTGTGGCCGGGAGGAGTTCGGGCGCCCCTTCCTCGAGAGCATCCTCAAGGAGAACGCCGCCCTCCCGCCCAACGACCTGATCGCCACCGCCACCCGGTTCACCGCCGAGTCGATCGCCTTCGCCTGCCGGCGCTACGTCATGCCGCACAACGTGTACGAAGAGGCGATCGTGTCGGGAGGCGGAGCGCGCAACGACTACCTGATGGAGCAGCTGAGGGCCGCCATCCCGGAGTTGTCGATTAAGGAAAGCGACGAGTACGGCCTGCCGGCGGCCGCGAAGGAGGCCGCGGCCTTCGCCCTTCTCGCCAACGAGGCGATCCACGGAACTCCGAACAACCTGCCCACGGTCACCGGCGCCGCGCGCGCCGTGGTGCTTGGCACGATCGTCTTCGGCCGGACGAGTCAATGATGCGGGAGCGCTTCCCGGGGCCGGATTCGGACAGTCCTTCAGCCGAGCCGGCGGCCGAGGATCTGCTCGATGGCGGACAGGGGGACGGCGCCGGAGCGGACCACTCGCGCCGGATCGCAGGTGAGGTCCAGCACGGTCGAGGCCTGGCCGCCGCGCGACTGGCCGCCATCGAGGATGAGCGCCACGTCCTTCCCCAACGCCTCCTGAACCTCCAGGGCGCTCATCGGGGCCGGTTGTCCCGAACGGTTGGCGCTGGTCGCGACGATGGGACCTCCGAAGGCCCGCGCCAGCGCTCCGGCCACCGGGTTTGGCGAGATCCGGATCCCCACGGTCTGGCCGCCGCCAAGGAGTCGCGGCGGGAGCGACGGCGAGGCCGGCAGGACCAGGGTCAGTGCCCCGGGCCAGAAGGCCGCGGCGAGGCGCTCGGCGATGTCGGAGAACTCCCGTACGCAGGCACAGACGGCGGCGCGGTCCGCGGCGATCAGCGGCAGCGCCATGCGCTCCGGCCGGCCTTTGGCCGCGAAAATCGCCTCGATCGCCTGCGGACTCCGTGGATCGGCGGCGAGCCCGTAGAACGTTTCCGTCGGATAGCCGACCAGCCGGCCGGCGCGCAGCAAATCCGCGGCGCGCCCGATCAGGCCCTGGTTCGGTTGCAGCGGATCGACCGACTGGATCTGTTGCACGGCAAAGACCCCCGTCATTCCTGGAGAGTGCATATGACTATAGCCGATCCGAGCGGTCTCGAGGCGCGCCGCCGCGCCGCGGGGACGTCGAGGTGAGGCGCGCCGGGGACGAACGGACCGTCGACAGCCCGCAGAACCGCGCCGTCAAGCGGGCGCGCGCCCTCGAGCGCAACAAGTCCCTCCGGGAGCGCGACGCCGTCTATGTCGCCTGGGGCCTGCACCTCGCGCAGGAGGCCCTCAGGACCCGGGCCCCGCTCCACCAGGCCTTCGTCGGACCGCACCTCCAGGAGTCGCGGGAGGGACGGGACGTTTTGCGCGGCCTGAGCCGTGCGGGTGTTCCAGTCCTGCGGGCCACGACGCGCATCCTGGAGACCATCGTGGAGGGAAGTGGCGACCAGGGAATCCTGATCCTTTGCGCCCGCCCGGAGCATCCCCCGTCCCGCCTGCTGCATTCCGCCGTGTCGCTCGTTCTGGCCGTGCACGGCGTGCAGGATCCGGGCAATCTCGGCTCGATTCTGAGGAGCGCCGGGGCGCTCGGCGCCTCCGGTGTCATCACGCTTCCCGGCTGTGCCGACCCGTTCGGGAGCCGGGCGGTGCGCGCCGCCATGGGCGCCCAGTTCGTTCTGCCCATCGCCGCGACGGACATGGGGGAGCTCCTGGCGCTGGCGCGGGCGGCGCGCCTGCAGCTCGTCGCGGCCGACCCGCACGGCCCGGACGCTCCGCACCAAGTCGACCTGACCCTTCCGACGATCCTCCTCCTGGGGAGCGAGGGCGGGGGGCTACCCGCCGGATTGCTCGAGGCCGCGCAGCGCCGCGTGCGCATCCCGATGAGGCGCGGCGTCGAGTCGATGAACGTCCATGCCGCAGCGGTCGGGTTTCTGTACGAAGCGGCGCGCCAGCGAGGCTTCCGCTACGGCGCGGACTAGGGGTGTGTCCGAAGACCCGGCGGGGCTTCTCAGGCTAGGTGTCTCGGGGGTTCTTTTCGCGCGCCCGGCCCGGCGCGTGGCGCGAGGCTGAAACCTGCTGGTCGCGCGCCAGCGGCAGGGTGAAGGTAAACACCGAGCCCAGTCCGGCCTGGCTCCTGACGCGGATCGTGCAGCCGTGCAGGCGCAGGATGTCGCGCACGATCGAAAGCCCAATGCCCGTTCCATCGTACTTGCGGCGCGGGCTCGAGTCGGCCTGATAAAAGCGCTCGAAGATCTTGTCGCGGGCCTCTTCGGGAATACCGACGCCCGTGTCGGCCACGTCCACTTCGAGGAACCCCTTCGCTCCCTTCCGCACGGTCAGCGTGATGCGGCCCTCCTCCTTGTTGAACTTGATCGCGTTGGTCAGGAGGTTGACCAGCACCTGCCCGATCTTCACCCGGTCGCCGCGCACCGCCAGCTCGTCGGTCTCGTACTGCGTCGTGACCGAGAGACTCTTCTTCCGGATGCGCTCGCCCACCAGCTCGATGGCCTCGTCGACGATTTGCCAAAGGGGGACATCTTCCAGGTGGAGCTGGGTCTCGCCCTTCTCGATGCGCGAGAACGACAGCAGATTGTCAATCATCTCGATCAGGCGGTCGATGTTTTTCAGCGCCACGCCGAGCCCGCGCTCCTGCTCCGGCGTGAGCGGGCCGAGGCGCCGCTTCAGGATCATCTCGGTGTACCCCTTGATCGACACCAGGGGCGTGTGCAGCTCGTGCGATACGTTCGCCAGGAGGTTGGACTTCATCTCGTCGAGGGAGCGGAGCTCTGTATTGAGCTTCACGAGCTGCTCGTTGCGCTCCGCCAGCTCCTTCTGTGCCGCCGCCAGCTCCCGGTTGGCCGCCTCGAGATCGGTCTTCGCCCGCGACAGGTCCTCGAGGCTCTTGCGCAGGTCGCGCTCGCCGTCGACGCGGCGCGTGACGTCACGCGTTGTCACGATCACCCCCGGCCGTTCGGCGACTGCGGACGCCATCGGACCGGCGACCAGATCGACGAGGACGCGCGGATCCCGGATCTCGATGCCGTCGGCGCGCGCCGCGCGTCCCGCCGCCGCCTCCCCGAGAAACGCTTCGAGCGCCGCGGGATCCACGCAGCGTTCTTTCAGCCGATCCACGATCTCTCCGTGCGTGCGTCCGACCAGGAGATCCACCGGGATCCCCCACAGATCGCAGAAGGCGCGGTTCGCGACGGTCGCTTCCAACCCCCGGCCCGTCTCCTCCAGCACCAGGATGCCATCGCTGGTCGACTGGAGCGTGGCCACCAGCCGCGCCTGGCTCTCGGCCAGGGCCCTCTCGAACCTCGCGTGGCCGCTCACATCGGTCACCGTGCCCACCAGGGCGGCGCGTCCCTTGAACTCGGTCCGGGCCCAGGCAAGCCGCACCTCGATGGGGACCGGACCGTGGGAGGAGAGCAGGCAGCGGATCTCGCCCGACGGCTCGGTCCCCGAGCGGGCGCGGCGCAGGACCTCCAGGACGCGAAGTAGATCGTGGGAGTGCACGATCTGCGCCAGGGGCGAGCCGAGGAGCGCGTCGCGATCCGCCCCGACCATCCGGGACAATGCGGCGTTGGCGTAGACGATCCGATCGTCCTGGAGGATGAAGACGCCGTCTCCCATGCCCTCCACCAGTCCGCGGTAGCGCTCCTCCGAATCGCGCAGGGTGGAGTGCAGCGCCTGGTCGGCCGTGAGATCGCGCGCCGCCAGGAGCATCGACGCCCCGCCGCCGCCGGCGCCAGCGATCGACACCTGTGCCGCGAAGACGCCGCCGTCGCGGCGCTGGAGTCGAAGCGTTTCTGATAGGCCGGCCTCGCGAAGGGAGCGCCGCGCCAGTTTCGGGAGGACACGATTCCACTCGCCGGGGGCGAACAACGCCTCCACGTGCCGGCCGGCTATCTCTTCCGGCGCCCAGCCGAGGAGATTGACGGCGCCGCGGCTAAAGAAGGTCACGCTCCAATCATCGTCCAGGCCCACCAGCGCCAGGTCCGGCGGGCCGGCCGCCAAAGCCTCGAGATCGTCCGATCGCTTCGCGGTCTCCAGAAGGCGGGCGCGCAGATCCGCGAGGAGGTGGTTGAACTCGAGGGTGAGGACGCGCAGCGCCGGGTCGGTCTCGGGCGGCAGGACGCCCACCAGGGGGTGCCGGCGGAGCTCTTCGATCTGATCGGTGACGCGACGCAACGACCGGCGCAGGAGGCCGATGCTCAGGACGGCCAAGGACAGCGCCACCACCCCCGCCACGATGGCGACGGCGGCGAAGATGCCGAGCGCCGTATCGAACGACGTCCCCATGGAGCCTTCTGCCTCCACCGCCGCGCGTGCCCGCCCGCGACGCGGTACCGCCCGCGGCACGTGCGCTAGGCGCTTCCTGTCCCGCCCCGCGCGAGCAAGGGGAACGCCGGCGCCGGACGGGCGAAATAGAAACCCTGCCCGTAGCGCACGCCGCATGCGCGCAAAGCCCGATACTCTTCCGCGGTCTCGATCCCTTCGGCGATGACCCGCGTGCGGGTCCGCGAGGCGACCTGGAGCAGGGAGTGCACCAGGTCCTGCTTGATCAGGCTCTGGTGGATGTTCTGGATGAGAGAAATATCGATCTTCAGGAAATCGGCCGGCACCTCGGAGATCGTCTGCAGCGAGGAGTAGCCCGTGCCGACATCGTCGATGGCCACCAGGAACCCCAGACGGCGCAGATGCTCCAGCTCGCGCCCGAACGCCTCGAAGTCCTCGATGGCGCTCCGCTCCGTGATCTCCAGCACCAGGTTGTGCGGCTGCAGCGCCACCTCCTCGAGGACCGCTTTTAGGTTTTGCTCGATCAGCCCGGGTGTCCCGAGAGTCTCGGGCAGGGAATTCAAGAACAGCTTTTTCTCGGGATCGAAGCCTCTCGCGTTCAGCAGGGCCTTCTGACGGCACAGGACATCGAGCTCGCCGGAGAGCCGGCTCTGCTCGGAGAAAGTGAACAACGCCTTGGGCACCTCGAACGCGGTGTTCTCCGGGCCGCGGGTCAAGGCCTCGTACCCCATGATCGATCCCCGATCCATGTCCACGATCGGCTGATAGTGGGTGGTCAGCCGTCCCTCCTGCAGGATGGCGCGCAGCTCGACGGCCCGCTGGCGTTGCACCCGGTCGGTCTCCCGCAGCGTCATGCCGCGCGCCTCGCTGATCCCCTGGCGCACCATCCGCTCGAACCGGGCGGCCGGGTTCCGGCAGACCAGGGCAAAGCCGACCGAGACATCGATGGCCGGAGGGGTCGGTGCCCACGGCGCCTCGGCCAGGCGGGCCTCCAGGTGCGCCGCAAGACCTCCGCAGGCATCGGACAGGTCCGCGACCGACACCTCTCCGCCTCGCGGTCCCTCCTTGAGGAAGAGCGTGAACGCGTTGCCATAGATGCCTTCGAGGGACACCAGCGTGCTCTCCGGGTAGACGCGACCCCTGAGGGTCTCCAAATACACAGCGACCCCCGCCAGGAAGCGGTCGCTGACCTCCCAGCCGTGGGTCTGCTCAAGCGCTGCGAAGGCCGGGAACTCCAGGGCGATGACGCCGAGGCGCCTCCCGGCGCACTGCATCTCCAGCTGGTCGAGGTGCAGATTGTAGGAATACAGCCCGGTGACCGGGTCGAAGACGGCGCTCTTGAGACGCAGAAAGCCGGTGCGGAGGCGCCGGGCCTCCTCTCCCGGCTGCCCGTCTCCCGGTTCGACGGCCGATTTCACGCCGGGACCCTTCTCTCGAGCGTCTCGAAGATGCGCCGCACGCGCTGGAGCAGATCCTCGGTGGAAAACGGCTTCGTGATGTAGTCGAATGCCCCCTCCTGGAGGCCATGCAACCGATCGCGCACTTCCATCTTGATCGAGAACATCGCGACGGGGATCGAGGTCGTACGCTCGTCCAGCTTGAGCACGCGCAGCACCTGCCAGCCGTCCATCTCCGGCATGTTGATATCGAGCAGGATCAGATCCGCGCGGGACTGCTCGAGCGTGCGCAGAGCCTCCGCGCCCGACCGGGCCCGAAGGACGCGGTAGCCGCCGCCCTCCAGCACAATCCGCGTCATGTCGAGGATGTCGCTGTCATCGTCCACCACCATCACCGTGTGGGGCATCGGCTCTCCGGGTGCGCGCCTCAGGAGCGATCCGGGTCTCCCCGGCCCTCGTCGGGCACGCCGGCGGTCTCCGTAAAGGTCCTGTTCACGTAGCGCTCAATGTAACTCTCGTCGCTCGCATCGATCGCGAGGAAGCGCACGCCCACGCCGGGTATCAGGTGCGAATCAGGATCCGGTGCGACCTGACGCACCACGACCCCCTGCGCGCGCACCTGGCGCCCCGCCTGAGGACCCGGGAGCCGCAGCGACACGCCGATGCGCGCCTGCAACGGCAGCGGCTCCGGCAGGGCCAGGAACAATCCGGTACGGCTGATGTCTTTCAAGCGGCCTCGTCTCGGGCCACCGGCTGCCGCGACCCGCACCCAGCCGCTGGCGCTTCGCCTCGGTCCCTGGCGGTGGGCCAAGCGGCCGAGAGAGGAAAGCGCCATCTCCAGAGCGGTGCTCTCGAACGGCCGCGCCAGAGTGGCGTCGGCGCCGGCCTCGCAACACCCCCTGACACCGTCACTCGTGGTCACGACCAGGATCGGGATTGCGCACAGCGCCGGGTCGGACTTGAGCGCCCGCACGCACCCTGGACCGTCGAGATCGGGCTTCTGCGCGTCGAGCAAGATGAGGCTGGGCGCCTGGTGGGTCGCTTTGCGGATCAGGTCGGGGCCATTCTGGGCCCGCACGATCTCGCAACCGAGGCGCCTGAGAAAGGAGGTCTCGAGCATCCGGAACAGCCCGGCATCGTCGACCATGAGCACCCGGGACATCGGTCGCTGCATCACGGGCCCGTCGAGAGGAGGCATGCTTCGGGAGAGGATTGATCCTTGGAACGGCGCCACGGGTCGCGGCTTACGGGTGGACGATATCATAGTCGTATCGCCGCAGGCAAGAATTGGACGCCGCTGCCGCCGCGCCTTGAGCCGCGCAGGATCAGTTGTGCGCGCCCGGCTCCGTGGCCGGCTCGATGGTCTCCGCCTCGCCGCTCGCGAGCGGTGACGTGCCCCTCTCCACGGCCCCCTTGAGCGGGATCCCCAAACGCTTCATTTTCTCGATGAGCGTGGTGCGTTTAATCTTCAGCAGCTCGGCGGCGCGCGTCTTCACCCAGCCGGCGTGCTCCAGGGCCTGGTAGAGCATCCTCTGCTCGTAGTCCGCCAGGACCTCGTCCAGCGAGAAGCCGTCTCCCCCCACGTGCAGAACCGGCATCTCCACCAGCCCCTCGTCCAGAATATCGCGCGGCAGGTCCTCCGGCCCCAGCTCCAGCTTGCCGAAGGACAGTGCCACGGCCCTCTCGATGACGTTCTCCAGCTGCCGCACGTTCCCGGGCCAGGAGAACTCCATCAGGGCCTTCATCGCCTCGGGCGTGAAGCGTTTGGCCGGGACGTTCATCTCGCGGCAGTACTTGTTCAGGAAGTGCTGGATGAGGAGCGGGACGTCTTCGCTCCGCTCGCGCAGCGACGGTAGCTGGATGTGGATGACGTTGAGGCGGTAGTAGAGGTCCTCGCGAAACTTTCCTTCCTCCATCATCGCCTTGAGATTCATGTTGGTCGCGGCGATGATGCGCACGTCCACCTGGACCTTTTTCGTGCCTCCGAGCGGCAGGAACTCTCTTTCCTGGAGGACGCGCAGGAGCTTGATTTGCAGGCTCATGCTCATATTGCCGATTTCGTCCAAAAACAGCGTGCCGGTGTCGGCCGACTCGAACCGTCCGGGCCGGTCGGCCACCGCGTCGGTGAACGCCCCCTTGACGTGGCCGAACAGCTCGTCCTCCAGGAGCGTGTCCGGGATACCGCCGCAGTTGACCGACACGAACGGGCGGTTGCGCCGGTCGCCGTTGAAGTGCAGGGCGCGCGCCACGAGTTCCTTGCCCGTGCCGCTCGCACCGGTGATCAGGACGGTGCTGCGGCTGCTGGCCACCTGCTCGATGAGGGCGAAGATGCGGCGCATCACCGGGCTCTGCCCGGTGATGTTGTGCACACCGTAGGTGGTCTCGAGCTGCCGTCGCAGATAGACGTTCTCGCGCCGCAGGTGGCTGCGTTCGAGGGCCTTGCCGACGACCAGCTCGACCTCCTCCATGCGGAACGGCTTCACGATGTAGTCCACCGCCCCCATTTTCATCGCCTTGATCGCCGTCTCCACAGAGGCGTAGCCGGTGATCATGACGACCGGCATTTCCGGCCGGAGAGCGGTGATCTCCTTCAGGACCTCCATGCCATCCACGCGCGGCAGCACCATGTCGAGGATGACGAGATCGAACGTCTCCTCGCGCACCGCGGAGACCGCCTTCTCGCCCGACTCGGCCGAGGAGATCCGGTATCCCGCTTCTGAGAGCGACTGGCTGAGCACCTGCCGCACCCCCTCGTCGTCATCTACGATCAGGATCTTCTCCTTCACGCTCTCCTCCTCTGTTCGCTTTCGGGCATGAGAGCAGCAAGGGGTGTGCCAGAGAGCCGACGCTTCGAGATCGCGCCAAACACCTTGCAGGGGAAGGGGAAAGACCGGGCCCGCGAAGGGACCCGTCAGAAAGGTGACACAAATCGTCAACTCGATGGAAAAAAAGCGTCAACAGAACGACTGCGTGTCAATGACACGCGATCGCTGGTGCGGCCTGCAGGAGGGAACGACTCAGTGGGATGATCGGCGGTCTTTGGTCGGGAGACCCGCGATCCTCGCCCGGCCGCGAACGATCGATCCGGGGGTGACTTCCAGGATGGGGGTGTCCATCTCGCCCTCGAAGACCCCGGTCCCGGTGAGACTGACGCGGGATCCGGCGTTCATCCGGCCGCGCGCCTCGCCGGCCAGATCGACGCTGTAGGCCTGCACGTCGGCGTCCACCCGGGCGCCGCCCCGGACGCTCAGACCGCCGCGGATGGCGATGGTGCCTCTCACGTCGCCCCGCACGACGACCGGCCCGTCTCCGTAAAGCTTGCCCACGACTCGCGTGCTGCGGCCGATGACGGTGCGGCCTCCACCCGGAAGGGCCGGGATCTCGGGCGGCGTGGGCGCCGCTTCAGGTTCGACGTTCGCGCGGGCGCGTTTGCGAAACAGCACGTTTCGGCTCCTCGATGCGGGGGTCCCCGGACCCAGAGGGAGAAAATTGGAGCGGGCAGCGGGAATCGAACCCGCGACACCGAGCTTGGGAAGCTCGTACTCTACCAGCTGAGCTATGCCCGCTCCCGACGCTCGAATCTAACACCGGCTCTCGCGCCCTGTCAACGATTCGGAGCAGGAGCCTAAGCGGGTCTCCAGGCGGCCTCCTGCATCACGTGGCCGATGAACCCGCCGCCCAGGAGAACATCGTCGCGGTACAGGACGACCGCCTGGCCGGGCGTGATGGCGCGCTGCGATTCCCGGAAGATCACGCGCGCGCGTCGTCCCGGCAGGCTCTCGACGGTCGCGGGCGCTCCCTGATGCGTCGAGCGGATGCGCGCGACGGCCTCCAGGGGCCCATGGGGCTCCTCGATCGACACCCAGTTCATCCGCTCCGCGATCAGGGCGTGCCGGTACTGCTCGTCATCCCCGCCCACGATGACACGGTTGGCCGCGCCGTCCAGGGCCAGGACATAGAGCGGCCGGTCGGAGGCGATTCCCAGCCCGCGGCGCTGTCCGACGGTGTAGGAGCCGAGGCCGGTGTGTCGCCCCAAAAGCCTGTTCCGGGTGTCGACGATGTCCCCGGGTGGGCCGGTGTCCCCTGCTTCCCGTCGCACGAACTCCCGGTAATCCCCGTCCGCCACGAAGCAGATGTCCTGGCTGTCGGGCTTGTCGGCGTTCGGCAAATGATGCCCGGACGCGATCGCCCGAACCTCGACCTTGCGCATCTCCCCCAGCGGGAAAACGGCCATTCCGAGCTGCTCCTGATTCAGGTCGAACAGGAAATAGGACTGATCCCTCGCCGGATCGAGCGCGCGCAACAGCCGTCGCCGGCCCGTGTACGGATCGCGGTCGGTGCGGGCGTAGTGGCCGGTCGCCACCGTCCCGGCCCCCAGCGCCAGGGCGCGCGCTGCGAGATGGCGAAACTTGGGGCCGCTGTTGCACTGCACGCAGGGCACCGGCGTCCGCCCGGAGCGATACTCCGACAGGAAGTTGCCGATGACCTCGCTCCTGAACTCCTCCTCCAGGTTGAGCACGTAAAACGGGATGCCGAGGCGATCGGCGACCGTTCGGGCGTCGTGCAGATCGCGCGGCGAGCAGCAGCGGCCGTAGAGGGGGCGGCCGTCGCGGCTCCTGTCATACAGCTGCATTGACACACCCACGACGTCCTCGCCCGCCTCCTTGAGCAGGAGCGCCGCCACTGACGAATCGACGCCTCCGCTCATCGCGACGACCATCCGCTCCGCGGTCCTCGCCCTCATTCCAGCGTCTCCAGGTCGGCGGTCGTGTCGGTCATGATCAGCATCAACCGGGTCCCTCCCAGCCGGAATTCCGTACGGTTCTCAATCTCGCTCTGCGACACCTTGACGTCGTTGACGAAGATGCCGTTGGTGCTGCCGAGATCCTTGAGGACCACCCGGGCGCCGTGCACCTCGATGGCGGCATGCTGCCGGGAGATTTCGGTGTCGTTCAGAACGATGTCGGCCTCGCCGCGACCGAGAATCACCCTCGGTTTGTCGACCAGGAAGATGCGGCCGCTGTCCTTGCCTTGCAGCACGGCGAGCGACAGGCGCCTTTCGGCCGGCAGCGACAGATCCCCCTGCGGCACCTTGGTGCTCTTCGACAGCAGATTGGCATCCTGGTCCAGGCGCGTGGTCTCGTCACCGGGGTCGGTGGCCGCGATGCTGATCATGGTGCTGCAGTGCGGGCAGCGCAGTCTCGCCGACGGACGCCCCGCGAGCTTCGCGGGGTCGAAATTGTACCGCCTCGCGCAGCCGCTGCAGGTGACGATCACGCGCCCCCCCGTGCCGTCAACCTGGCCGCCACGGATCGCGCCCGATCCACGACCCGCTCCAGGGTCTCGACGAACGTCTCGACCTCCTCCCGGGTCGTCGACGGGCCCAGACTGACGCGTATCGACGTCCCCGATTCCCTCTCGAGCCCCATCGCCTCCAGCACGTGTGATTTTCTGATGGTGCCCGCCGAGCAGGCCGATCCGGCGGAGACTGCAATGCCCTCGAGGTCGAGGGCGATGACCAGCGACTCGCCGGAGACCTCCTCGATGGCCAGGCTCGATGTGTTCGGGACGCGCGGTGCCGTGCGTCCGTTGACCCTCGTGCCGGGCAGACGGCGCAACACTTCGTCCTCCAAACGATCGCGCAGGTCCGCCTGGCGTCGCGCCCCGTCCCCGATGTCCCGCGCGGCCGCCGCGGCCGCGGCGCCGAACCCGGCGATCGCGGCCACGTTCTCCGTTCCGGGCCTGCGATTCAGCTCCTGGCCGCCACCCCGCAAGTGAGGGCGCAGCGCCAGGCCCCGCCTCACGTACAGGGCGCCGACGCCCTGCGGCGCGCCGAACTTCTGACCGGCGATCGTCATCAGGTCACAACACAGCTCCCCCACGTCGATCGGCACCTTCCCCGCCGCCTGCG
>WNEQ01000606.1_pt1 | contig 18982 bp, 21 predicted proteins | sample 5399971 | NCBI WGS metagenome assembly WNEQ01 (sample SAMN13153330, study PRJNA577476) | soil metagenome | isolation source: 20 cm grassland meadow soil 2 days after 1st rain plot 5 | place: USA:California | collected 2015-09-18
GCGTGAGGGCTAATATCCCCCTCATAACCCAATGGTCGTCGGTTTAAATCCGATCCCCGCAACCCGTACGGATTAGCTCGGCTCAGCCATGAATGGTCCGGACTGGCGCTACGCTACGTGGTCGGCGCGCGCTGAAGGCTCTCGAACAAGCCGTTCAGCGTCGTGGCCTTCTCCAGATTCCACACCTCCGACAGAACCCGATCGCACCCCTTGGCTCCGAGTACCTCGGAGGCGAGGCCCCGGAACTTGAGCTCGACCTCGCCATCCGTCAGCGGGTTCCGGCGGTGCCCCTTCGGATAGCTCGTCTCCGCCACGACCTGCCGCCCATCCGTGGTCGTCACCTCGACGCGTGTGCAGGCTTCGGCCGGGTAGCGCCGCGTGAAGCGCCGTCGGCAAAGGCGGCCGCCACGAGGTACGGGATACTGTGGTCCGCCGTCTCCCGCGTCGCGGGATCCCACTTCTCCGCCTCCGCCGCGGTCCGCCGCACGGCCTCCCCGTACGTCGCCACGCGCACCGACTCGATCTGAGCCGCCTCGACCTGCTGACGTAGCTCCAGCACGAGCCCGATGGGCCCCTGAGTGTGGACGACAGCGGGATATGCCTTGAAACTGGTGGAGATGATGCTGAACGGCTCGTCTCCGCCACCGAAGCGCTCCCACTTCGGTGCGTCCACCGCCAGGTGCTGCCAGAGTCCGTCCCGTCCCTCGAAGGGATGGCCCGGTCCCGTCATTCCTTCCGCCGCCAGCTCGGCCGCGAACACTCCCGTGCGGATGGCGGCGGCCGTCGCGCAGCCCTTCCACATCGAGAGCTCGCCGATTCGCGTGACTCCGAGCGGCACACCGGACGTGATCGCGATGGAAATGGCGTTCCCGATCGCCGCCTGGTCGAGCCCGAGGATCTTGCCGGCGCCGCAAGCCGCGCCGATGGCGGCGAACATGCCCTGATCCCATCCCTTCAAGGGGATTCTGTCCGCGAAACGGCAGAACACTTCGTACGCGGCGGCGATCGCCGTGATGACCGCTCGCCCACCCGCTCCGTGTCCATCGCCCGCGGCCAGCACGGCGGGAATCATGTCACTCGGGTGGCCCGTCCCCCGGGCTGCGTAGGTGTCGTTACAGTCCAGATATCGGACGAGCACGGTGTTCGCGAACGCCGCAAAGTCCGTGGACGTCGTCTGCGATGAGCCCAGGATGCGAGCTGGAGGGTCACCCTGAACTCGCGACGCGACGCGCAGAGCGATGGCGGCCGGCTCGCCATCGAACGCGCCGGCCGCGCACCCGAGGGTGTCGACCAGCGTTCGCTTCACCTGGTGGACCGCTTCAGGGGACAGATCGGCGTAGCCCAGTCGATGCGCGTAGTCGCTCAGGAATTCGGTCGTCGCGTCCATGAACCCCTCCCGCCGTACGGATTGGCGCCATTGTACGACCGAGCCGCGTTGACGCTGCCCGCGGGTCCCGCTAAGCTCTGCCCACTCGTCGAGCGCTGGGGTCTGGGGCCATCTCGGGTCCCTGAAAGGACAATCCGATGGCGCGCGTGAAGCTCATCGTCAACAAGGAAGACATCGCCCCCGAGCACCACGCTCTCTTCGACAAGCTGGCGGCGCTTCGGGGCCGGATCAGCGGCCCTTCCACCGTCGTCTTGCACAGCCCCGGCCTGGCGCGGCCCTGGAACGAGATCAGCGAGTATCTCCACCGGGAGAGCATCGTCGAGCCGGAGCACGCCGAGCTGGCCGTCTGCGCGACGGCTCGTGAGAAGGACTGCGGCTACGTCTGGAACGCCCATGTGTCGCAGGCTCGGAAGGCCGGCATCGCCGCGGAAACCATCGACGCGGTCCGCGACCGCCGGCCCGTCGACGGCTTGCCGGGTCCGGAGCGGGCGGTCGTCCTCTACGTCCGGCAGCTGCTCCAGGACAATCGCGTCGAGAGCGGAGTGTTCGATCAACTTCTCAAGGCCCATGACCCCAAATGGCTGGTCGAGCTGACGAGCTGGATCGGTCGCTACGCCGCGCTGTCCGGAATTCTGAACGCGTTCGAAGTCACACCCGGCGCTCCCGTGGACGCGCTACCAGCCGTTCCAAGGTCTGCGGCGGCATCGACGAAGGCTCGCCCTCCGCTCGCCGTGCCCCGCATCACGCCCATCACGCGGCGGGACCAGGTTCCCGAGGAGCATCGATCCATCTTCGACGCGGTCGCCGAAGGCCGCGGCAGCGTGCGCGGGCCATTCAGCATCTTGATGCAGAGACCGGAGCTCTGCCGGCGGCATCTCGACGTGGGCACCTATCTGCGCTTCAACTCCCAGGTGAAGCCCGAGTCGCGGGAGCTGGCCATCATCGCCACCGCCCGTGAGAAGGATTGCCCTTACGTCTGGGCGGCCCATGCTCCGGCGGCGCGGAAGGCTGGCGTCAGTGAGGCGGCCGTCACCGCCGTGCGCGACCGCGGAGATCTCGCGACCCTGCCGGCCGGGGAGCGGGACACCGTCGATTACGTGCGGCAGCTTTCGAGAACCAATGCCGTGACCCAGGCGCTATTCGACCGGCTCCGCGGCCAGCACAGCGTGCCCTGGCTCGTGGAGCTCACGGCTCTCATCGGCCACTACGGTATCGTCTCCGGCATCCTGAACGCGTTCGAGGTCGCTCCGGCGCCGGATGCCGAGCAGCTTCCCCTGGCATGATTCCCACGGAAAGGTAGACCACACATGCTGCTCTCTGAACGCCGGAAACAGTATCGCCGGATACTCGAAGGCAACGTCTGCATTCACCCGGCGTCGGTGTTTGACGCGATGTCGGCGCGCATGGCGGCGTCACTCGGGTTCGAGGTGGGAATGTTCGCCGGATCGATCGCCTCGGGGACCGTCCTCGGGGCGCCGGATCTCGTCGTCCTGACGTTGACGGAGTTCGCCGAGCAGATTCGACGCATCACCCGTGGAAGCGATCTGCCCCTCATGGTGGACGCGGATCACGGATACGGAAACGCGCTGAACGTCATGCGCACGGTGGAAGAGCTCGAGACGTCGGGGGTCGCCGCGCTGACGATCGAAGATACCGTGCTGCCGATGCCCTTTGGTGGACAGGACGAGGGTCTGGTACCCGTCGGGGAGATGGTCGGAAAACTCCGGGCTGCCGTGGCGGCACGCCAGGATCCGTCGCTGGTCGTCATTGGCCGCACCGGCGCCTTGCGCCGCGGGGGAATCGCCGAAGCCGAGAAGCGCCTCAAGGTCTACCAGGACACCGGGATCGACGCGGTCTTTCTGGCGGGCGCCAGCCGGCGCGAGGAAGTCGAGGCGATGCATCGGGTCACCCGACTGCCCCTGATGCTGGGGGGAGCACCTCCCGCCTTGGCTGACCGCACTTTCCTGGCGGCCAACGGCGTGCGGATCGCCTTGCAGGGGCATCATCCCTTCTACGCCGCGGCCAAGGCCGTGTACGACACGCTCAAGTATCTCCGCGAGGGAGGTGCGCCGGCGGACCTCAAAGACCGCGTCGCCTCGGAGGAGCTGCTGGCCATCGCCCTCAAGCAGAACGACTACAAGCGCCGGCAAGGGGATTACTTGCGGTGAACGAGAACGTGATCGACGACCTGTGCTTCCTCTCGATCGCCGAGCTCGCCAGTCTGATGCGCGCGCGGACGGTGTCTCCGGTGGAGGTGACCGAGGCGCATCTCGCGCGCATCGAGCGACTCAATCCGACGCTGAACGCTTTCGTGACCATCATGACCGCCGAGGCGCGCGCGGCGAGAGCGGCGGACGCGCGGTGAATCAGCTCCCGCCTTCTCGTTAGTTCAGAGCCTCAGGGGCGCGCCGCGGCAGTGCGGAAGTGCGCTTCCGTCTGCACGGCGAGATTGACGAGATCGAAGGGCGAGGCCGTCGCTTCCAGCATGCCCCAGCTCTTCAGCCAGTCGAAGGTGCGCTGCATCTCGTCGAGCGGGATCGGCGCGGGATCGCACACCACGACGCGGCTCTCGCGGAGATCGTCGATCGTGAGGGCCGCGATCTCGGGATCGTTCTTTGCGTGGTAATCGATGAAATAGTGGAGATAGGCGCGCTTGTTCGCGTTGATGCGCCGCACCGCCTCGCGCACCGCGCGATTGAATGCGGCATAGGTCTCGGCATCGACGCGGTCGGAGGCGACCTCGGTGCCGTGGAAGAAAGCGGAGCAGATCGGCCGGCAGCCCTTTTTCTCGGCCAGCGTGATGTGGGGCTCGGTCAGGGTCGTCGCCTCGACCTCGCCCTTCAGCATCGAAGCGAGGCGGAAGCGCGAGCCGTTGGGTGCCTGGCACAGCTTGATCATGTCGCGCGGCAGGAAACCTTCCAGCAGATGCAGCGCGATGTAATGCGTGCCGAAATAGAAGGGCACGCCGATGGTCCGGTTGGCGAGCTGCTGCGCCGTATAGACCGGCGAATCCGGCGGCACCACCAGCGCCGCATAGGCGACGATGGCGCGTCGGCCGAGCTGGCGGCTTTTGACGCCGGTCTCCTGGACGCGGCAGTAATTGCCCCATTCGCAGGCGTTGTACATGTCCGCCTTGCCCTGCTCGAAAAGGCGGCCATGGCTCGCGAACGGGTTCACCCCCTTGGGGCTGGTGATATCGATCTCGGTCTTCTTCTCGACACCGGCTTCGCGGTCGGCCCATTCGACGAGGAGCCCTTCCTTCGCGAACAGGCCCTCGTCATAGGCGACCAGTTCAGGCAGGCCCTGGAACGGCGCGGTCGTTTCCAAAACCAGGTTTTTCATGGCGCCATCTCCCGGGTTCGCGGCATTCGAAGGTCACCCGAGAGCATCGCGCAGTCGACGGGCGGCGTCAACCGAGTCGACCGCCAATCCGGACCTGTCACTCTATCCCGTTGCCTCCTGCCCGGAGTCGGCGCGGAGCTCCGTGGAGGAGACATCGAAGCGGAAGCGGCTCTCCGGGATCTCCGTGAACAGACCGGCGAAGCGCGCCGGCACGACGCCGTCGGCCAGCGAGCGGACGCGCCCCGCCTCGTCGCGCCGCACCGCGACGAGGAAGTGCGCTCCGCGCTCGGCCATTTCCTGCAGGGCTGCGTGCATCCGCGTCTCGCTGTCGCCATAGTATCGCGCGGCGACAAGCCGCTCCGCCGTGTCGGCGCCGATCACGAAGGTGACGTCCTGGAAGAGACGCGACTTCTCCAGGAAGGTCGGGGCCCGCGTCAACTCCACCGTGGCCTGCCACGCGAACTGGGCGAGGCGCCGCCGTACCTCCCGGGCGGTGAGGGCCGGTTTGTCCACGTTGAGCACCGAGAGCTCGAAGTGGACCGGCGTCCCGAGGATCTGCGAAGCCGTCCGCGCCAGGCCGACGTGTCCAGCGTGCCGTGGGTTGAAGGAGCCGGGAAGCACCGCGGAGGGGGTGGGTGCCGACGCCGCGAGCTGGCCGTCCGGACACACGGTGACCCGGGCGAGCGCACCGGAGAGCAGCCGGTCGATCGGCGAGCTGGACGGAAGCGAACGCCGCGTGCAACGATCGCCCGCTGCCAGCACCGTCTCGATGGGTGGCGCCGCGACTCCGCACCCCTGCGCCAGACACAGCACGATGGCCCGGGCGACGAGGTCTTCCTCGGCCGGCCGGTCGCGCCGGCCCTTGTCGAGGACGATCGAGGTGAGCTCCGTTCCCGTATCCATCGCCACCGCGATGTGACAGCGATGGTCGCCCTGCTTGGGTCGATCGCTCACGAGGCTGGCCGTCGCCCCGAGCCCGATTGGCACCGCCTCGGGCCGGGCTATCGCAGCCGCGCGCCCGCGCGCGCGCTCGGCCATGGCGACCGCGGTCTCCGCGCTGCAGGCCTGCTCCGGGGCCTGCCCGAGGAACTCCGCGAGCGACCGGGGGTCGTAGGGCACGATGGCCTCGAGCAGCAGACGCGACCCACCGGGCACGCGGAGCAGCTCCGCGATCGCCGCGGTCCCCCCGCCGGTGACGGCGAGGACGGCCTGGCGCCCGGAGCCCTGCACGTCGGCGATCAGCCGCGCCCACGCCACGTCCATGTGCGTCGTGGGCGGCATTATCCCAGATCGGCGACCGATCCCGACCTTCGACCGACGATCCGAGCCCTCTACGTGTTCGACGCCAATCGGCGTCACCGCGTCTTGAATCCTGCGGGCGCGGGTGCCAGACTCTCCCCGCCATGGGTTCCCCGCGCCCGTCGTTCCGCGACACGCTCGCTCGCCTGACTCGCGAGGATCGGTTGCTCCGCCTCCAGAAGGAAGTCGACGCGCGCCACCTCTCCGCGCTCGTCGTCAAGGCCGACCGTCCCGTGCTCTTCGAGCGCGTGCGCGGGTTCGACCTCCGAGTCGCCGGCGGCCTTTTCTGGAACCGCCAGCGGCTGGCGGCGGCTCTGGGCTGGCCGGAGTCGGAGCTGGGCACGCGATTCGCGGCCGGGGTGCGATCGATGATCGCACCCGAGATGGTGCCGGACGCGCCCGCTCAGGAGGTTGTCCGGACCGGCCGTGACGTCGATCTGACCGAGCTGCCGATCCCCCTCCTCGCCGAGAAGGACGGTGGGCCGTACATCAGCGCCGGTGTGGTGATGGCCCGCAGCCCCGAGCGCGGGCTCAACGCCGGCGTGTACCGTCTCATGTTCCGCTCGCGCGACGAGACCGGCATCGACCTCGTCACCGTCTCCGACCTTCGCCGCCTCTACGAGGTGCACTTGGCCCGGAGAGAACCGCTGCCGATCTCCGTGTCCGTCGGCGTCCATCCCATCGAGATCCTGAGCGCGGCCTACAAGGCGCCCCCCGGCGTCAGCGAGATGGCGGTCGCGGGCGGGCTCCACGGCGTGCCCGTCCCCTTCGTCCAGTGTCGGACGGTCAACGTGCCCGCCATCGCCGACGCCGAGATCGTGCTCGAGGGCGAGCTCTTGCCGATCGGCTGGACGGAGGACGAGGGCCCGTTCGGCGAGTTCGCCGGCATGTATGGCGACCTCAAGGCGAACCCGGTCTTCAAGGTGACGGCGATCACGCATCGGCGCGACGCGATCTTCCAGTTGCTCCAGATGCCGTGGGAAAACGCCTGGCTCGGGGCTGCCGCCACCGAGGCTCAGGTGTGGAACGTGCTGAAGACGGCGGGCGTCGACGTGGTCAACGTCGCGGTGACCGAGGGCAGCGCCTGCCGCTGGTCCGTCATCGCCTCCATCCGCAAGCGGGCGGGCGGGGGCAAGAACGCGCTGATGGCGATCCTGGCACTTCCCGACACCAAGCACGCGATCGTCGTGGACGAGGACGTGGACATCCACGATCCCACCCAGGTCGAGTGGGCGCGCACCTTCCGTGTCCAGCCGGACAAGGACGTCATCATCGTCGCCGGGGCCCAGGCCAAGCACGTGGACCCGAGTGTCCGGCCGTGGGAGCTCGAGCCGGGCGAGCTGCCGATGACGGCCAAGATGGGCATCGACGCCACCATCCCCGAGGGCATCCCGCCCGCGTACTACGATCGGATCCGCCACGTGTGGGTGGACGACGTGAGGCTCGAGGACTACCAGTAATGGCCGACGCCGTCGCCGACCGGATGGCCGCGCTCCTCGGCGCGCGGGCGCGCACCTTCTACGAGCTCGTGCGGGAGCTCCCCGAGGTGGAGTACCGCACCGTGCTCCAGGCGTGGGGCACGCTCCGCGAGCGTCGCGTGCTCGGGCGGGACGAGCACGGCCGCTATCGGATCCGCCCGTCGTAGACGCCCGGCGCCGTTACTTCGAAAGACCGGGATCTCCGTCAACATGCGCGGCCCGGTGCGCGAGCCGCCATCCCGTGTGTGTCTTGCGCCATTGGTCGTGATACACCCCCGAGATGATCGGACGCGGCGCAGCCTCAGCAACACCCTGGTGCGTCACGAGCACCATGGTTCGTGTCAGGGCTGAATCCGATGTCAGCTCATCAAACAGAATGCCGGATTGATAGTGACGGCTGGTGAATCGCCCGGTACGCTCGTGCAGTCGTTGTGTCGCCCACTCGAGAATCTCCGTTCTCGAGTGAAGTCGGACCGACGCGGTGGTCTTGCCGGGGACGAAGACTTCGAACACGCCGTCCTCAACGAACAGCTGGGCAAAGCCTTCAGCGTCCTTGCCGTCGTATGTATACGAGTACTGAGCGATGATCTCCTGGATGGCAAGCTTGTCTTCGATGCTCATCGTCGTCCCCTTGCGAAGGGCCCTCTCCGTCATCGCATACCAAGGACTTCGTGGACTCGCGCCGCGAGGGCTTGGTAGCGCTGGGGTGCTGTGCCCGCCAGCGCTTCATCCCGGTTGGACGGGATGTCGAGATATGGCGGAGGCACAGAGAACTGCTCTGCGCTCAGGTCGTAGGCCGTTCCAGCCACGCGGTTATAGAAGTGCCAGTCGCCCTCGACCGGTGTCTTGAGAATCTCCCCACCGAAGCGGTCGTAGAAAACGAGGGCGGTCACGTTGCACTGGCCGCGCGCAGGATTCTCGGGCAACCATAGCGAACTGGTCTCCACGGACCAACAACGACGAAGTACCCAGCGGAACTCGTTCAGGTCTGCTTCAGTCATTTCAACACCTGCTCGTTGTGACTTGTCCCTGCCGCGTCAATCCATCCGCCCAACGCTGCGGTCAGCGTCATCGTCCTGGTTGCCACTCGTAGAGGATGTCCGCACACTGCTCTTCGTTGCCGGATCCGTCTCCGAAGGCGATCGCTCGGAATCCCCGGCGTTCATAAAAATACCGGGCCGGCTGGTTGCACTGAAAAGTGTACAGGCGAATGGGCGGCAGGAGTTCGCGCCGCGCGAGGTCCAACAACCGTGTGCCAATGCCGCGCCCCACCCAAGCAGGAAGCAGGTAAAGCTGATCGATCCAGCTGCAGTCGGTACCTTTCGACACAGCCAAAAGCCCAACCACCAGACCATCGATGACGGCGACCGTGGTCTGTCCCGCGGGAATCAGATGCCGGCGGATCCACTCGCGAACGGCTTCATCGGAGTGGACCAGCGGCGCACACGCCACAAGTTCCTTCCGAGAGCGAAGATAGACATCCGCCACGGGGTCGGCGTCATCCCGCGTGGCCGCCCGAAAGTCGACGATCACCTCACGTACCACACTCTATGCGGAACTTCGCCTCCCCCGAGGGCCGTAGAAGACCACCCACACGGCGAGGTCCTCGCTGAAGTCCTCGAAGCGATGCTCGGTCCCGGCGGCCACGAACAGAAGGTCGCCTGACTCGCCCCGGCCGCGGATGACGACGTAGACCTCGTCCTGTGCATGCGGCGTCTGTTGGTTCGGGGGCGTAGGGAGGGAGAGCTTCACGTCGAGAGTGCCGCGTTGCAGAACACTGACGGAGTGCTCGCCGGCGGGACCAGGGATGTGCGCTTGAGCTTGCGCAAGGCGGATCACGCAGCTCCGGTCTGGCTTGCTCATGCTTCACTCCTCGTGTGGTCCAACTCTCAGGCTGACCTGCTTAACGAAGATACTTCGCCGGCCAGCCATCCACCGTCGAGGCGACCAACTCGATCATGTTACCGTCCGGATCTTCGAAGTACAGATATCGGTCCTGGTCTTCCTTGTGAGTCAAGGGGCCTTTGAGAACCTTGACGCCTTTGGAGTGAAGATATTCGGCTGCCCGGTCTACCTCTTCGGGCGCGCGGAGCCGTAAGGCCATGTGATTCATCCCAGCGCGTCGCCTTCGGTCCTCAGGGGCGGGGTTGGCCACCTTGAAGAGGGCCACATCATGAAAGCCCTGGCCGAGGCCTCCTACGTCGTCCCGATATTGTCCGAAGTTGAGCCACACGACGGCATCCTCATACTGAAAGGCGATCTTGAACCCGAGGATCTGCGTATAGAAGCGAATCGCGCGGTTCAAGTCGGTAACGTTCAGATTGACGTGGGCCACATCACACGGTCGGATCATCTACGCAGAACGCGTTGTAAGCATGCCGGGGTGGCGCGGCTCCCGCCCATTGGGCCTCCTCACGTTCTCGATACCAGTGCAGATACGCCAGGATTGCCGTCCGCTGCGCATCAGAGAATCCAGTCGCGCGCTCCTCGAACCACTCGGGAACGCCGCGGCCTTCGGCTGGCGGTTCAAGCTGGTACACCAGATTGTCTTGGAGCACGTCGACGGCATCGGGGGCACGGATTGCACCAAGTCATCAAGGCGGGCAAATAATAGCGCCATGCCGCGGCGGTCAGAAGCGCCGTCTCACGGCCAGCCAGAATGTCCTCAAGGGAGATGTCCATCCAGCGCTTGCCTCATTGAACAGCGCCTCTGGTCCGGGCTGTGGCGTTTCAGAAAAGGCACGGCTAATGAGGTGGATGATGTCGTCCTCGTCGCGCATGGGCGGTCAGCCGACGCCCCCTGTGGTCACCTGTTCAGCATACGCTTTCAGGTCTCGCTGCTCATTGGTCACGAAGTCGCGCATGTGCCTTGCGAGGAAACGCTTGTCGGCGATGAAAGTGCTTCCTCTTTACCGAGGGAGGTTGCCGTTGATCTGGAGCGCCATAGTTTGCTAGGAGGATAGTGCGCGGTCGGGGCGCGAGCAAGAGTCACCGAACCGATACGGTGGGAGGGGAGGATCATTCGCATGGCACACGCAAAGACAACGGTCCGCGGCAGAGCGCCGCTCGCGCGGGATAGTCAGCAGTGGATGCTGGACTATCTGATCCAGGAGACCGGCAAGGTCTTCCACTTCCAGGGCGAAGGTCGGGGGCGCCTGCCGAAAAGCGTGCGCAACCACGACATGATCAGCAAGCACCTGGGGTTGCAGGCGCGAAAACTTGAAGCGATGGCGCGGGCCGAGGCGGCGGCCGGCCATCCGGAGACTGCGCTGGACTTCTACTTCCAGGCCACCGTCCAGTACGCCGGCGCCCAGCACGTCATCTTCGAGAACAACGACGAGAAGCGCTACCTGTATGCGGGCGTGCGCCGCTGCTACGAGCAGGTGATCGCCCTGGCGCCCTACCGCATCGAGCACATCGACATTCCCTGGAACGGGACGCAGGTCTCCGGCAACCTGCATCTCTGCCCCGGTCGGGTCGCAGCCCCGTTGGTCTTCTACATCCCGGGCTGTGACACCCTCAAGGAAGCCTGGCCGCATCCGTTCTTCAACGCCGCCCATCAGCGGGGGATGCACGTGTTCTCGTTCGACGGTCCGGGGCACGCCGAGAGCAACCTCCGGGGCATTCGCCTGACCGCGGACAACTTCGAGAACGCGGGCAGCGCGGCGCTGGACTACCTCGTGCGGCGTCCAGAGATCGATGCCGAGCGGATCGGCGTCTACAGCATCAGCCTGGGGTCCTTCTGGGGACTGCGGTTCGCGGCCCGGGACCGGCGTATTCGCGCGATCGCGGCGCCCGCCGCATCGTGCGCGGAGAAGTACTTCCTCATGGATCTGGAGTCGCCCCGCTGGAAGCAGCTGTTCGCGTACCTCACCCAGTCGAAAACCGAAGCCGAGCTGGACGCCGTGATGGGCGCGATGACGCTCGAAGGCTACATGGACAAGATCGCCTGCCCCGCGCTGCTGGCGGTCGGGGAATACGACCCGCGTGGCCCGCTCGAGGAGGTGTACCGGGTGTTCGACCAGCTGAAGGCGCCGGGCGAGCTCTGGGTGTTTGCCGACCAGCATCACATGCCGTCCATCGGTGGGGGCGACAGCGGCACGAACAACTGGGCCGCGCCCCTGCATGCGGCGATGTGCGACTGGATCCGCGACCGCCTCGCCGGCAATCCGCTCCGTCATCCCGGGCAGGTGGTCTACGTCGAGGCCAACAGTGCTGGGCCCAATAGTGCCCCGGCAACACTCAAGCGGAAGTGGTATGAGTCGTAGGAGACTGCGCAGGGGCGCGAGCGCTCGCGCAAGGAAGGGGTCATCATGATTGGTCGAATCGAGCAAATCGCTCCGGAGCTGGAAAAGATCATCGCCACGTCAGAACCCATCCAGGAGCTGGCCGAGGGATTCGGGGGGCCCCAGGGGCCGGCCGAAGGGCCACTCTGGTGGACGGAAGGCCGCTACCTGCTGTTCAGCGACATCCACAACAACAGGCGCATGAAGTACGTCCCCGCCCAGGGCGTGTCGGTGTTCCTGGAGCCGACGAACCGGGCCAACGGGTTGACCCGGGATCTCCAGGGTAGGTTGATCGCCTGCGAGCATGACAGTCGGCGGGTCACGCGGCAGGAGCTCGACGGCAGCCTCACCGTCATCGCGAACAGCTTCCAGGGTCGGCGGCTCAACCGTCCCAACGATGTCGTGGTCAAATCCGACGGCTGCATCTACTTTACCGACCCGTGGACCAGCCCCCTGGCTCCCGAGCAGTGGGATCTGACCTTTGCCGGCGTGTACCGCGTCACGCCCGACCTGAGCACGATGAGCCTGCTCATCGCCGACTTCGTGCTGCCTAACGGCCTCGCCTTCTCGCCAGATGAAACGGTGCTCTACATCAACGACACTCGGCGCCGACACATCCGGGCATTCGACCTGCTGCCCAACGGCACACTCGCGAAGCAGACGGATCGGATCTTCGCCGAGCTCGGGGGCGACGAACCCGGCGTTCCCGACGGCATGAAGGTGGATGTGGAAGGCAACGTCTACTGCGGCGGAGCGGGAGGCATCTGGGTCATGGATCGGCAGGGCAAGAAGCTCGGCCGCATCGTCCACGGGGCTCCGGCCACTACCAACATCGCCTTCGGCGGCGATGACTGGAAAACGCTGTACTTCACCAGCCGGAGCCACCTGGGCTCCGTCAACGTGAAGATTCCTGGCGTGCCCGTGCCGATTGGGAAGAAATAGTTCAGACCGCGATCGCCGCGCCCTCCAGAACTCGGCGAACGGCCGTCTTGATCCGGATCTGATCCGGCAGCGCCGCCCGCTCGAGCGGCGGGCTGAACGGCACCGGGACCGGGGCCGCGCACACGCGCTGTACCGGCGCCTTGAGGGCGTGGAAGGTGTCGGGGTCCTCGGTGACGAGGGCGACGATTTCAGACGCCGCCGAGCAGGTCGCCGGCGCCTCGTCGACGACGACCAGGCGTCCGGTGCGACGCACCGAGGCGCGGATGGCCTCCGCGTCCATCGGCACGAGCGTGCGCGGATCGATGACCTCGATCGAGATCCCGTCCGCAGCGAGTTCATCCGCGACGGCGAGCGCTTCGCGTACGTAGTAGGCCAGCCCCACGACGGTCACGTCGTTGCCGGCCCGCTTCACGTCGGCGACGCCCATCGGGATCGTGTAGTCGCCGTCCGGGACGGGCCCGGTGATGGAGGCGAGGCGGCTGCACTCGAAGGAGATGACCGGATTGTTGTCCCGGATGGCGCTCTTGAGCAGCCCCTTGGCATCCGCCGGCGTCGAGGGAAGCATGATCTTCAGTCCGGCCAGGTGCATGAACATGGAATAAGGACTCTGCGAGTGCTGGGCGGCCGTCTGGGCGCCACCGCCGGTGGTGCACCGGTAGGTCACCGGGAAGTCGGCCTGGCCGCCGAACATGTAGCGGATCTTGCTCGCCTGGTTGACGATCTGATCCATGGCGACGAACGAGAACGTGACCATGCCCCAGTGCACGACCGGGCGGAAGCCGCTACCGGCCGCGCCCAACCCGATCCCGGTGAAGGCGGCCTCAGAAATCGGCGTGAAGCGGACGCGCTTCTTGCCGAACTCGTTCTCGAGGGCCGGCGCCCGCGTGGTGGCGAGGGCGATGACGCGCTCGTCGCGCCGCATCTCCTCGGCCATCGCCTCGTCCAGGGCCTGCGTGAAGCTGATCTCTCGCACCGCGCGTCCTCCTCACTCGGCGAACATGTCGACCAGTAGATCCTTGGGATCGGGGTAGGGGCTCGCCTCGGCGAAATCCACGGCCGCGTCCAGATCGCGCTTGACCTGGCCGCGGATCGCCAGCACCTCGGCAGCCGTGACGATCCCGTTGCCGGTCAAGTTGTCCTCGAAGCGTGTGATGGGATCACGATCACGGCCTCGCCACGCCGCGAGCAGGTCGGCCGGCCGCGTCTCGGGCGGGGGCACGTCACGCATGGCGTGGAAGAGCGAGCGGAAGGTCTTGCAGTGGATCAGGGTCGGCCCGGCGCCCCGCCGCGCCCGCTCGACCGCTTCGCCCGTGGCGTCGCGGACGGCCAGGACGTCGTTGCCGTCGACGGAAACGCCCGGCATCCCGTAGGCCGGGGCGTGCAGCGAGATGTCGGTCACCGCCCGCACCGACTCGACCGCGTTGCCGGCGCCGTACTGATTGTTCTCACAGACGAAGATCAGCGGCAGCTTCCACAGCGAGGCGATGTTGAGCGTCTCGTGAAACTCGCCTTCACCGGTGGCGCCGTCACCGAAGAAGCACGCGGCCACGCCCCCCGCGTCTTCCAGCTGGGCGGCCAGCGCGGCGCCGCAGGCGATCGGCATGCCGCCGGCCACGATGCCGTTCGCGCCGAGCATCCCGATGGCGAAGTCGGCGATGTGCATCGAGCCACCCTTGCCCTTGCAGTAACCGTCGACCCGGCCGAACAGCTCGGCCATCATCCGGTTGATGTCGGCCCCTTTGGCGATGCAGTGCCCGTGGCCCCGGTGGGTGCTGGTGATGCGATCGGTCGGGCGTAGCGCGGCACACGCGCCGACGGCCACCGCCTCTTCGCCGACGTAGGGATGCAGCGCTCCGTGAATCCGACGGGCCTTTCTGAGCTCGATCGCGAGCTGATCGAACTCGCGGATGAGGATCATCTTCCGGAGAATCTCGACCAGTTCGACTTTTTCCGGTGACACGGTCGTCCCTCCCGGCTCGGGGCGGTTAGTTGACCCTCTCCCTTCGCCTAGAACAGCGGGCTGTTCGATTCGAGACCGAGCACCGTGCGCCCGACCGCCTCGTAGTTGACGAATTGCAGCTGATTGTGGCGGGTGACGACCTCGGCATCGCGCGCGTAACGCTCCAGCGGGCTCTTCGTGAAGATCGACGTGGTGCCGGCGGCGGCGCACACCATGTGCGTGGCGGTGCCGGCGCTCTGGGCGGCGTGGGTCATCGCCAGACGCAGATCGGCGCGCTGCCGCTCCGTGATCGGCCGCGCGGCGAGCACGGTCTCCCACATGTCCTCGACGACGTCGAACAGCAGCGCCCGGCCCGAGCGCAGCACCGCCTCGGCCTCGCCGATCTTGGCCTGCACGATCGCCCGATCGCGCAAGAGCTCGGAGGACGAGCGCGGCACCTTGACCTGGGCCAGCTCGACGAACTCGTCGATCGCGGCGCGGGCGACGCCCAGCCCGACGCAGCAGAAGCTGCAGCCCGCGAGGTCGAACCCGTGCATGCGGTTCATCGGCCCGGTGACGCGCGCGCGCAGATCGAGCGCCGAGAACGTGCGCTCGTCGGGCACGAAGAGGTCGGCGACCTCGATGTCGTGGCTGCCGGTGCCCCGCAGGCCGCTGACGTCCCAGGTGTCGATGATGCGGGCGATCGACTTCGGATAGAAGTAGGCGATCCGCACCTCCTGATCGCCGTTGGGCCGCAGCCGGGGCGCGTCGCCGTCGAAGACCTTGCAGGCGCCGTGCAGCGCCGAGGAGTGCATGCAGCCGCTGGCAAAGAACCAGTGCCCGGTGACCCGGTAGCCGCCCGGCACGGCGACGGCGCGGCCCCGCGGGTTCGCCGAGCCCGCCGAGATGCCCACCGGATCGCTGAAGAAGATCTGGCGCCGGACCTCGGGCGCGAACTGCGCGCTCTGGCGCAAGGTGTTGATCCCCATCGCCAGGCACCACCCGGTCGAGCCGTCGGCCCGCGCCACCTCTTCGATCACCTGCAGCGTCGTGACGATGTCGGCGCCGAGACCGCCTTCCGCCTCCGGCAGCGCCACCCTGAACAATCGGGCGTTGGCGATGTCCATGACGAGATCGGCAGGCAGCTTCCGCGCCGCCTCGATCTCGGCGGCCCGTTTCCGGATACTCGGCGCGAGCCCGCGGGCAACCTCTAACGGTGTGGTCGCTGCCGATACCGTGTCGGTGATCATGGTTTTGGCGGGCCGCGAGCACCCGCTGGCCCCGGGCAATCCTGCCCCGCGGCGGGCACGCCGTCAAGGAGCCTTTGCCACGAGGTCGATGTGCAGAATCACCTCGTCCTTGTTCTTGATGGCGCCCAGCAGGGCGCTATAGGGCGGGTAGCCGAAGCTGCTCTGCTTGAACTTCAGCTGGGCGCGCCCCCGGAGCTGGGTGCCCTCCACGCTCATCTGGGCTGGAAACGTGAGCTCGTTCGTGACGGCGCGGATCGTGAGGCGGCCGGTGACCAGAAAACGGCCATCGGGCTGCGTCGCGATCGCGGTCGACGTAAAGGTCATCGACGGGAACCGTGCGGCGGCGAGCTGCCCGTCGCCCTTCATCGCTTTGTCGATCTCAGCTCGATCACTCGCGGAGGGCTCCCCGGCCAGCCCGAACTTGCGGCGCGTGCCCGGGTCGTCGGCGATCAGCGACCTGACGTCGACCGCCACCTGGAGAGACGACGCTTCAGGATTGCGCGGATCGTACGCGACGATGCCCGAAAACACGCTGGCGTGGACCACGTGGTCGTGGCCGAGCCTCGCCGCCACGCCGTCTTTGAAGAGTTGCAAGACCAGCGAGCTCTGGGCGGGGTCCACCTTGAAGCTGGCCGAGAGGCCTGGGCTTGCCCCCACGCCGATGATGAGCGCGCTCACCAGCGCGACCCGCGCCCTAAACGTACAGGCGCTCCGCCTTCCGGATCGCTCGGTATCGCGCGAACGCCCTTCGCTCGTCCTCGAGCCCGAGCAGCGCCTTCACGAAGCTCCCGCCGCGGAAGGTGTGCGTGAGCATCTTGCGCCCGTTCCGGAGCAAGAATCCCGGCCTCGTTTTCAGGACGGCCCGCATGTGGCGGACCTTCATCCAGCGCTCCGCCCGCCAGCGGAGGAACTCGATCTCGTCGGCCGCCACGTGCTCGCTCCGGACGACGGCGGTCGTCCCGTCGTACTCCTCGAGGTTCTCATTGATGACGAGCCCCCGCTCGCGGAACTCCCTGGTCATGGGCGTTCGGGGGTAGGGGGTGGGATGCTGGATGTAGGGGTAGTCCACCCAGCGGCGGGCGAAGTCGAGGTTGGCTTCGATCGACTCCCGGGTGTCGTCGGGATTTCCCACGATGAGGCCGCCCACCACGTACATCCCGTGCCGGTGGAGGTGCTCGATCGCAGTCGTCGTGGCGTTGCCCAGGGTCTTGCCGTTCGCGCGCAAAGCGTTCTTGGCCCGGGCGCGGAGGAAGCGGAGATCGTCGTCCAGGATGTTTTCGATCCCGAGGAAGACGTAGCGGAAGCCCGCCTGGCGCATGAGCGGCGCCAGCGTGGTGCCGTGAGCGGCGATGGCCGACGTCATGGCCTGCACGAGGTACTCGAGGTCGTCGAGGCCGGCGTCGATGATGGCCCGGCAGAGGGCCTCGAACCGACGGACGTTCAGCGTGATGTTGTCGTCCACCAGGAAGATCGCCCGCGCTCCGTGATCGCGGGCGTCGCGGATGTCCGCCAGGACCCGGTCGAAGGCGAAGGTGTGGAAGTTCCGGCCGCGCATCTCGATTATTGAACAGAAGCTGCAGTCGTACGTGCAGCCCCGCGAGGTTTCCACCACATCGACCGGTCGCCCGAGGAACGCGTAGTCGCGAAGGACACGGGCGTCCCGGTTCGGCAGCCGGATCTCGCCGTCGGCGAGGCCGTAGACCGGGCGGTCCGGATTGTGGAGGAATCCGTCCCCCGCGCGGTAGGTGAGGCCCGCGATGTTCTCGAAACCACCCGCGCCCTCCAGCGCCCGCACCAGCTCGCGGAAGGTCAGCTCCCCCTCGCCGCGCACGATGAAGTCCACCGCCGCTGTCGGATCGGTGTAGGCCTCGGGGGCCAGGCTGGGGTCGTAGCCGCCGACTGCGATCCGCACGCCCGGACGGAGCGCCCGCACCAGCTCGATGATGCGGAGCGCCGTCTTCCGCTGGAAGGTCATGACCGACAGGCCGACCAGCGCGGGCTGCCATTCGTGGACGAGGCGCTCGACGGTCGCCCGGACCTCGCGCTGCACGAGGATCAGGTCGGCGACGGCGACCTGGTGATGGGGGTCGACGTTGCCGGCCAGTGCGCTGAGCGCGCCGTTCGGCATGCGGATCCCGACCGTCGGCATGTGCTCGAACGAATCCGGCATCGAGACAAGAAGGATGTTCATTTCAGGATGATCTCACAGCGCGAGTCGTTGGGGTTCGACGGGCCCGCGCAGCCGGACGAGCGTTCTTGACTGCGCGTCCGCGGCCGGGCAGTATCAGGGTCCCTGACCGGCGATGCCACGACTCGACCGCCTGCCGCAGATCTCCCGTAACAACCTGTTGACCTTCCCCGCACAGGTCAACGACACAGCGCCCTTCGTGCGCCCCGGGAAGCCACTGGTCGCGTCCCGGCTGGCCATCGTCACCACGGCCGGCCTGCACGTCCGCGGCGATCGGCCCTTCTCGCCCGGCGACCAGACGTATCGCGTGATCCCCTCCGACACGCCGACGACCGACATCGTCCAGAGCCACACGAGCATCGGCTTCGATCGCGTGGCGATCATGCGGGACATCAACATCTCGTTCCCGATCGACCGGTTGCGCGAGCTAGTCGCGCGGGGCGAGCTCGGCGGGCTGGCGCCCTACTGCTGCTCGTTCATGGGCGCCCAGCGCGACGCGGCCCGCATCGAGAGAGAGACCGGTCCCGAAGTCGGCCGGCGGCTCGCGGCCGAGGGTGTGGACGTGGCGCTCATTACGCCGACCTGACCGAACTGCACGCACACCGGTGGTGTGCTGGCGCGCGCCCTGGAGCTCGCGGGCATCTCCACGACCTCGATCAGCCTCGTTCGCGAGCACACCGAGAAAGTGAAGCCGCCGCGAGCGCTCTACGTGCCCTTCCCCTTCGGCCACGCGCTCGGTCGCCCCGACGACCCGGAGCTGCAGCACCGTGTCCTCCGCGCCGCCCTCGACCTCCTGCTCGAGCCGGCCGGGCCGGTGCTGCACGATTTTCCTGAGGACGCGGAGCCCGGTGATCAGCCGCCGGCGCCGCCG
>WNEQ01000595.1_pt1 | contig 18958 bp, 11 predicted proteins | sample 5399971 | NCBI WGS metagenome assembly WNEQ01 (sample SAMN13153330, study PRJNA577476) | soil metagenome | isolation source: 20 cm grassland meadow soil 2 days after 1st rain plot 5 | place: USA:California | collected 2015-09-18
CCAGGGGCAACCCTGGGCCGCCGACAAGGAGTACGAAGATTGGGGAGCCGTGTTCTTCGATGCCAACGGGGACGGACGCCCCGATCTGTACGTGGCGAGCGGCGGGTATCAGCTCTCACCGGTCTCGCGTCGCTTGCAGGACCGCCTCTACATCAACCGGGGAGGCGGCAGGTTCGTGAGAGACAGCGAGGCGCTGCCGGCGATGCCGACCAGCACGGCGGTCGTAGCGGTGGGGGATTTTACGGGCGATGGCAAGCCGGATCTGTTCGCGGGCGGCCGCCTGACACCGCGAAATTATCCCGCTCCCGCCCGCAGCTATCTGTTACGCAACGACGGCGGCAAGTTCACGGACGTCACCGAGCAGGTAGCCCCGGAGCTGGTCCGACCGGGAGGCATGATCACCGCCGCGGTGTGGATCGACTTCGACGGCGACGGGCGCCTGGATCTGGTCACGGCGGGGGAATGGATGCCGCTCCAGTTCTTTCACAACGATGGCACCAGGCTACGTAACGTGACGGCATCCATGGGTCTGCCGCCGCTACGGGGGTGGTGGTACAGTCTCGCCACGGGGGACTTCAATCACGACGGGCATCCCGACCTGGTCGCGGGCAATGTGGGGCTCAACTTCTCGTACACGACGTCGCCGCACAGCAGGTTCGGGATGTATGCAGCCGATTTCACCGGGAGCCAGACGACGGACATCGTCCTGACGCAGGAAATCGGCGGCACGGAGTATCCCCTCTTCGGGCGAGCGAAATTGGGGCCGGCCATCTATCCCGCGGCGCTGCGCTTCCCGAGCTACGCAGGGTTCGCCACGGCGTCCGTCGCACAGCTGTTGGGCGCCGGCCCACTGCAGCACGCCCTCCATTACCAGACGGATACGTTTGCCAGCGTCTATCTGCAGAACAACGGCGACGGCACGTTCACGGCGGTGCCGCTGCCCAATCTGGCGCAGATTTCACCGATCCGCGGCATCATCGCTCACGACGTGGATGGGGATGGCAACCTCGACCTGATCGTGGCCGGCAACTTGTACGACACCGAGCCGAACACGACGCCGGCCGACGCCGGCAACGGCCTGTGGCTCAAGGGGGACGGCCGCGGCCATTTCACTCCGGTCCCGCCGGTGGCGAGCGGCTTTTTGGCACCCCGGGACGTCACGGCGCTGGCGCTGATCCAAACGCCTGCAGGAAAGGCCGTGCTGGTGGCGAACAGCGGCGATTCCCTGCAGGCGTTCATGGTGGGGCGGCGCTGAGGGGCTGATAGACCTTGATCCAGTGCGTGCGCACCTGCACGCGCGCCTGCCGGCCACGATAGGTGGCAATGATCGTGCTGGACGTCAGCGCAGGCATGTGACAATCCACACACCGGCCCAACAGCGCTCGCCCGTGCTGCGGGAAGAGACCACAGCTCTGCACGGTATGACACGTGAGACACCGATCCGAGAACGCCGCGAGATCCCGTTCCTGGCGGTGGACATCGTGGCAACTGGCGCAGGTCATCCGCGCTGAGCGGAAGCATCTACTCCGTTCGAGCAGTCCCACCTGGTTACCGTGCACGTCGGGTTGGGTCGTATCCGGTCCCGCGTAGAGGGTGAATCGCTTCACGAGGGGCTGCCCAGGCACATACGAGAATGGCGCGGTTTGAAGCGGGGCGGTCCCACTGTGACAGAGGGCGCAGCCGTCTCAGTTGACGCTCGCGCGGCAGCCGCGCGGGGTTGACGATGGCGGGCGGGAGCACCGCGCGCAGGGGCGAGCGCTCTCGGCCCACGTGCTCTCGCCCCGCGCCATGACACGTTTCGCAGCTGATCCCCAGCCTTGCGCCGGTCGGCCGATAGCGATTGACCAGGACGGGATCGGGGAGCGACTCGAACGCGGTCGCGTGGCACTCCAGGCATCGGGGAGGAATGGGGCGCTCGAAATTCGGTCGGCCGTCCGCGTAACTGGGGAGCTGATAGAGCCGATCAGCGTGCCAGTAGAGGTACGATTGTCCCTTTCGCAAGCCGGTGACGAATGCGATGCGCTCCATGCGAGCGGACGTATCGGGCGCGCGTCCGATGACCGCGGTCTCGTAGCACCCGCTGGCGGTGGAGTTCCATGTGGAAGTAGAGTGACGGATTCGCGGTGCGCAGGACGTTTTCACCGTGTCTGAAGCTGCCGAGGATGGCCGCGCGAGTCGGGAGTCGCGAGGTGAGACGGTGCGCGCTCTCCTCGTAGCTCGCGTTCTGGCCGTGACAGGAGAGGCAGGTGGCGTCACCGGCGGCGTTGTCCGGACGCACGGCCTGCGGCGAATACCGCGTCGCGCGCAGTCCGACTACGACCGCGCCCGTGGCGAGGAGGATGACGGCACCGACGGTGAAGCGGGGACGCACGGTCAGCTGATCGAACGCCTGCAGGGAAGGCCGTGCTCGTCGCGAACCACGGCGATTCCCTGCAGGCGCTTACGATCCGAAACCGTTAGCTCTAGCTCACCACCCCGGATTCTGTACCAGCAGGGGGGCCAAGTCGAGCTGGATGGACGGGATCGGATACAGTGAATCCCGCGCGGTGTACGTTACGCCCGCGAGGTAGGGGATCCGGGTCCTCTCGCGCGTGATGTAGCTGTTTATCTCCGTGTCCGCGATGCGCCAGCGCCGCAGGTCGAAGAACCGCTGGCCTTCCATCGCCAATTCGAGTCGCCGCTCATACTGAACGGCCGAGTCTGCTTGGGCCACACTGATGAACGGCGTGGTATACAGGCCGATCTTATACACAGCCCAGGGCGTCGCCAGCGTGTCCAGCGTCGGAGTGACAGCCACCAGCGGGATCGCCATGGGCTGGATGGCAGCGTCCGTCTTGCACGTGGGCCACGCCTTCGTCAGAATCGTATCCGTTATCGTCCCGCACCCCTGCGCAACCTTTCCGGCCCGCGCTCTGATCTGATTGACGATCGTTCTGGCGTTGTCCAGCACGCCGGTAGTGGCGTGGATCTCAGCCTCGGCGAGGAGCAGCAGCAGGTCGGCGTAGCGGAAGATGTGAATGTTCACATCGTTCGTCTGGGTCGCCTGCCACCCCACGTTATTCTCGGCGTTGGCCCCTTGCTCGTGGACGTTCTTCTTGGGGCTGAACGGGCCGCTGTAGGAAGCGTCTCGGATCCATCCTCGAGCGTGCAGTCCCCAATCTTTGTACGGCACCCTATCCCGGCCGACCGTCCAATCGAGCCGCGGGTCCACCGGCGCCAAGCTGCCCGGCGCGCCGGCTGCGAAGTTCGTATCGCCCTGCGCCGCGGTCAAGCCGCTGGTCCCATTCCAGTTCGGGTTGGTCAACGCCAACGGCAAGCCGGTCGCGTCTACCGCGAAGAAGTTGACGAGTTGGTACGAGGGTTGGTGGAACCCGCAGCAGCCAAAGTGACTGCCCGAGTGCGGGAAATTCAGGCGCTCGCCCCAGTTCGAGTTCCAGCCGCTGGGCTCCCCGTCTTTGATGGAAGCCTGAAACGCGAGGATCGTTTCCGGACCATTGCGATACTGCGTAAAGCCGGTCCAGACGTGGTCGAAGCTCGTTTCCAGCTTGAACGGACCGTTCGCTTGCACGTCCCGCAACGTCGCTAGCGCCGAGTCCCACAGGGCGGGAGTCCTGACGGCGCCGTACACCTGCACGCGGCCCTTGTAGGCCTTGGCAGTCCACGAGGTCGCGCGTCCCAGATCGCCATTGCGCGGCTTTGCCGGGAGCAGCGCGATGGCGGAGTTCAAGTCGGCGATGACGAGCTTCAGGATCGAATCGAGCGGGACGTCGTTCGCCTTGCGGAACCCCCCCAGGGTGACCGGGGTCGTATCGCCTTCGAAGTAGTAGGGAATATGCCCCCACATGCGATATGCTTCGAAGTGATAATGCGCCCGCAGGAACAGCGCCTCGCCCTTGATGCCGTTCGCGTCGGCGGTGGCGATCTCGAGCGGCTTCAAGGCCTGCACCCTGTTCAGCAGGTTGAGGGTGGCATTGGCTCGGAATACGCCCTCGTAGGCCTGGCTCCATTTTTGGTTCAGGTACCCGTCGGCTTCCCCCACCGCCCAGGAGAACGTCTCGATGTCGTTGATCGGTTGCTGGTCCCCCGCGTTGGACCCCTTGTGGGCGTCGCCGCTCGGAACACTCCCCCACACCCAGTTGCTGGCCGCGCATCCCCACGAACCGGCGGAGCTCGAGCTGCAGTCCAGTGAGCGGTAGGCGGCGATCAGGGAGCCCTCGACGCCGGCCTTGGTCTCGAGCGACTGCTCGATCACCGTCCCCTGGGCGGGGATGTTCAGGAAATCCTTACAGGCGTACGCGACCCCGGCGGCGAGCATCACTACCGCCATTCCGTAAAGCAATCGGTTCCGATCTTGCTGTTTCATCGTCTTCCGTCCTTGAGTAAAGACGAGTCGCTAGAACGTGGTCGAAATGCCGATAGTGAACGTTCGGTTCGAGGGATACGAGCCTTCATCGACACCACGGAACTGGTCCCGGATGTCGCCAGCCGCCCCGAACGTGCTCCAGGCCGGCAGGGCGGGATCGAGCCCCGAGTATCCGGTGATGGTGAACAGGTTTTCCGCCTGCACATAGACACGCGCGGCCGGGACCCACCGGATCCAGGCCGGCGGCAGGTTATACGCGACCTGCAGGTTGCGCAGCCGGACGTACGAGCCGTCCTCGATCCAATAGCTCGAGAACTGCCGGCTGAACGCGGCATCGCTGTTGTCCAGTCTGGGATACTTGGCGTCCGGGTTCGTCACTTTTCCGGGGCAGATATAATCGGTCCGAGGTGACGGCGCAGGGGCGCACGGTCCGTCCAGCACCACGGAGTTGGCCAGCAGGTCGCTGCGCACGTTGGTATCGAAATAGCGGAACACGTACCAGTACTTCTGCGCGTTGAAGATCTGGTTCCCGAACGTCCCGAGCACCGTGGCGCTGACTTCCCAGGCGCCGCGGCGCAGGTTGAGATCCAAGCCGCCGGTGAAGTCCGGATGGGGGCTCCCGATGATCGCCCGGTCGGCGCCGGTGATCGTGCCGTCCCCGTTCAAGTCCTTGAACTTGATCCGGCCGGGGCGCGCGCCGTCGTCCCAGAATGGCGCGGCATCGAGCGAGTCCTTGTAGTAGCCGTCCGCCACCAGGCCGTAGAACGCCCCGATCGGCTCGCCGAGCATGTTGATCACGGGATTTTGCTCCCGCAGCGAAATCGGCCCGGTGAACGACTCCGTCCCGAGGTTGTCGATCTGGAGGATCTTGTTCCGATAGTGGCTGCCGTTGAAGGTCACGCTCCACAAGGTTCCGCCGGTGCTGCTGCGGTACCCGATGGAAAAATCGATGCCCTGGTTTCTCATCTTCCCGATATTGACGATCGGGGGAGCGGCTGAGCCTGCCGCGGCCGGGGTGCGCGGGTCGAACAACAGATTGTTCGTGTTCCGCCGGTACACGTCCGCGCTGAACGTGCCGCGACCTTCGAGGAACTCGAGGTCCAGTCCCACATTGGTGGAGCGTTGCTCTTCCCACTTCAGGTCCACATTCCCGATGGCGGTCTGCTTGAATCCCGGCCGGATCGTCGTGGGGCTCGTTCCCCCGATGTCATAGAACGTGTCGCCACGGTCCCCGCCGAACTGGCTGACGATCCGTCCGGCAGGGATCTGCTGGTTACCGGTGACCCCCCAGCCGAACCGCAGCATCATGTTCGAAAACAGCGAATTGTGCGACAAGAAAGATTCCCGCGACAGCCGCCAACCTGCCCCCACCGCCGGGAACGTTCCCCACTGATTCTGCGGCCCCAAGCGGGAAGAGCCGTCGCGGCGCAGCGTGACGCTGAGATAGTACTTGTCCGCAAAGTTGTAATCGGCCTTGCCGAAGTAAGACAACAGCGAAGCCTGCCCCCCGCTACTGCTGACGTTCTTGGTGGTCGGATCGCACAGGGCATCCTGGATGTAACGCGAGTCCACGTCGGGGTTGAGCAGGTTCGCGCAGCTTCCGGCCTCGAACCGGTTCGTGTTCTTGGTCGCTTCCTGGCCTAACAACACTGCCAGATTGTGCTGGTTGATCGTGTGCGTATAGTTGAGCGTGTTGCTCCAGGTCCACTCGGTGAACAGGTTGTAGTTCTCGTTGATGCCGTTGACGTCGGTCACCTCCGAGTTCTCGGGCGTGGTGGGCGAGAACCCATGGAATGAATTCTGACCGAGGTTGAACCCGAGCCGCGTCTTCAGGGACAGGTCGTGGGCGGCGTCGAACCCGGCGAACACGTTCCCGAAGATGCGGTCGTTGGTGCTGATGTCGTGCTGATGGGCGTCAGCGATCTTGAGCGGATTGGTCAGGTTGGAAAGGCCAACGGCCTTGCCGGAGGCGAAGTACCCGTTGATATCGTAGACCGGGACCACCGGCTGCTGCATGATATTCTTGCCGATGATGTTGTCTTCGCCGAGGGCGTCGTCGTCGAGCCCGCCGTAGTGCCGCTCGCGCGATAGCGCGACGTTCTCCCCAACGCTCGTCCGCCCCATGTTGAAGGCGGTGTTGATGCGCACCCCCCCTCGCTGCAACCGGGTAAATGCCGCGGTCCCTTCCTGATCGAGGAAATTGAACGACACGTGGTACGCGTTATCCTCCCCGCCACCTGACACGGCAAGGTTCGCGTCGCGGTACTGACCGGACCCGAACACCGCCTTCCACCAGTTCGTCCCGGGGCTGCCGGGCATGATGAGCGTGCTGGGGTACTTGTACGACGCCGGATCCACGACGGTCGTGCAGGTGGGGCCGGCGGCGCTGCAGCTCTGGCCCTTGCCATCGTTCGGCCAAATATAGGCGGGCACCGTCGGATTGTTGGGATCCCCGTAGATGTTCCTCGGGACGGCGGTTCCGGCGTTCTCGTATGACGTCTTGACGACCTTGAAGTAGTCGAGCGCGTTCAGCGTCAGGATGTCGTCCATCCCGTGCGTCGGCGTCGCCACACCGGTTCTGACGTCCAGGGAGACCCGCCGCGGTCCCGGTCTACCGCGCCGCGTTTCGATGATGACGACGCCGTTGCTCGCGCGCGAGCCGTAGATCGACGCTGCCGAGGCATCCTTGAGGACCTGGATCGATCCGATCTCGCTCGGGCTCAGCCAGTTGAGGTACGTGTCCTGAACGGGCGTCCCGTCCACGATGTACAGCGGATCGTTGTTCTGGAATGAGCTGACGCCCCGGATCCGGACCGTGGTGCGGGAGCCCGGAGACCCGCCGGCTTCGACGGTCACGCCCGGCACCTGGCCATCGAGGCGTTGCAGCACGCTGGTCGAGGTCTGCTGCTGAATGCCCGCGACATCCACCGTGGCCACGGCTCCCGTGATGTCGGCACGCTTTTGCGTGGTGTAACCGGTAACGACGACCTCGGGCAGCACGGTGACGGCTCGTTCCATGACGACGTTGACGGTGGTACGCCCGCCGACGCTCACCCCGACGCCGCGATACCCGATGCGATTGAAAACCAACACGGCGTCGCTCGGCGCCGTCAACGAGTACTTCCCTTCGTCATCGGTGATGGCACTGGTAGTGGTCCCGCGGATGCGGACCGAGGCTCCCCGAATCCGCTCACCATCGGGCGCGGTGACTCTACCGGAGACGTCGATCTGCTGGCCGGGTGCCGGCTGCTGGCCAAGTGCGGTCCCACACAGGACCAGTGCCAGCAGCACACTCATCCCCACTGCACCAAGGAAACGCTTACCCTGCAGCATGTCGTTCATAAGGGCGCCCTCATCCTGCGGGTCTTCGCATGGCCTTCAGGCCCTGCTTGGTGATTAGTTCACGATACGTGATGAGTTGTACGCTCCGGGCCTTCAGGGCCCCGGCGAACCTGTCTGACGTCAGCGCATCCAGCTCTCCCTGACGATTCTTGCTCATCTCGGGGAGGGGCTGATCGGTGTTCATGTCCAGCAACGCGCCCAGCTCCGGATCGTCGATCCCCACGTGCGTGATCACGACGTTCACGCCCGGCCGCAGACGATCGATCAGCGCCACCAGGCTGTCCACCTTCTTTTGCGGCGCCGCCCAGTACTGGGGAGCATCGATGGTCTCCCCGAAATACTCCGACATGCCCAGCGCAACTTCGCGCGCCAGCCGCTCAGTGACCTCGCGGAACTCGGGGTAGTGAACCGCCGTCCCCATGTGATAATCGACGTAGTCGATCTTGAGCCCCGACCTGAGCGCTCGTTCGATCTGCGCCCGAAGCTCTTTTTCAATTTCCCGGACGTCGGGGTTGTTCGTATGGAGCGCCTCGGCGGACTGGAAAAAGTATCCGTTCGAGTCGACCAGCGTCGGAACGGCCGCAGCGCCCGACACGGGTCCCCACCGATAGTTCTTCCACTCCGAATTGAGCGTCAGGTGAATCCCGACGGCGACCTCGGGATGTCGTTTCAGGATCTCGACGGTTTCCTGGTACCAGGGACAGGCAAACATGACCGACACCGAGAGGGGAAGGCCGGTGTCAATGAGCCGTTGCAGCGCCCGGTTGACGCTGTGACTGAACCCCGCGTCGTCAGTGCGGATGATCAAGTAAACGGGATCGGGAGTAGCCGCACGGGTCGTCGCGGCGGCCTGCCCAAACACAGCGGTCACCGAGCTGGCAAGCAGCACGCAGCTGTAGAGACCAAGTGGTCGTAATGCATGCATACACGAGCCTCCGACGGCGCGAGGCTGTTTCCCGAAGCGACCAGCGGGCATTGTGCGATGCGAGGGGCTGCGTCCGCCCACGACGCCGCACGCGGCAAAAGAGACGCGTCGCCAGTGGGCCTGTCAAGGAGAGGGACGAGGATTGTGAAAAAAGGCACAAAGATCGACAGCCTTCGCGACGGGGCCCACGATCGCGAGCGCGAGGATGGGCGGCGCGGGATACAGTGCGCTCAGCGCAGCCACGTGATGATCCGCCGCCAGCCGGATCGCGGCCTCGACCACCGCGACGAGCGCGGCCACGACGATCCGCCCCCGCGGCGAGCTGACCGTCGTCCTGGGATCGGTGATCATAAAGAAGATGAAGAGCTGGTACATCGGGCCCGTGATCGGGGCGAGCTCGGCCATGAGAGGCGAGGCGACGATGGCGCTGCGTCCCGCGGCAAGGAGCAGGTAGCACACGACGTACGTGAGGGTCACGTGCAGCACCCGTACCCGTGAGGCGATCAGGAGCCCGAAGGTCCAGATCACCGCGTTGGTGGCGAGGTGGTTCCCCCACTGGTGGCTGAGGATCGCCACACTGCCCGGTGCGATCACGAGCAGCAAGCTGATCGCAAAGTTGCTCGGGTTCCACAGGTGGTGGCCGCGATACGCCAGGACGTACTTGGAGGCGATCGCCAGGAATGCACCCAGGGCAAACGGCCAGAGGAGACCGGCCCGCGGCTTGAGGAGGAGCGCAAGGCTGATGCCCGTGACGTACGCGCTCTGCAGCGCGGCGCCGCGGCCCCCCACCAAGCGCGCCAGGGCGAGCTCGGTCGCGACGCACACGCCGAGGCTGATGGCGAGGCGGTCGTAACCGCCCAGGATCCCGTAGCGCGCTTCCCCCAGCACCAGAATGAGGGTGATGAGGAAGGACACGAGGTAGCGCGGATCGACCTCGCCCAACCGAGCCCAGAGCGAGCGGCTCCGCCCGCGGAGTGCCGCGAGCGCCGCCGCGGTCACGGCACCGCGCCTGCGGAGGGCGGCTCGGTGATGAGGTTGAGTCTATCCATGGCGGGATGCTCGACGACCTGGCGCGCGCCCGAGGGCCAGCGGATCACCAGCCGGTCTACGCGCGTCGCCCCGTCCAGGCCGAAGTGCAGGCGCCGGTCGTTCTGACTCGCAAAGCCCATCCCGCCGTCCACGACGCGCAGCTGCCGGATACCATCGGCCTCGACCGTCACCTCCGCCCCGATGGCGCTGCGGTTGCTCCGCGTCCCCACGAGCTTGAAGGCGATCCAATGGTTGCCCGGCACGACGGTATTCTTATAGACCAGCGCCGGCTGGTTCTGGTTCGCGACCACCACGTCGAGCACGCCGCGGTTGAATAAGTCGACCAGCGCGACCGCGCGCCCGTCGTACTCGTCGGTCACGCCGACGGCCGCGGCCACATCCGTCCAGCCCGCCAGGCCGCGGTTGACGAGCACGCGCGAGCGCTCGTAGCCGGACAGGCTGGCGGTGCCGATGGCGGGCCAGTTGCGGGCGTCTTCGAACACATTGCCGTTCGCCCCGGCGACCTTGGACATGGCGTACCAATAGCTCCGGCTCCGGTCGTTTGACACGTACCCGTTCGCGATGAACAGCTCGTTGCGCCCGTCGTTGTCCAAGTCGCCCAGCTGCGCTCCCCAGGCCCACCCGGCGTCGGCGATGACCCCTTCGGCCCCTTGCTGGAAGCGCCCCAGCTCCGGCAAGAAGTTGAGGCGCAGGTTGTTGCCCTGAAACAGGTAGCCGCGCTCGGAGATGTTGGTCACGAAGGCGTCCAGCCGCCCGCGGTTCAGCACGTCGCCGAGCGTGGCGGACATGCCGCTCTTCGAGTCGCTCTCGAGGCCCGCCCGGGTCAGCACGAACCGCTTGCCGGAATCGTTGACGAACAGCTCTTCCGGCCCGTAGTCGTTGGCGAGGAACAGGTCGGGCCAGCCGTCACCGTTGAAGTCCGCCGCGGCGACCGCCAGGGTCCAGCGCGTGCTGCCGACACCCATTTGGTCGGTCACGTCCTCGAAGCGCCCGTTCCCGAGATTGTGGAACAGCCGGTTCTTGCCCCCATTCGTGGCGAACTCGAAGCTGTTGTGCATGATGCGGGTCGTCTGCAAGTGCCAGAAATCGATGTCAGAGCGGAAATAGCCGGTGACGTAGAGATCGAGTAGTCCGTCCCGGTCGTAGTCGAGCCACACGGCGCCATTGCTGTTCATCCAGTGGCGCAGCCCCGCGGCGGCGGTCACGTCCTCGAAGTGCAGACCCCCGAGGTTCCTGAAGAGCTGGAGATAGCCCCACTTGTAGACGAGCAGGTCCTCGAGGCCGTCGTTGTCGTAGTCGCCCCACACGGCCCCCATCGATACGCCCTCGCCGGGCCGGTTCAGGTCCGCGACTCCCGCGCGCGCCGCGACGTCGCTGAACGTCCCGTCGCCGTGGTTGAGATAGAGCGCGTTGGGGAACCCGAACTTGCTATTCGTGAAGTACAGGTCGGGCCAGCCGTCGTTGTTGACGTCGCTGACGGACACCGCTGCCCCAAGTGACGCCACGAGTGGGGCGATGTTGTCGATCCGGGGATCGAGCGTCGGCGCGTGATGCACGAAATCGATCCCCACCTCGCGCGCTACGTTCCGGAGCGAGAAGCCGGGCGCGGCGGCGCCGCCGCTCTCCCTCCCGAGCGCTTGCGGTCGCCCGCGGTCCAGCGCGATGACCACGAAGACCGCTCCGACGAACACCGTGGTGAGCGCGAGCCGGCGCACGCGTAGGGACGTCACGCCGTGAACCATATCGCGTGGTCTTGTCCGTCGGCAAGGATCGCACGATGTTGCTAGCCTCCATGATCGGGAACGCCCTGACGCGTCTTGGCGTCGTCGCCATGCTGCTCCTCATCGCCTGCCGCGGCCGGGAGCCGGCGCGGGGGGAGGGGGTGGGAGGGGGCCTCGAGCGCGACGCCGCCATCCTCGCGGCGCGGACGCTCGGCCTCGCGTACCTGCGGAGCGAGCAGCTCGCTCAGGCGGAAACGGCGTTTCGCAAGATCGTCGCGCTGGCGCCCGATCAGGCGCTGGGCTACGCGAACCTCGGACTGGTGCAGCTGCGGCAGGGCCGCTACGACGAGGCCGAGCGGGAGATCCGGCGGGCGGCGGCACTGGACACGGCGAGCGACGACATCGCTCTGACGCTCGCCAAAGTCTACGAGCTGACCGGCCGCACGGCGCAGGCGCGCAGCGAGGTGGACCGCGTGCTGCGGCGCAGCCCGGGCGAGCTGCGCGCGCTGTACCAGCTGGTCGAGCTCGACCCCGCGTCCCGAGAGACGTACCTCGGCCGGATCGTGGAGCGCGCACCCGGCAACGTGGCGGCGCGGCTCGACCTCGTGGAGGTGCTGCTCGCCCGCGGGGGGGGCGGGGGGGGCGGGGGGGACGCGGCGGCGGCCCAGCTCGAGGCGCTCGAGCGGCAGCTCCCCGAGCTGCCGCGTGAGGCCCACCGGTTCTTCGAGCAGGCCCTGACCCTGGCGCGCGCCGGTCGCGCCGCCGCCGCAGCCACGCCCGCTGCGACGTTCCATCGCTTCATGGAAACGACCGCAGCCTACCAGGCGAGCCTCCAGAAGCTGCGGGGCGCGAGCGGCGCTCTCCCGGGCTACCCGATCCTCACGTTCAACCCCGTCATCACGCCGCCGGCGCAGGACGCGCGCGCGATCGCGGCGGCGATCCGCTTCAGCGACGTGACCACCACCGCCGGGCTCGCAGACGTGCCGCCGCTCCCCGACACCGCCAGCGACGCCGCGCTGGCGACTGGCGATTACGACGGCGACGGCAGCGAGGACGTGTTCGTTGCGGGACGCCTGTTCCACAACGAGCTGGCACGCGCCACCGAGACGACCGCCCGCGCCGGCATTCGGCTGCGCGATCGGGCCGTCGCCGCCGCCTTCGGTGACTACGACAACGACGGACGGCTCGACCTGTTCGTTGCGACCGCGAACGGCGGCAGGCTGTTCCGCAACGCCGGCGATTCATCGTTCACGGATGTCACGGCCGCTGCCGGGCTCGGCACCGCGCCGCCCGCCACGACCGCGCTGTTCGTGGACCTCGATCACGACGGCGACCTCGACCTGTTCCTGGCAACGCCCGCCGGGAACCGGGTGTACCGCAACGTCCGCAACGGGCAGTTCCAGGAAATGGCCGGTCCGATGGGCCTGGGGGGGGGCGGAGTCGGCGGGACCCGCGACGCCGCCTTCGGTGACTTCGACGGCGACGGGCACGTGGACCTGGTCGTCGTGGGAGAAGACGGAAGTCTGACGCTGTTCCGGAACAGAGGACAGGGCCGGTTCGAGGACGCGACGGCGGCCAGCGGCCTGGCGCAAGCGGGAACGCCGGGCCGAGCCGCCGCGGTCGCGGTCGGCGACTACGACAACGACGGGTTCCTCGACCTGTTCGTCGCCGCGCCCGGGGGAACGGCGCCCGTGCTGTACCGCAACCGCGGCGACGGCACCTTCGAGCCGGATCGTCGCAGTGGAGCACTCGAGGCGCTGCGCTCGCTCGCGGCGCGCGCTGCCGTCTTCTTCGACTTCGACAATGACGGCTTTCTGGACCTCGCGGTCGTCGGCGCCCCGACGCGGACGGGGGGGGGAGGGGGAGCACGCGGCGTCTACCTGTTCCGCAATGACCAAACCGGGCGTTTCCTGGATCGCTCCGGGATTCTGCCCAAGGATTTGCACACCGCCCGCCGCGTCGTGGCGGTGGACTACGATCGCGACGGCGATCTCGATCTGCTCGTTATCGGAGCGGACGGGCGGCCGCGGCTGCTGCTCAACGACGGCGGCAACGCGAACCAATATGTGCAGGTCCAGCTCGCCGCCCTGGGCACGGGGAGCGGCAAGAACAACCGCTTCGGCATCGGCTCGACGCTCGAGCTCAGGGCGGGCCAGCTGTACGAGGCGCGTGTCGTGACGGGGCGCGTGACGCATTTCGGGTTGGGCCAGCGGCTCAAGGCCGACGTGCTGCGCGCGCGGTGGCCTAACGGCGTCGCGCAGACGGTCTACTACCCGGGGACCGACGAGGACATCCTGGAGCAGCAGATTCTCAAGGGGTCGTGCCCCTTCCTGTACGCCTGGGACGGCGCGGCGTTCCGGTTTGTGACGGACGTCATGTGGCGCAGTGCGCTCGGCATGCCGCTCGGGATCATGGCCGGGGGCACCGATATCGCATCCGCGCCGCCGCACGCCTCGCGCGAATACATGCGGATACCAGGAAGCGCGCTCGCGTTGAAAAACGGCCGCTACGTCCTGCAGCTCACCGAGGAGCTGTGGGAGACCGCCTATCTCGACCAGGCGCAGCTGCTCGCGGTGGACCACCCGGACTCGGTGGACGTGTACGTGGACGAGGGGTTCCTGCCGCCTGCTCCGGGGCCCGCGGCGCTGCGGCTCTACCCCGTCTCGCATCCGCGGCCGCCGATCGCCGCGACCGACGAGCACGGCACCGACTGGCTCGCCGCGCTGCGCGCGCGAGATGATCGCTACGTGGCCCCGCTCACGCTCACGCACTACCAGGGCCTGGCCACCCTCCACGATCTCATCCTCGACTTCGGCGAGTTGAGCGGCCTGGACAGCGTCTACCTGTTGCTCGCAGGCTGGATTTATCCGACGGACGCCAGTATCAACATCGCCTTGGCGCAGTCGGGGAAGCCCGGCGTCATCTTCCCCTACCTCGAGGTGAAGGACCCGCAGGGGCGCTGGCGCCGCGTGGCCGATGTGCCCTTCCCGTCGGGCAAGAACAAGACGGTGATCGTGGATCTCAGCGGGAAGTTTCTGAGCGCCGATCACCGCGTGCGGATCCGCACCAACATGGAGATCTACTGGGACCAGGCGTTCGTCGCGGCGGCGGGCTCCCCCAGCGCGTCGTCGATCACCACGCTCGATCCCCTGACGGCCGACCTGCACTACCGGGGGTTCTCACGACTGTACCGCAAGGGCGGGCGCTACGCACCCGAGTGGGCAGCCTATGAGGACCTGTCCCGGCAATCGCCGTGGGAGCCGATCGTGGGCCGGTTCACCCGCTACGGCGACGTGCTGCCGCTGGTGCGTGCGCCGGACGACATGTACGTGATCATGGCGCCCGGAGACGAGACCACGCTGACGTTCGACGCGAGCGCCGCGCCGCCGCTGCCCCCCGGCTGGACGCGCGACTTCCTGCTGTATACCGACGCGTGGCTCAAGGACTCCGATCGGAACACCGCGATGGGCGGCACGGTGGCCCCCCTGCCGTTCCACGGTATGTCGCGCTACCCCTACGGCTCGGACGAAGCTTACCCCACCGACGCGGCGCATACGCGCTACCTGGAGACATACGACACGCGTCGCGTGGGACGCTACCGGCCGCTCGCGGAGCGCTCGCAGTGAAGCCCCGCTTGAGTTTCTGGCAGATGTACAACATGAGCTTCGGATTTCTCGGCATCCAGTTCGGCTGGGGACTCCAGCTCGCCAACATGTCGGCGGTGTACGAGCGACTCGGGGCCCGGCCGGACCAGGTGCCGCTGCTCTGGCTGGCCGCGCCGCTCACGGGGCTCCTCGTGCAGCCGATCGTCGGCGCCCTGAGCGACCGCACGTGGGGGCGGCTGGGGCGCCGCCGTCCCTACTTCCTCACCGGCGCCATTCTGGCCTCGATCGCGCTCTTCCTGATGCCGACCTCGAGCGCGCTGTGGATGGCAGCGGGCCTCCTCTGGATACTCGATGCCTCGATCAACATCTCGATGGAGCCGTTCCGCGCGTTCGTCGCCGACAAGCTCGACGTGTCGCAGCGGACTGCCGGGTTCGTGCTGCAGTCGTTCTTCATCGGAGTCGGCGCCAGTCTCGCCAATGCCCTGCCACTGCTGTTCAGCTGGTTCGGCGTTCAGGGCAGCACGTCGAGCGGAGTACCACTCTCGGTGAAGTACTCCTTCCAGGTCGGCGCGGTGGTCTTCTTCCTTGCCGTGCTGTGGACGGTAGTGACAACCAGTGAGTTCCCGCCGGAGGACGCGGCCGCGTGGGATCGCGCACGCCGTGGGCGGCGCGGGCTCGGGCCGCTCCTGAGCGAGATCGGCGCTTCCATTCGGGAGATGCCTGCCACCATGCGCCAGCTCGCCGTGGTCCAGCTCTTCACCTGGCTCGGCCTGTTCTGCATGTGGCTCTTCTTCGTGCCGGCCACGGCCCGCCACGTCTTCGGGGCCACGGACCCGCAGTCGGCGCTCTACACGCAAGGCATCGAGTGGGGTGGTTTCACCTTCGCGTTCTACTCGATCACCTGCTTCGTGGTGGCGCTCGCGTTGCCCAAGCTGGCTGCTTTGACCAGCCGCAAGGCAGTGCATGCCGCGGCGCTCGCCTGTGGGGCGGCGGGGCTGCTGTCGCTTTACCTGATCCGCGACAAGCACCTGCTGCTGCTCAGCATGGTCGGCGTCGGGATCGCGTGGGCGTCCATTCTTTCCATGCCGTACGCCATCCTCTCCACTGCGTTACCGCCCAACCGGATGGGCGTCTACATGGGGGTGTTCAACTTCTTCATCGTGATCCCCGAGATCCTCGCCGCGGTTGGGTTCGGCTCGCTGATCCGTCTGGTCTTCGGGGCGGGCAATCCGAACGCGCCGCTGTATGTGGTGATGCTCGGCGGCGGCTGCCTGCTGATGGCGGCCGCATGCGTGGGACTGGTGCGCGACGTCGGTGGAGCCGGAGACCTCGCCGTCGAACCGTCGACGGGTTGAGTCGCCGGCGACCGCTACAGCAGGTAGCCGCGCCTCATGAGGGAGCGCCCCGAGGCCGCATAGCCGTCAGGGCCGGGTAGATAGAAGCTGAGCGAATCCGCGAGGCGGTCATAGATGTTGAAGAGCACGCAGACCTGGATCGCGTCCTCGGCAGCCGCATCGCTCACGCCGGCGGCACGGAGCGGCTGCAGATCGGCCGGCCGCACGTCCGCTGGGGCGAGCGTGAGCCTCTCGAGAAAACCGAGGGTGGCCCGGACCTTCGGATCGACCGGCGCCGTGCGCCAATCGGCCAGCACCGCCTCCACCAGCTTCTCGTCTTTGAGGGCCAGCGACGCGACCGCGCCGTGGGCACCCGTTCAGAACAAACATTGGTTCAGGCGCGATGTGAACGCGGCGAACAGCTCCCGCTCTCCGACGCTCCACTCCGACGGCCCGCGCATCACCGCCTGGGTCCAGGCGCACATCGGGCGGCCGAAGAATTCCGGCCGATAGAGCAACGTCTTGACGACGTCCGGCACGCGACGCCCACTCACCAGGCGGATGAGCATGAGCTTGAGCCGCTGCGGCAGGCGATGACGGTGCTCCACTGCGCGGAGCCGCATCAGTCCGGCTCCTCGCCCCGCAACGCGGCGAGTCCGCGTTCGAGCCTGCCCAGGGCGGCACCGAGCGCGGCGGCGACCGTGACTTCGAACAGGGCGTCGTCCGAATTGCCGGCGCGTTGTAGGGCGACGACATCAGCGTCGGTGACGGTGTGCGCGTGGAGGGCGACCTTGTCGACGTAGGCGGTGAGCGCCGGAGGGACGTCCTCACCACCTGGGGTGAGGACCAACCGCGCCGCCCGCGCTAGCGTCGCGCGGCGCAACTCGCTCGCGGTGTGGCCCGTCCGGGTCAGCACGCTCTCGACCAGTCGCTCGGTCAAGGCGGCGTACCGCCCGCTCAGATCCCCCATGTGCCAATTCTCGCTTCGTAAATGCGGGATCGCCAGTCCTTACCGGTGTTCCGGAATACGGATATCATAGGCGCCCATGCTTCGCCTCATCTGTCTCGTCGCGGCGTTCACTCTGGCGGCAGGATGCCGGACCGGTACCTCCACCAGACCCGCCACCGCCCTCCAGCCGCCTGCCCGAGTTGCGCGCTACGACCCCGCGCACGACCTCGGCCCGCTATTTCAGGATGTCCAGCTCTCGGGGATCTTCGCGGACTCCAAGACCTTCGTCGACGCACGGCCGCTGCTCGCTCCGCCCGAGATCGCGGCGCTCTACGCGTCCGCCCGAAGCTCCGCGTCCTTCAGCCTGCAGGCCTTCGTGGAGCGCCATTTCGAGCTGCCCAGACCAGCCGGGGAAGGTTTCAGCACCGACACATCCCAGAGCATGGAGGAGCACATCCGAGCGCTCTGGCCCGTCCTCACCCGCTCGCCCGACACGGCGGACGCGCGCTCGTCGCTGATCCCGCTGCCGCAGGCGTACGTCATCCCGGGCGGCCGCTTCCGCGAGATCTACTATTGGGACTCGTACTTCACGATGCTGGGACTGATCGCGAGCGGTCGGACCGACCTCGTGCGCAGCATGCTCGACAACTTTGCCTACCTGGTCGGGGCGATCGGGCACGTCCCGAACGGGAACCGGACGTACTACCTGAGCCGTAGCCAGCCCCCGTTCTTCGCCGCCATGGTCGGGCTGTACGCGGCGGCGACGGACACCACGCGAGCCCTCGACTACCTCGACGCACTCGAGGCGGAGCACGCGTTCTGGATGGACGGCGCGGAGCGTCTCGCGCCCGGAGGAGGCGCGGCGTACCGCCGTGTCGTGCGACTACGCGACGGCTCGGTGCTCAACCGCTACTGGGACGACCGGCCCGAGCCCAGGCCTGAGGCGTACCGCCAGGATTACGAGCTGGCTCAGACGCTCCCCGCAGCACGACGCGAGGCGTTCTATCGCAACGTCAAGGCCACGGCCGAAAGCGGCTGGGACTTCTCGAGCCGCTGGATGCGTGACCCGAGGGATTTGCGGACATTGGAAACGACCGACCTGGTGCCGGTGGACCTCAACAGCCTGCTCTATCACGCCGAGCGGATGATCGCGGCGCTGCGGACGTTCCGCGGGCGGGGAGGTGACGCGGAGGTCGCCAAACAATTCTTGCACGCGGCCGAGGACCGTCGCCGGGCCCTGCTCGCGGCGGCATATGATTCCGACGCCGGGTTCTTCTACGACGTCCGTTGGAGGAGCGGCGAGCGCGTCACGGACCGGGCTACGATCGCCGCCGCCGCCCCGCTCTACTTTGGGCTCGCCACCGCCGAGCAGGGTCGGGCGGTAGCTGCCCGGCTGGAGCGAGACTTCTTGAGGCCCGGCGGGTTCATACCGACGCTCATCACCTCGGGTCAGCAGTGGGACGCCCCCAACGGATGGCCGCCCTTGGAATGGCTGGCGATCGATGGGGTTCGCCGCTACGGCCGCACCGACCTGGCCGCTGCCGCCCGCAGCCGTTGGCTGGCCCTGAACCGGCAGACCTATCGCTCGACGGGTAAGATGACGGAAAAGTACGACGTGTCCGACCTGACGCGGCGCGCGGGCGGCGGAGAGTACCCGACGCAGGACGGG
>WNEQ01000597.1_pt1 | contig 18950 bp, 9 predicted proteins | sample 5399971 | NCBI WGS metagenome assembly WNEQ01 (sample SAMN13153330, study PRJNA577476) | soil metagenome | isolation source: 20 cm grassland meadow soil 2 days after 1st rain plot 5 | place: USA:California | collected 2015-09-18
TTAGTTCTCCCGTGGCGCCTCCACTTCGCGGTGGGCCTTTCTTCTTCGGAGGGCTTTCTCACACCTTTGGCCGGTTCCCTCGCACGATCGTCGTCCCGTCCGTAGGGGGTTACTACTCTCCTTATATTTGGCCAACGACAATATATGGGTATGCGGGGCCTGCGTATGACCCATATCCCGCTTCTGTTTATTCCGAACCAGCATATGCTTCGCCGGCCGCGTCGCCGGCTGTTAGCCAGGGCGAAGTGGATCTCGCTTATCAAGTAGGAAGGCTGTCTCAGGAAATTGAGCAGCTCCGGCAGCAACAGACCATCACATCGTATACGCAGCCACCGGCGACGTCCCAGGTCGCACCGCAGCAGCGGACTCCGACCGTTCTCGTGTTTCGTGACGGTCATCGTATGGAAATGCAGAATTACGCGATCGTCGGACAGACACTTTGGGTCTTTGACGAGAGGGCAGCTACCAAAATTCCGCTTTCCGACCTGGACCTCGACGCCACCCAAAAAGAAAATCGAGGCAGCGGGTTCCGATTTCCGTTGCAAGAGAAATAAACTGGATGCAATACACGCGTTTCGAGCTTTCTTGATAGGTCAGGAAGGGTGAATCCGAGTCGCGCCACGTCTCAACGAGCAGTTCCGGTGGTCAAGACTTCGCCGCAGCTTTTCCCCCAAGCTCTTTCATCAATGCAAGCGCGTCGGATGCAAGCATTCTCGTGAGCTGACCCGCCGAAATCTCGCGGCACATCCGCGCGGACTGCCCGGACCAAAGGGGCGAAAAATCTCCCGATCCCTGCTGTTCCGCTCTGGCGCGTAAAAGTGCAAGAGCATCGGCGGCGCGCGGAAACTCCGGAGCCAGGGGATTCACCGACCCTAGAGTTGAGTAAAGTGTTTTTCGAATGGCATCAGGAGGCTCTCCAAAAGAAATCGCTCGTTAGGCTGATGCCACGGAGCATATTTCTTGACAAACCCTGCAAACCGGTTGCTAAATTCTTATCAAAAAATCACAGTTTCAGTTCATTTCCTGAAACTGCTGCGGCACGACGGTTTTTATAAAGCAGTAGATTGGCGATGAAGGGCCACGATGAAGGCCTAGACGCCTGCCATATTTGTTTTTCGGATTCGTAATTTCTGAGTCGAAAGGAGCGGAGATGGTAAAGAGCGCGGCTACCCGTCTGGGTTCGTTTGGAAGATTCGTAACAGCGCTTGTTGCAACAATCGCATTGGGAACCTCCCTGGTTTTTGCTCAGACTTCCATGGCGACTATTTTGGGGACCGTGCGAGACACCTCGGGAGCGCTGGTGCCGGGAGTGAGTATCACCGTCAAGCATACCGAGAGTGGACTGACGCGGACCGTCGTCAGCAGCGAGCGCGGCAGCTACAATGTGCCGCTGCTCCCCGTGGGCGCGTATGAGATCACCACAACTATGCCGGGTTTCAAGCAAGAAGTGCGAAGCGGGATCAATCTGGTTGTCGGTCAGGAAGCGGTGGTGGATCTGACGCTGGAAGTCGGCGCCAACGCCGAGCAAGTCACCGTCACCGGAGACGCGCCGCTGGTCAATACCACCACTGCTTCGGTCTCCGGGCTGGTCAATGAGCGGCAGGTTAAGGATTTGCCGTTGAATGGCCGCAGTTTCGATAACCTCATCACCCTGAACGCGGGCGCGATCAACTATACCGCGCTGAAAACGCCGAACGCGCCTACCGCCGGTGAAGGGAACTCCTTCTCTGTGGCTGGGCGGCGGCCGCTGGAGAACCTGTTTTTGTTGAACGGAATCGAGTACAGCGGTTCGAGCGTTCAGTCCAACACGCCGGGCGGCGTCAGCGGGCAACTGCTGGGCATTGACGCGATTCGGGAATTCAACCTGGTCAGTGACACCTACTCGGCCCAATACGGGAAGCGAGCCGGGGCGCAGGTCAATATCGTCACGCAGTCCGGCACCAACCAGCTCCACGGCACAGCTTTTGAATTCCTGCGCAACAGCGCGCTGGATGCCCGAAACTTTTTCGATGTCCAGAACGCCCCGGCGCCGACCCCGGTGCCGCCGTTCAAACGGAATCAGTTTGGAGGCGCCCTCGGAGGCCCCCTTCGGAAGGACAAGACGTTCCTGTTCGGCAACTATGAAGGGTTCCGGCAGCGGCTGGCGATCAGCGACGTAACGACCGTTCCGGACGAGAATGCGCGCAAGGGAGTACTGCCTTGCAACCTGATTTATACGACCCCGGCCACCCAAGCCCAGAATTGCCCGGACCGCAACGCGCTTCTCGAAGTTCCAGGTCTGGATAAGCGAATGTTGCCGTATATGGACTTTTGGCCGTTGCCGAACGGGCGCAGTTTGGGTAGCGGGGTGGCCCTTTCCTTTAACAATCCAAAAGAATCGATTCGGGAAGATTTCGGCACCACCCGGCTCGATCACACGTTTTCGGATCGCGACTCGTTTTCCGGGACATTCACCATTGACGATGGCAATAAGGTCACTCCGCAAACGGATCCCTTCTTCGCGGTGTACGCCGTAACGCGCAACGAGGTGGCCAGCCTCCAGGAAACGCACCTGTTCTCATCGCAAATGATCAATACGTTTCGCGCCGGATTTTCCCGCGCGGACTTCAACTATGATTCCGCGCCGTTCGGAAGATCTTTCGCTCCCGAATTATCCTTCGTTCCCGGGCGCGATCCCGGGCAAATTACCATTGGAGGGTCGAACGCCGCCTCCGTCTCGGCGATCACTTCGGCTGGATCGAACAACAATCCCGACGTTCATAACGCCAGGAACCTGTTCACCTACGATGATGGATTGCAAATCATTCGGGGCAGACATCAGATCAGCTCCGGTATCTGGTTTCAGCGGCTGCAAATCAACGATAGCATGGCCAGCACGAAGAATGGACGAGCCACATTCAGCAGCCTCGCATTGTTTTTGCAAGGGACCGTCTCGAATTTCACGGTTCCGCCGATTACCACTCCTCTCGGCTTCCGTTCACTGGAGGGCGCCTGGTATGTGGAGGACTCCATCCGCTTGCGGCCGAATCTGAACCTGCGTCTCGGTCTGCGGCACGAATTTACCAATGGCTTCAACGAGCGGTTCCATAGAGCCGGTAACTTCATTGCTGGTCCGGACGGAGTCCTGTTGACCACTCCCAGAATCGGAGGGTCCGCGCTCACGGAAAACAATGCTCGATTTCTGTTCAGCCCGCGCGTGGGATTGGCATGGGATCCGTTCGGAAAAGGGAACACTTCCATCCGCGCGGGATTCGGAACGTACTACGATCTTCAGGATAACCTGGAATATCCCCTGAGCAACCTCCCTCCTTACAACGGCGCAGTGTCTTTTCTCAATGTTTCCCTGCCCGCGTTTCTCCCCACCATCCACCCCGGTACTCAGCCGGCTGCGGCCTGTGGAGAGCCAGGGGCGCCGCCGCCACCCTCCTGCACGATCTATGCGCCTTGGGGAGTGGATGCCTCGATGAAAACTCCCACCGTGGAGGCGTGGAATTTCACTATCGAACAGCAGATCACGCCCAATACGAGTTTGCGGCTTGCCTACGTCGGATCTCGCGGATTCCATCACCTGGCCACCGTGGACGTCAATGCCATTCGGCCACAGATTTGTTCCGATGTCGCGGGCTGTTCGGCAGGGGGAGTCCTGACAGCAGCACAGAAGGGAGCGCCTCCGGGCGTGGCGGTTTTCGATGTAAGAGTGCCTCAAGGGACGAAGTACATCCCTGCTTTGCCTGGCGGAGCGCCAGCAGCAAGGCCGAATCGCTATCTGTCCTCCGTCGGTTACTTTTGGCTTGCCGAAAGCAATGCCAGCTACAACGCTTTGCAGGTGGACGTAACCAAGCGCATGACCCAAGGACTGCAATTCCGGGCGAACTATACGTGGGCCAAGAACCTGGACATCGCCTCTGCAGTGACGGCTGCCACTTCCCTAAATGAGGCGGCGTCGGTGTTGGATCCCTATGACGTGCGCCGGGACTGGGGTCCCTCCGCCCTGAACCCAACCAGTCAGGCAACCGGGAATCTCACCTATCAATTGCCCTTCGGAAAGGGAAAACCGTGGCTGGCTGGCGCGACCGGCGCCGCGGGCAAGCTCGCAAGCGGCTGGCAGTTGAATGCCATCGTTACGTTGTTGAGCGGCTTTCCCGTGACGCCGCAAGTAGGTTCCAACCAGTCCGGCAACGGGGACACGCGCGTGCCTGACCGTCCCAATTTGAATCCCGCTTTCAGCGGCCCCAAAATCATCGGCAGAGTTGAGCAATGGTTTAATCCGGCCGCTTACCTGTTGCCGACTCCTGGAACCTTTGGCGACGCCGGGCGGGGAATATTGCGGGGACCCGGCTTAGCTACCCTGGATCTTTCTTTGTTTAAGGCCACTTCCATTTCCATTTCCGAGAGGACCAGGCTGGAGTTCCGGGCTGAATCCTTTAACTTGCTGAACCGCGCAAACATTGGTCTTCCTAACCCGATCGTTTTTTCTGGCGGGACCACCAGCCCCTCGGCGGGGATCATAACCAGCACCTCTACAACATCCCGGCAGATTCAATTCGCGCTAAAGCTGGCCTTCTGACTATGCCACGAGCAAAACAGGCGACTCGAAGAGCCGACTGTTTTGCTCGGACTCGTGGACTCATGATTGACCTCCTGGCCTGACCTCCGCCATCAGGACGAAAGCCAGGCGATCAGGGAGTTTATCTCAACCTGCGGACGTGATCAGGCAGTCTTGAACCCTCTGGTAACATGCCAATCTCCAAGAAATTCGGGTAAGAGCGGTTATACTAAATGGGAGCCATCCCGAGCTTTTCTGGGCGAGAAGGAGAGAAAGCTTTGAGCGATTTGCAATATAAGGAGGGCCGGAAAGAGCCGGACTTCGTTCTAGAAATGAACTTGCGGCAATGGATGATGGCTAGGCCACGACTGCTGGATCCTGAGGTCCAGCCGCTGCTCAAACGACTGCATGAATTCGCCCGTCATGTTCAATCAGCAGGGTTCGGTCGAGCCCTCAAAAATCTAGCAGGCGATATTGCGGATTGCTCGGGGACACCCGATTTGACGGAGTTGATTGGGGAAAGGTTATGTCAGGGCATCAGTGCCAGTGGCAACGCCATTGAAAGAAAATCGTTGCAAGAGACGTTGTATTTCTGCACCGGAATTGTGCCGGAGTTACCGCCACCGGAATTCGGAAAGCGCCTCGAGAGCTTCCTAGCGTTGAGCGGCAGCAAAGGATTGATTCGGCTCTTTTTGAGCGCACACCTCTCCAACTTGATTTTTACGAATTTGTATGATTTCCTCAAGGCGTCTCCTCCAGACGTGTTGCGCACACGGACGGAAGCAATCGAGCGAATTTGCCGGAAGGCAGCGGTCGCCGCAGTAAGATCGCTAAATACTTGGTCGGAACCCGATCCAAGCGCGGTCGCTACTTTGCTCTCGGATCTGAAGGCCGAGATGACGAGGATGATGGAGATAAGATGAATCACGCGCGGCTTTCGTGGTATGCACTTCACGTCCGCAGTCGATTTGAAAAGATCGTGGCGAGCAACTTATCGAGAAGAGGATTTGAGGCGTTTCTGCCTACTTACAAGATTCGAGATCGACTAAACGAGAGGCATCTGGAGATACCATTGTTTCCGAGTTACGTATTCTGTCGAATGCAAGAGGCTGAAGCCCGATTAATGCTGATGATACCGGGTGTGATGCATATCGTGGGAACAGGAGCCGGCGTGAAGCCAGTCGATGAAGTTGAAATGGCCGCCGTCAAACTGGTCGTTCAATCTCCTCTACACTACCGACCCTGTCGATTCCGCGAGGCTGGCCGGAGGGTTCGAGTTGCCGAAGGGGCGCTGCACAATTTGGAAGGAATTCTTGCAGAGAGTGGGAACAAGATTGGGATTGTCGTCGGCATCTCGCTTTTGAAAGTCGCTGTTCTTGTCGAGATCGGAGATGCTAGTCAGGTTGTAGCTGTCTCGAATACTCGAACCCCGGTATCACGTCTCCTGACCGCATTGAAACCGTCCGATTTGAGGAATGCGCCCGGGCAGGATGCGGAAGGAGCGATTGAGATGTCTCCATTTCCATCAAGTGAAGTGGACCGAACAATCCGTTGCATCCCGGCAACCATCGTATTCGATAGTTCCCGCCAAGCTTCCCTGGCGGACGCCCGAGGCGTTCCGGTTCCAGCCAGGAGTCTCCTTCTGCGGACGGAAGATTTCGACATTCATCTCCAAATTCGCTGTGAACGAGGACACAGGGAAATTTTGGGTCAAATACTTTCACGGAGGCGTAAAGATTTAGCCGGGGCCCGGTTTCATCTGTTGCGGAATGGAGAGAAACTCCAAGCCGCTACCGCCGACACACTGGGCGAATTCAATTTCACCGATGTCCCCGAAGGCGACCTGAATCTTCAAGTTGACCTTCCATATCTGACCATTATCGGTGCGCTTAGTGCTTAAATAACGTCGGTAGTCTATGTTGTAACAGAAAGCTCATGGCAAGATCCCGTTTCCTTTTCTTCGATCGCATTTTGTCCTCGGCCCAATTTCAAGACTGCCGCTCATTAGTTACCCATAATTGCTGACTTTCATGGTTCCTGAGGAAACACTGAAAGAGACGTTCGATCGAATTTGGGAAGAGATTCATGGCTCGAATCTCTATGCGGGACAGCCTCGCAACGAGGCATCGGCGCACAGCGTGTCGCGTGCGCAGCACGCTCTTCAGTTAGCCATAAATTCCGGCCACGATCGGTTAATGATCGAGGCATGGAGAATGCTCGCATACAGCCTTACGGCGAACGAGCAATACGAGGAAGCCATTCCGTATCACAAAAGTGCCGTCGAAAAGTTGGAACAATTGGGAGAGCATCGGCAAGCGGCGCGCAGCCGTATCGGATATGTGGCAGCTCTCGCGCATGTAGGACGCCTGCAGGAAGCGCTCGGCGTGGCCAGCACCGCCGAGCAATGGTTCGCTGAAAACGATGATGAACAAGGGCGGGCGCGTCTCTTTACGAATCTCGGTATCATTTACCACCGGCTCGATGAACACACGCAAGGCGTTGAATATTACGGCAAAGCGGCCGCAATTTTCGAAAAGCTCGGCGATAAGCGGGCGCTTGCGCAAACCTGCAACAATCTAGGCAACGTGCTTTCGATGCTCGATCAATTCGAGCAGTCGGATTCCATGTACGAGCGCGCCGAGAGGCTGAGCGAGGAACTCCAACTGGCCAATCTGTCGACGCAGGCCAGCTACAACCGCGCCTACCTCCAGTATTTGCGGGGCCGCTACAGCGAAGCGCTTCACTCCTTCAGCCGGCTTCGCCCGCGATTTGAACGGGCGGGCAGCCAACGGCACTGCGCCCTTTGTGACCTCGACGAAGCGGAGATCTACCTGGAAATCAACCTTTCACAAGACGCGGCAATCCTTGCAGAACGCGCCGTCGAAGAATTCAGGCTGATCGGCATGCGATATGAACAGGCCAAGGCCGCGGGCTTTTACGGCGTAGCCCTGATGCAGATGCAGCGGTATGCCGAGGCCCTGGACGCGTTCGGCCTCGCTCAAAAAATATTTGAGGAGGAAGGCAATCTGTATTGGATCGGGCTGCTCAATCTGTATCGTGCGGAAGTGCACCTGTCCATGAACCGTCTGCGGAAAGCGCAATCCCTCGCCCGACAAGCCAAACTAATGTTTGAGAAATTGGCAATTCCATCGAAGCGAGTTTTCAGTCTGGTGCTTTTGGGCAGGGTCGCGATGGCCCTCGACGATCTTAAAACTGCGGAGACCTCGGCGGCGGAGATCTCGAAGCTGATCCATACCACGAAGATGCCGCTCGTGCTGCTTCCCTACCATGTGCTCTGCGGAGAGATCGCTGAGCGCATGCAGAGATGGGACGATGCGCTGCGTCATTACGAACATGCAGCGGAGGAACTGGAGAAGCATCAGGCCCGGCTCCATCATGATGATCTTCGCGTGACTTTCTTCACAGGGCGGCAGCAGGCATATGAAGCTCTAATACGCCTTTCATTGGATCGGATGAATCCGCAAGAAGGACTGTCGACGGCGTACGCATGGTGCGAGCGAGCACGGTCGCGTGCTTTAGTTGAACTTCTATCACATTACGCGCCGCTGGTTCATGGACAAGCCGAGCCTTCGCTGCTGTCCCACATCGATCGCTTGCGCGAAGAACTGAACATCCACTATGTGCGTTCTCAGTCCGAAAACCGCCCATTGACGTCGCAATCGAATTACGACAGCATCGCCCTCAAGGAGCGGGAGCTCGCGCGAAGCCTGCGGGAGGTATCGGGAGTGGATCCGGCGTATGCGTCGTTGCGGCAAGTCTCTATTACCGAGATCGATTCCGTTCAAGCCGATCTTCCGGAACGGACAACTCTGATCGAGTATTTCACGACGGGTGACGAGGTGCTCGCCTTCATTGTGTCGAGAACCGACGCAAAAGTCGTTCGCAGGCTTTCTAAGGCGAGCGACATCCTCAAAGCGCAAGCGCGTCTGCAATTCCAGTTCGCCCAATTCGCGCTGGGACGCGAGTATGTGATGGTTCATTCCGAGCAAATTATGCAATCCACGAGGTTCTGGCTCTATGAACTTTATCACCGGCTGATGGCCCCCTTCATCAGGGAGATCCGCACGCCACACGTAGTAATCGTCCCGCACGGGCCCTTGCACTTCCTGCCGTTTCATGCCTTCTATGACGGAGAGAAGTACCTCCTCGACAACTACGAGTTTTCTTACGCGCCCAGCGCTTCAATCATGAAATATTGCCTCGAATGGGGAGAAATTGCCGGCGAGTCTCCTCTGCTTGTCGGAGCGCCGGATCAGACCGCACCGCTCATCGGAGACGAGATTTCCCAGTTAAATCAGCTTTTTGCGGATGCCCGAGTCCTGCATGGCGCGCAAGCTACGCGCGCAGCGTTCATTGAGAACAGCAAGGCGTCGTCATTTCTGCATATCGCAACTCATGCAACTTTTCGTCATGACAATCCCATGTTCTCCAGCTTCAAGCTGGCGGATGGATGGTTTACGGCTCTCGATCTGTTTTCTATCGTCTGCAAAACGAATCTGGTGACGCTAAGCGGTTGTCAGTCCGGTATGAGCGCAGTGACGGGCAGCGACGACTTACTCGGCTTCATGCGTGGATTTCTATATGCCGGCGCTCGGTCTCTTCTCTTAAGCCTGTGGAATGTCAACGATAAATCCACGGCAGCGCTGATGGTGCATTTTTATCGAGAATGGCAAAAAGGCGTCGCTAAATCGACTGCTCTCCGCTCCGCTATGCTCGCTGTCCGCGCCGAGCATATCCATCCCTTCTATTGGGCACCATTCTTACTCGTCGGAAATCCATAGCATTTTTTTCAAATTCGGCGTATGTACCTCAAGGAATGAACTGGACTGTCCGTTATCTGTTCTTCGCTCTTATTTTGCTTTTTGGCCTGAGTTCCCAGGCTGACGCTGCTTCGTACCCGCTTATTGTACAAATTCCGCGGACGGTAAGTATTCACACACTTGCAGCCACCCTGGGGGGTACTGTCGTCGACAGTATTCCCGGCGCGAACACGTACTTGCTGAACTTGCCCGTCGTGCCGTTGCCGGCCAGGGCAACCGTGCTCGGAATCCAGTGGATGGAACTGAACACAGGCGTCCGTTTGCCCCGCTTCAGCCGGCCCGGCGTATTGAAAGTACCCGGCACTGCGGCCCCGGATTGGTACAAGCAGCAGCCGGCGATGCAACTAATAAACGCTGGGAAGGCGTTGCCCTTTTCGACGGGAAGAGGAGTTGTCGTAGCAGACATCAATTCCCAAGTCGACTACGCGCACCCGGCGTTGGTCGGCCATTTGACCGGCGGATACGACTTTATCGCCGCCAGCCCGGGCGAACCGTTCCTTTCGGACCAATCGGATGCGGGATTTCTTGATCAATCGGCCGTCGGTTTCCTGGACCAGTCGGATGCCGGTTTCCTAGACCAATCGGACGCCGGCTTCTTGGACCAGTATGATCCTGCTTCCCTCAAGGGGCTCAATCCGGCTTACAGTCATGGTTCGATTTCCGCCGGCATCATCGCCGCGATAGCGCCGTACAGTATGATCATGCCCTTGCGCGTGTTTGGTGACGACGGCCGGGGCGATTTGTTCACTCTGGCCAAAGCCATACGATATGCCGTGGATCATGGGGCTCAAGTCATCAACATGAACTTTGACATTCTAAAGCCTTCGCTGGCTGTCAAGAGCGCTGTGGACTTCGCGCTGGCTTCCAATGTGTTGCTGATTGCGCCCGCCGGGAACGATGGCACGTCTCAACCCCAGTATCCGGCTGCTTTCGCCGGAGTGATGACTGCGGCCGCGACTGATCTTTCCGACATCAAGGGTTTGTTTTCAAACTATGGCAGTTATGTCTTTGCGGCTGCGCCGGGTGTGGGCATCATTTCGGCTTATCCGGGTGGGTACTACGGCGTTGTGTCCGGCACATCTCTAAGTGCGGCTGCCCTTGCAGGGACTGCCGCACTCGTCCGATCCCTCGAAACGAACGGAGTGCCGGATTCCCTCGCCCAAACCGCCGTCAACATCAATTCTCAAAATCCACATTACGTGAACCAACTAGGACACGGCCGTATCGACGCGCTCGGAGCCGTGCGGCCGCCGGGCATTCCGGTGATTACGGCGGTCAAGCCCGTTACCACTGTACAAGGTCAGACGTTGGCGGTCACCGTCACTGGTCGATTCACACATTTCGCGCAAGGCACGACCCGGCTAAGCGCCGGCGCCGGCGTGACGATTACGAATGTTGTTGTGAACAGCTCTACTTCGCTCACGGCGCAGGTGAGCATTGCGACCAATGCGGCCATTGGCATGCAGGCATTGACTGCCACAACAAGCACTGAAGTCGTTACTCTCAGTAACGCGTTCACGATCAATCAAAAGGAATGAATGCAGCCACTCTCAATTAAGTTCTCACCGTGACCGGTGTATGGTTATGTTGCCGCCTCCCAGTTTTGTACCTGTGCTTTCGATGTCGCTAGCCGTTGGCACATTGTCATAGATAATCACGCCATCAGCCTTGTTCCAGATCTTCAGTCGAACTCTGTCCATTCGATCTTCATCAGAGATTTTTCCGTCGATGGCGGTGAGCAAAATTCCGTAATCTCCCTTGCCGTTGATTTTTCCTGATCCTTTAATCTGGGCTCGACTTCCGGACACAACCAGCCATTCATAGCTAGTGCTTTGGAAATGCATGTCAGCGGCTTGCAAGTCCACGTTGGTATCACCGGAAGGAACAGTTGAGTCTTTGTGATATTTAGCATTGAATTCAAACTCTGCCTTTCCACTGTCAGAACGAATCCAACCGTTGCCCGTCACAAACGGGCCATTCGGGTCGTAGATGGCCAGAATCGGAACGCATGAATAACTCGAGTTCTGAGCGGCATCAGCCGCGCGGACACAAACGCTATAGGCGCCAGTCTGCAGATTGAGAGGCACAGACACGGTGACCGTTGGTGAGGTGTAGTTTGAGCCTATAACTCTCCACGTTTTTCCGTCGCCCACGCTGTATTCCATCAAGGCGATGTTGGAGTTGCCAGTGTCAACGTCACTCGCTTTTGCGGCAAGGACTACTGTCGTACCGACCCGAGCTGGATTTTGGCTCAGCGTGAAATCTGAAATCTTCAGCGGCGTGAAATCTATGGCTTTCGCAAAGACAAACAGACTCAGGGATGGCGTCTTGGCGCAGATGGTTTTGGTGGTCGGGTTCGGAGAGTTCCAGCCAGTGAGAATCGTTCTGTCGACTAGTGTATAGGAATCATCGACCATCTCACGATGCATAATCCTGAGCGGATAGGGATTTTGGAACTGCGCGGGCTCAGTGATGGAGTTCAACACGAAGCACGTTGTGATTTGGTCCGAATAAGAGGCCGTCGTCATAAGGTTGAACGCCAAGTTCGTGCCAGACATTGCGAAACCGCCCGGGATACTGCCCGCGGTGGCCGGATCAATTGGAGTGATGCTTGTCGTTCCCGCAGTCATCACCGTCTTAAAGTCGGTGTGGATCGTGTTTGATCCGACCGTCAACGAAACAGCCACGTAACTGCCGGCGGGGGTTGGAGCTGCGATCGTGAAACTCTGCACAACGGTGCTCGCTGCATTGTAGTTTGCGTCACCCGCCTGGGAAGCAGTCACCGTACAGGTTCCTGCGCCGGTAATCCTGACAATATTCCCGGAGATTCTGCAGGTTCCACTCGCGGCAAAGACAACAGGTTGAGTCGATCCGCCCCCCGTTGCGCTAACTGCAAACGGTGGATCGCCGTAGGTTTTGTTTGGAAGAATTCCAAAACCAATCGTCTGATTTGCTTTCCCGACAGTAAGCTGGCCGGAACCCGCACTCGGAAGGAAGAATGGGCTCGTGCTGACATAATTCGCATTAATGGAATATGTTCCTGGCCCCTGAACAATCGTGTAGGGAAGGACCGCCACTCCCGAGGCATCGAGGGGACTTGAACCCACAAGATCGCCGGTTACAAAAAAGTCCACAGTACCCGTGGCGGTCTGTTCCGCCAAAGGCGTCGGACTCACAGAAGCTGTCAGAGTCACGGGATTGCCGTGCTGGCCTGCGATTGACTTCACATCGGTTGCCGTGGGCGCTTTGACCGTGACATTGAAGCCGCAACTCGCTTTGTCCCCTCCCGAATCCGTGGCGGTACCTGTCACCTTTGTGGTGCCGACAAGGAAGGCGGAACCTGAGGCCGGTTTGGCGACAATCGCGCCTGCGGGGAGCGGACAATTGTCAGTCGCAGTTACCATGAAATTCGCAATTGTCGACGCCTGTCCGGGCCCCGCTGTCGTGACGATGTCGGCCGGGCAGGACATCACCGGGAGCGGATTCACAATTTTCGTTACAGCCGTCGATAAGTTGTTGCTTGGATCAGGATCCGGCGTCGACGAGGAGATGGTTGCTGTATTGCTCAGCGGAGTCCCACCGGGTGCCGAGCAGCTTATCGCCGCAACGAGAGTGATCGTGCCGGAACCGGAGGCCCCCGATGGCAATGTTACCGTTTGATGGTTGTCCGAACTGTTGCACGTGCCGCCCCCCGTGGCCGAACATGAAACGAAGCTCAGCAGGGGCGGCAAGTCGTCGGAAACGGTCGAGCTGACATTAACGGTCGGACCGTTGTTCGTAGCGTCGATCCTATAGGTGATGTTCTGCCCGGAAATCGCCGGACCCGATGTGATCGATTTGGTTACTGAAAGATCCGCCTGGACGGTGATGATGCTCTGCACAACCAGGTTGTCGAACAATACGCCACAGGCAGGCGCAGCCGGCCTGACATCCTTGCAAGTCAGGTTTGCATCCTGCGTGAATTCCCACCAAAGCCGAATGGACCTTCCGGCCATTCCCCTCAGCTTCATGTGGATGTGCTGCAGACCCGCCGAGTCGCCGGCCCATGCGGACAAATCCTGCAAGTAAGCAGGGTTGTTTTCCCGCGGAAAGTGTTTCGGCAGATGCTCGAGGCTGCCCGTGGTGAATTCTTCATCAAAAGCTTCCGCCAATATCGCCCGAAGGAATGCGGGGGGCGAACTGGACGGCCCATAGTCGCCAATGCGCAGCAAAAATCCGTCGTATGCACGGATATTAAAGGCTGGATCGTCCTGCGTGTTGTATTTCGCATCGAAATCCAGCGTCACATATTCTGAGTCCGACGGCACTTGGATCAATGGGCTGAGCAGACGTTCCCATCGAGTAGAATCGTGTGCTAACCCGTCATTGGCGTTGATGTGAAACGCACCGTTATTGCCGCCATTGAATGTGTTGTTCGTGGTCCACGAAACGGTATTGTTGCCTCCTATGTGCAGGGTCAACCAGCCGCTGGGAAGGGAACCTGGCGATATCGAGTCGAAATTTTCCTGGAATATGGCGGTCGCCATGGGTGTTCCAGTCGCGCGAGTGACGAGCAGCGTGGTTGATCCCTGATTGCTAGTGACGTTGAGAACAAGATTGAGCGGGGTTCCGCGAACGTACGAAAGCGATAATTGAATGATGAAGTCCCTATCATTCGTCGCCGAAGCACCCGGAGCAATGCTCGGATAGCCTGAGGTTCCCTGTACAATCGTCACTGTGGATGTCGTGGCTGAAAGCGTTGCGACGATGCCGGTGATAACGGTGGGATTCAAGCTCGTGTTCGTGACATAGTTGGTCAACGGTAATTTGAATCGGACTTGCTCTCCCGCATCGATGAAGCCATTCCCTTTCCCATCTGTGACTGTGGTTTCGTTGAAGTTTGGTGTCAGGGTGACTTTCAAGGAGTTCGCGGGCACCCCCTTGAATACGACCATGGGCGTTTCCATACGAGTGGACGGTAGCCCCTTCGTGAATGGGAGGAGTTCGGTCTCGGCCCAAGAGGCAAACAGTTCGCCTTTCTGAGCGACGGCCTGATTGTAGTCGCCCAGATTGGGCCGGCCGAGGTCATTCCCCCAGCCTGCTTTAAAGGGATGATCCGTAAGCGGCATGGGCCGTTTCCATGTGAGCCCGCCATCGTCTGAGAATTGATAGGTCGTTTGGGTAAGATCGCCGCTCGTATCTATGCCTTGATCGTAATAGAAAACGTAAATGCGGCCGCTACTGTTGTCAACAGTCACCCATGGGAACCACTGGGCACGATCATTACCGGGTCTGCTGTTGATCCGTGCGGGATTCGTGAAGGTAAGGCCACCATCGGTGCTGCGTTGAAAAACGATGTCCGCGCCATCCTTCAAGTCATTGTTGGAAAAGACGAGATAGATGGTACCCTTGCCGGGACCCGATGAATTATCGACAGCCATTCCCGGGGATGTGTTGACTGCGTCGTCGCCCAACACTTCATCCATAGTGAAGAAATCGGAAGTCGTATTTACCGGACTACTCCATGTCGCTCCATTGTCCGTGGACCTCGCAAAGCTTACATTGTTGGTGTTGGTCCCGGGAAACCTGCGCCAGGCCAGGTAGACATTTGGAGAACCATTTCCAGCGAAACGAGGAATCGAAGCCTGTCCATCTACAGTGTCGGCAGCAACAACACTCCTCGCAGACCAGACGGGCATCACATCCATGATGTTGTCCGAAAACGTCGTGGAAATCTCGACGCCGCCAGGTGCGAATGGAGTGAAGTTCGACCAGCTCATCAGCACACGCCCTGTACTGGGATTAACGTCGGCGAACTCCTTGTCGGCCGCTTCGACACTGAGTCCGTTTAGAAGTCCATTAGGGTTCGTCGCCGGCGGGATTTCGAATGGACCGCTCCAGGTGTGGCCAAAATCAGAAGACCGATGAAAGCCAATCGTTTGGGACGTTCCACTGGCACCGGAGTTTACGACCATAATCGAGAAATAAATGAAGTTCGAACCGCCCAGATACTTCACTTCTGGATCACCGAAGACCTGGGGGTAGGCGTCTGAACCGATGAAACTAGTCCCGGTCGTAATCGGCAGCAGTCCTCCATTGGTGAAGGTTTGGCCGCCATCGTCGGAATACTTGAAGCCGGAAATCGAAATCGGATTGAGTCCAAAGCCTGCTGCGTTATTGAAACCGATCACAATGTGCCGGCCTGTCGTGTCAACAGCAATCGAGGTTTCTGCCTGGCCACCCGCGGGGTCTCCAGGATCGTCCTGTCTATCGTCAAGGTGAAGCCGGTGTTTGGTAACCCGCTGGGCAAGCTCGCCCATATGGGACATTTTTTTTGTGTGGAGGTCTTGCGAGCTATCTCCTGTCTCGCCTTTATTGCCGCGCCCTTGCCCGAAGACAGCCGCACCCATAAAAGATGAGTGGCCAGCGTAGCTGATCGGTGCCGCTAACAAGCATACGGCTATGAAAATCAGGACCGCTAGCGGTCTGATTGTCGTCTCCATGGCGAATCTCAATCCCCGGCGTTGCCAAAATTGGGTTCGAACGACAGGAAGGACACAATCAGGATGAATCCTCTTGTGGAACCGCAGCGATCTTATACACCGCCTTTGGGCAAGGCACAACTTGTTTTATTTATTGTTTTATTTATGGCAGTTCCGGCGCATAAATCACCCTCTGCGAAGGTGCCGTTGGTATGCTGCCGAAACAGGGAGGGATCTCCCATCGCTCCGTAGGCAGAAACTCCGTTATCTCGGAGAGTTCACCGCCACATGAAAGCTAGTTTCTGCACCGCAAAATGCGACATTTCTCCCTCCCACAAAGATCGCACAGTCCCTGCAGCGGCTCGATAGCTGCCGTCTTCTACTATGGCTTACTCACTTGGTATACGTAATCGTCCGCGTGGTCGAGCCGCCGCCCGACTCCAGGTCGCGCAGGATTGTCAGCGTATTCCCGTTCACGCTCAAGACATCGCGGCACCAGTTCTGGCCTCGCTTGTAGTGCAGGTGAAGCTTCGATCCTTCCCAGTGCGCTCGCGTCTTAAGTCCGTTGACATCACCGGCCGGGGTGACGGCTGTATTGTTATCGAGAGTGTAAACGGCTTTAATCGAACCACTCTGAAAAGCTAGGTCGCTGCCGCTCTGCGCGATGACAACGGTCTGCGCAATCGCCCCAAAAGCCTCGTCTCCACCACCGCCGATACCTCTTCCGGTCGGCGGCGGCTCGATCTTGCTCAGGGTCCAGGTTCCTGAAAAGTTGGCGTTCGTCTGGCCTCTCACAACGACGGCGAGGGTTGTCATGAGGAGCACTACAGAAAATAGTCCGACTCGTTTCATCATGGTCGATTCCTCAGTTGGCGTTGACCTTCGGCATCAGCGGCTGAGGGCGGAAAATGTGCGCCGGATCCGCACCGGTCCTCGGAACGAACTTCTGCGGACGGCCGCCGAAGACCTCCGCGGTGTATAAGTTTCCATCCGAGTCGGCCGAGAATTCGTGCACAGCCCAGAACAAGCCGGGTGCGGTCCCATGTGTTCCCCAGGCATAGAGCAGTTTTCCATTCAGATCGTATTTGAGGAATTTGTCGATCGTTCCAGAAAAGGCCCACAGATAATTGTCGGCGCTCACGCGGATCGTGTAGGCCTGATGAATGTTCGGCCAGATGTCGAGGAGCTTGCCGTTCTCGTCGAAGACCTGAATGCGGTTGTTGGCGCGATCGGAGACGTAGACGCGCCGGTTGCGATCGGTAGTGACGGAGTGGGGAGTGTTGAATTGTCCTGGTCCGGTTCCGGGCGTTCCCCATGCCATCAGGTACTTTCCGTTCTTGTCGAACTTCACAACGCGCGTGTTGCCGTAACCGTCGCTGACGAAGAACGTGCCGTCCGGCAGCCAGGCCACGTCGGTCGGCCGTTTGAAATGCTTATCGTCAGCACCGGGTTCATCGCGTTCCCCGAGCGTCATCAGCAGCTTCTTTCCATCGTTTGAGAATTTGAAAACCTGGTGATGAATGTCGTCGGTGACCCATACATTGTGCTCTGGGTCGTAGGGACTGATGGAGACCGAGTGCGGTCCGCGCCCATCCTCGAAGAGTTTGTCCCACTGCGTCCACGACTCGACGACTTTTCCAGTCGCATCGACAATAACGATGCAGTTGCGAAACTCGGGGGTTACCCCCGTCGCCTGCTGGCCGATCGAGCCCCAGAAGCCGTTAAAGTTGTTTGGCAGTTTTTCCGGCAGCTTCAACTCGCCGCGGTTTGCAATGAAGATGCGATTCGGCGTCTCGGCGAAGATGCCGCCTGTCGAACCCCAGATGTATCCCGGTTTCGCGACCGACAAGGGCGGCGGCCATTTCTCAGCCACGTTGTACGGGCCTGTCATATCGTCGCCGCCCTTCTCCTGGACGAAGGCAGGCGCGGGTAGAAGTAGCAATCCGATCACGGCGATTGTCGCGAATGTGATTCTCATCCAAACCTCCTGCTATTACTGCTTGTCGAGGACCTGCACGTTATCGATGGGCTGGCCCTGCGGATTTGCGCCTTTTTGGGTTCGCGTCAGGGTCTTGCCGTCTTTTGAGACAACTTCGGTGACGGTCCCGATCTGTTTTCCTTTAAAGTAGGTCGTGCGCTCGGTTGTCAAAGCGTCGATACGCTTGAGCCGGACCGTCTGGCCGGCAGCGAAATCGCGAGCCGATGAGGTGAATGGATAATCCTTCCCATCATACTTCGCAGTGTACGTGTTGGTCTGGTGCCCCTGGGCATTGTCAATTTCCGCGGTCAACCTTAACGCATCGCCAACCATGTCGTATGTAATGATCTGATTCTTGGGTGGTGCACCTGCGCTGTATTTCGTTTTTGCCGGGTTGAGTTTCCATTTCCCGATGAGCGGATTATCGTCAGCGGCCAGGCCCGCCGAAACAAGAAGCATTGCCCCGACGAGCGCCGTGATTTTCGCTTTCATTTGTTGTCTCCTATTGTGGATATCGATTGAAACTGGCGTGAATGGTATAACAAACGTCTAAACGATGAAAGCTGTAGTGCTCGAACAACAAGGCAGCCTCGAACACCTGAAGTATGTGCCCGAATTTTCCGACCCGGTGGTGAAACCAGACCATGTCGTGATTCGCGTCAGGGCGGCCTCCTTCAATTACCACGACATCTTCACCGTGCGCGGAATGCCCGGCATCAAGGTGCCGTTGCCCATGATCATTGGACTCGACATAGCGGGTGACATTCTGGAAAAAGGTCCGGGCGTCGATCGTTGGAAGATAGGCGACCGCGTGCTGATCAATCCGCTGAACCGGGAGCGGGGCCTGATGGGAGAAATGATGCACGGCGGACTCGCCGAGAAGTGCCTGGTTGCCGAGCACCAGCTGATCCGAATGCCGGACGCTGTAACTTACGAAGATGCAGCGGCACTGCCTGTGGCTTACGGCACGGCGCATCGCATGCTCATCACGCACAAGACCGTGAAGGCCGGCGACAAAGTGCTCGTGCTCGGTGCCAGCGGCGGCGTCGGCACCGGATGCGTGATCCTTGCCAAAATGCTTGGAGCCCAGGTTATCGCCTGTGCTTCGAGCGCGGACAAGCTGA